>PVBE010684501.1_pt1 | contig 10226 bp, 6 predicted proteins | sample 1631181 | NCBI WGS metagenome assembly PVBE01 (sample SAMN08397723, study PRJNA350692) | Marine metagenome, whole genome shotgun sequencing project. | isolation source: water | place: Pacific Ocean | collected 2012-04 | reverse complement strand
GCGGCGTCGGCCCCCCGCCCTGTCGCGGTCGTATCGCCCGAGCCGCGCCGCAAGCTCTCGCGGAAGCCCTCGAGCAGGTTGCGCTCCAGGGTTTGGTCCGGGATCTCGGGATCCACCTCCAGGGCCGCGAGGATCTCCCGCAACGACACCGGCACGCCGCGCGCATCCAGGGCCTTCTGAATCGCCTTGGCCCGCTCCAGGAGCTGGTCCTGCTCGGCCTGCGCGACGTCGTCGATGATGTCGCCGGTGAAGAACCGCCCTCCGGCGGCGGGTGCGTCCGCACCTCCTCCGCCGCCGTCGCCGGGGGCCCCACCCGCACCGCCGCCGGCCGACTCGTCCATCACGAAGCCCGAGGAGCCGTCTCCGCCGCCGTCGCCGGCCTCCCCCTCAGCGGTGGGGCCGAGCATCGTCATGCCGAACTCGGGCGGCGCCTCCTCCGCTTCGGGGGCGCCTCCGGGTTCGCCTTCGCCGCCGACGAGCTTGTACAGCAGCACCGCGGCGCCGGCGGAGTCCTGGACGCTGGCGCTGGGGTGGCGGAGGGCCTGGAGCAGGTAGGAGGCCTCGCGGAACCGGCGGAAGGCGTCGCCCTCGGGCAGCTCGTCCCCGAACCAGAGCGAGCGACCCAGCAGCTCGATCATCAGATCCGCGCCCTGCAGCATGTCGAGATCGGGCCGCATCGCGCGATCGACGTCCGACATCGACTCCAAATCGCGGGCGAGACCGGGGTACTCGCGGCGCAGGCAGGCATCGACCCGCAGGTCCTCGGCGAACAGGAACAGCCGGCGGGCGAGGCTCGGGTCGGGGAACCGGCTGGCGTACACGAGCACCCGGCTGCCCAGCTCCGGGCGCTCCTCGTCGGGGTCGGAGATCAGCTCGATGGGATCCAGCCCCGGGACCGCGAGGGGGTCGAGGGAGAAGGTGCCGAACTCGATCCGGCCGACCTCGTGGGCGACCGCCACCTTGTAGAGGCGGAAGTTGGACTCGTCGTCCTCGAAGCGGTCGAGGCGGGGCACCAGGAAGATGTGTCGACCGTCGGTCACCGCGACGGCGCCCGCGGGCAGCACCATGCCGTCGGGGAGGTCGCTGGTGGGGCGGACCTGCACGCCCGAGCCGAGGTGGGCCTCGGCGTACAGCTGGAGCGTGCGGGCGACACTGACGAGGGGGAGCCCGTCCCGCTGGATGTCCCACGCCTCCTGGCCCGCGCGGCTCTCCCGCAGCAGGAACGAACGGGCGACGGACTCGGATCGGGCGGCCTTGCTGAGGGCCTCCTCGAGGAAGCTCGCGAGCCCCTCGGGGGAGCCTTCCTCCAGCAGGGCGCGCACGGTCGGCAGCGCGGCGAGACCGAGCCCCGGGTGGCGGCGGCAGAGATCGGCCAAGGCGGTGACGATGCGGAGGCGGGGGCCACGTTCAGTGACCTTGGTCGCGCAGTCCGGAAGCACGCGGGCGAGCTGTCGGGCGAGGGTGCGATCGGCCTGAACGGCGCGGGCCACGGCCTCCCCCACCCAGTCGACCGAGTCGGGGTGTTCACGCACGAGATCGCCGATGGCGTCGGCCAACACCGCGGCCGCGGCCCAGTCCCGGCGGGCGACCAGCAGCACGGCCCGGCGCATCACGGCGAACGACGACGGGGGCAGGGTCTCGCGGGCGTCCGCGAGGGCGCGGGTGACGTCCGCGGCGGCCTTGGCGTGCTCGACCGGCGACTCCCGGATCCGCTGCCGGGCCATGACCAACAACTCCGCGGCGTCACCGACGCTCAGCGAGCCGAGCCGATCGCGCAGCCCCTTGGGGCCCTTCTTGGAGTCGTCGGACGTCATCAGCCCCCAGTGTAGGTCTAGAAGAAGTCTCGAACGACCTCGAGCATCGAGCGCTGCAGATCCGCGTCGTCGGTCAGCGGCTGCACGATGGCCGCTTCACAGGCCGGGCCGGCGTCCACCCCGGAGGCCATGAGGCGTCCCGCGTAGATGAGCAGTCGCGTACTCACGCCCTCTTCCAGGCCGTGGTTCTTGAGCTTCCGGACCTTCGCCGCGACGCGGACGAGGCGGGAGGCGATGTCCAACTCGACGCCGGCCTCGTGCGCGACCACCTCGGTCTCGACCTCGCGCGTGGGGTAGTCGAACGACAGGGCGATGAACCGCTGGCGGGTCGACTGCTTGAGGTCCTTGAGCACGGACTGGTAGGCCGGGTTGTAGGAGACGACGAGCATGAAGTCGTCGCCGGCGTGGAGCACCTCGTTGCGCTTCTCGACGGGGAGGATGCGGCGGTCGTCAGCCAGCGGGTGAATGACCACGAGGCTGTCGTTGCGGGCCTCGACGACCTCGTCGAGGTAGCAGATGCCGCCCAGCTTCACCGCCAGGGTCAGCGGGCCGTCGACCCACACGGTCTCGCCGTCGCGGAAGAGGTAGCGGCCGACCAGGTCGCTGGCGGTCAGATCCTCATGGCAGGCGACGGTGATCAGGGGCCGCTTGAGCTTCCACGCCATGTGGGAGACGAAGCGCGTCTTGCCGCAACCGGTGGGCCCCTTCAGGAGCGCCGGGATCTTCTGGTTGGCGGCCTGCTCGAACAGCTCCACCTCCGAGGAGGTGGGGACGTAGTAGGGCTCGTCCTTGACCAGGTACTGGGTGCGCACCTTCTTGCTCGTCACGTGCAGAACTCCTCGATGGCGGCGCGGTACAGCTGGGCCGCCGCCTCCAGCGCGTCCAGTTCGACCCATTCGTCGACCCGGTGCGCCTGGGCGATTTCTCCGGGCCCGCACACGACCGTGCGCGCGCCCATGCGGTTGAAGATCTGGGCCTCCGTGTAGAACGGCACGGTGGCCGTGGCGGAGCCGGTCTGCTCGACCAGCCACGCCGCCAGGGGGGCGTCATCGGCGGTGTGGAACGGAGCGTCCTTGTCGATGTGGCTCAGCGCGAACTCGACCCCAGCGATCCCCGCCACCGCGTCGGCCACGGCGCTCCGCACCTCCGCGACGAGGGCGTCGGCGTCGACTCCCGGCATGGGGCGGGTCTCGATGCAGAACGAGGCCGTCTCGGGGACCACGTTGCGGGCCGTCCCGGCCGACAGCATCCCGATGTTGATGGTCGTGTAGGGCGGCGTCAGCCCGAGGCTCGGATCGGCCTGCGCCTTCCACCGGGGCCCCAGCGCCAGGAGCGCGTCCACCGCCCGCACGGCGGCGTGCAGCGCGGAGGCGCCCTGGTCGGGGTCGCTGGAGTGGCAGGGGGTGCCCTGGAGGTCGCAGACGGCGGTGACGTACCCCTTGTGCACGGTGACGGGCCGCAGGCCTGTCGGTTCGCCGATGAGGCAGTGGTCCACCGCCAGCGGGATCGTGGTCTCGAGCAGCTTGGCGCCGTGGCAGCCGATCTCTTCCTCGAAGGTGAACGCCAGGTGCAGCGGCTTGCGGAGGCGGGTCCGGTCGACCGCCTCGGCCGCGCACAGCATCGCCGCGATCGCCCCCTTCATGTCGCAGGTGCCGCGACCGTACATGCGTCGGCCGTCCCGCTCCGCGGCGGTGGTCGACCGCATGGAGCCGTCCCAGGGCACGGTGTCGCTGTGACCGGCGAAGCAGAGGCCGCCATCCCCGTCCGGGCCGAAGCGGGCGAGCAGGTTGACCTGCCGATCGTCGCCGGGTTTGCGCTGCAGGGTGATCCGCGCCCCGAGCGGCTCGAGGAGGTCGGCCACGCGGGCGAGGCAGGGTGCGTTGCTGCGGGACGAGACCGTGTCGAAGGAGACGAGCTCCTCGGTCAGCGCGACTGGCTCCAAGCTACTGCTCGGTGTCGACGCCGCGCATCTCCACTTCCTGTTCCTGATCGAGGATCGTGAACTCGACCCGACGGTTGCGCTCGCGCCCCTCCTCGGTCTTGTTCGTATCGATCGGGCGGGCTTCGCCGTAGCCAACGGCGACGAGCCGCTCGGGCCCGATGCCAGCCTTGACGAGGTGGCGCATGATCGCCGCGGCGCGATTCTCGGACAGCTTCTGGTTGCTCGAGTCGCTGCCCTTGTCGTCGGTGTGGCCTTCGATCCGGATCTTCGTGATGCCGGGGTTGTCGCGCAGGGTCTGCTCGACCGCGTCCAGCACCGGGTAGCTGCGGCGCAGGATCCTGTCCTTGCCGAAGACGAACAGGATCTTCTGGAGGATGACGATCTTCTGGCCCGTGACGACCGCGATGACGTCGTCGGGGCAGCCGTCGTCGTCCTTGTGGTCGTTGAAGTTCTCGGGCTGGTCGGGGCACAGGTCATCGACGTCGGCGATGCCGTCCTCGTCGTTGTCCGGGTCGGGGCAGCCGTCCTCGTCCTCGAACCCGTCCTTGTCCTCGGGGTTGTTCGGGCAGGAGTCGTCTGTGTCGGCGATGCCGTCCTTGTCGTTGTCGAGCTCGGGGCAGCCGTCCTCGTCCTCGAAGCCGTCCATGTCCTCGGCGTCGTTGGGGCACGTGTCGCGCGAGTCGGGGATGCCGTCCTTGTCGTTGTCGAGCTCGGGGCAGCCGTCGCCGTCCTCGAAGCCGTCCATGTCCTCGGCGTCGTTGGGGCAGGCGTCATCCGTGTCGGGGATGCCGTCGGCGTCGTTGTCGAGCTCGGGGCAGCCGTCGGCGTCCTCGAAGTCGTCGAAGTCCTCGGGGTCGTCGGGGCAGGCGTCGTCGCTGTCGAGGATGCCGTCGCCGTCCGAGTCAGCCGAAGGGGCCCAGGCGATGCCGCCGAAGAAGCGGACCGCGGGGGTGCCGACGCCGGCGGTGATGCCGGGTCCGACGCCCGCAACGACGTCGATCTTGGGGTGCACGCGGAAGCGGCCGGAGACCAGGAGCTCCAGGGGGCTATGAGCGACGCTGCGGCCCACGTCCGAGGGCAGCTGGGCGAGGCCGGGGCCGACGATGCCGACGCCGTTGAGTTCGAGCTGAATATCGATCTTGTCCTTGAGCGGGGTCAGCGCGACGCCGAGGGAGTACAGCAGCTCGTCATCGGCGGCGACGTTCCCGCCGACCTGGGCGTAGCTGGGCTTGAACCGGTAGCCGAAGTGGCCGCCGAGGCGCACGCGCTCGAAGCGGTGACCGACGGCGAGCTTGACGCCAAAGGTGGGCAGGCCGGAGGTGAGGAAGATGTTGGGGTTCCCGGTGGGGAACGTGACGAAGGGGATGACCCCCATGTCGACGAAGTGCTGGTCTTGCTTCAGCGGCTGGAAGCGCCCCTCGAGCCACAGATCGCCCAGGGAGAAGACGGTGTTGAGGCCGGTGCCGCCGCCGACTTCCGTGAGCCCGTCGCCCACCGCGGTGAACTGCATGAACGCCATGGTGAGGTCGACTTCGACCCAGTCGGTGATGGAGAAGCCCGCGCGTGCGTGGCCCGCGAACAGGAAGTCGATAATGCCGACCTGCCGCTGCAGGTCGGTGTCGGTCTTCTCCAGGGGACGCACGGCGCCGCTGAGCACGATGTCGAAGCCGAACTTCCGCTTCGGGAGAATCCGGCCGTCGTGGGTGACGATGAACCCGCGGTAGCTGCCCACGGGGGTGAAGCGCTGCGCGTCGAGGGAGGCTTCCTGTGCCATGGCTTCAGGGGCTGCGCCCCCACACATCAAGACCACCGCCACCAAAACCAAAAGCTTCCGCATGTCCGCCCTCCACTGCTTCTGCGTTCGACAGAATACCTGACCGCTTGCGCTCGACGGATCCGTGGGCAGGATCCGGTCATGTTGACCCACACCCTCCCCTCGGTTCTCGGTCGCGCGAAGACCCTCGCAGCGGCGACGTCCGTCGATACGACGTATCTGTTCTGTGCCGCGAATCCGCACGCTTTCGACGTCCGCGACCGGGAACGCGTGATCATCGAGGGCAAGGATCGCGTCCGCTTCCTCCACGCGATGCTCAGCAACGACGTCTCCAGCCTGCAGGTCGGCCAGGGCCGCTGGGCCACCTTCAACACGGTCAAGGGCCGCACGGTCTCGGACGTCCGACTGTTCGTGGTCGACGACGACAAGCGCAACGGAGCGATCTGGGCGCTGCTGGAGCCGGGGGCGCGGGACGCCTTCGTCGAGGGCCTCGACAAGTTCGTGATCTCCGAGAAGGTCTACTTCTCGGACGCCGAGGAGACCGCCCTGTGGCTGCTCGCGGGCCCGACGGCCGATCAGACGCTCGCCGCCGCGGGCGCGACGCTCCCCCCCGACGAGCCGTTCGCGCACCTGGAGACGACCGTGGGCGGACGCCGGGTGAGGGTGCTCCGGCTCGACGTCAGCGGACGGGACGCCAAGGACCTGGGGCTTTGGATGGCTGCGGACGACGAAGCTGCGGTGCTGGAGGCCCTCGCCCACGTGCCGCGCGGCGATCGTCTGGTGCTGGAAGCGGCCCGCGTCGAGGCCGGTCAGCCGCGCTTCGGCATCGACCTCACGGAGGAGAACATCCCCCTGGAGGCGGGCCTCAAGAACCGTGCGATCAGCTTCACCAAGGGCTGCTACATCGGCCAGGAGGTGATCTGCCGCATCGACTCGATGGGCTCACCCAAGCGGCTGCTGTGCCGGCTGGACCTGGACGGCGAGGCCGCTCCCGAGCCGGGGGCCGAGCTCTCCCGCGACGGCAAGGTCGTCGGGTGGGTGACCTCGGCGGTGGTGTCGGAGCGGCTCGGCCATCCGGTGGCGTTGGGCTACGTCAAGAAGCGGAACAACGACGTCGGCACGGTGCTGGACGTCGCGGGTGCGGGCAGCGCGACGATCGCCGCGCACTGCTGATTCAGGGATCAGGAATCAGGGATCAGGGATCAGGGAACTCGCCTGACGCCTGACCTACTCCAACGTCCCGATCGCCTCGATCATCGACATCAGCTCGTCGTGCATTCCGGGCGCGGACGCGACGATGCCTCGCAGCAGCGGATCGGGGCGGTTGAACACGTGCCGATCCCGGCCCAGGTCAGTGACGGCGAGCCCGGCTTCGAGGCAGAGCAGCACGCCGGCTGCGATGTCCCACTCGTTGCGCGGCTTCCGGGTGAAGTAGGCGTCGCCGACCCCGCAGGCGAGCAGGCCGAGCTTCCACGCCGTGGAGCCCATCTCCTTGACGGTCATCCGGGCCTTGAACGGCTCGAACTCCCCTCGCCTCGTCTCGGTGCGGCTGGCGAGCAGGTTCGCCCCGTCGACGGTCGGCTTGCTTGAAGGCTCCGGCACCGGCTCCCCATCCCGAAGCACGGCGCCCCCGGCGCGGGCGGTGATGATGCTGTCGACGGCAGGGTTGAAGAGCACCCCCAGGACCATCTCCCCACGCAGCGCGAGGCCGATCGAGATGGCGAACTCGGGCACCCCTTCGGTGTACTCGCGGGTGCCGTCGATCGGGTCGACGATCCAGACCGCGTTGCGGCCGAGCCGCTCGGGGCTGTCGCCGGTCTCCTCGCTCAACCAGCCGGCCTCGGGCAGCAGCGCCCCCAGCTCCTCGGCGAGGATGCGGTCGGCCGCCAGATCAGCCTCCGTCAGCGGGTTCTTCGCCGATTCGCCGCGTGTCTCGATGAGCTCTCCATCGACCTTCTCCCAGACGGTCTGCGCCGTCTGGAAGAGCTCCATCACCGGGATCGCGGCCTTGCGCGCCGCCGCTTCGGCGCCGGCGAGGAGGTCGTCGAGGATCGGATCCGAGGGCGAGGTAGGGACGCGCATCGGCGGACCCTATCAGGCGATGTCGGCGATGGCGGCGCCAGCCTCCGCGACGAGCTCGGGGGGCACGTAGATGCGGCTCATGCCCAGCTCACCGGCGTAGCGATCGAACAGCGCGGTGCTCTTCTCGAGCTTCGCCGGCCTCCGCTCGCTGCTGCCCCGGTAGGGCGTGTGGAGCACGAAGATCGGCGGCGGTCCGCTCGGCGCGGCGGTCTCCCCCAGCGGGAGCGGCTCCTGCGCGGCGGGGATCTTGGTCTGGTCGAAGTACTTGCTGAGCACGCCCAGGCTGGTCGCCGGCAGGTGCGGGATCCCGGCCCGGTCCAGCCGCGAGGTCAGCGGTGAGAGGTCCACCTCCTGGGGGGTGCCGTGGCGCTCGAGCAGGAGCTTGTACTCGCGACGCTCCACGATCCGGCGCGCCCACTCGTTGCTGCTGGCGCGCAAGTGCGACAGCAGGTGGTGATCGTCCACCTTCGCGTACTGCTCGATGTCTGCGGGGAGCGACCAGCCGTCGCCATCCTCGGCAAAGTACTGCCTCAACATCTCCTCGTAAGCCACCGATCGGTAATGGAAATAGACCATCACGAACATGTGGTAGCGAGCGAGCAGGAAGTCGTCGAACGCGTAGATCGCGCGGTCCAGCAGAGCGAGGTGGACCCGCCCGTCGACCACGTGCGCGGCGAGGTTGTTCATGATCCAGTTGGTGTCGAAGACGCCGTAGTGGACCCCCGCGAAGTGCGAGTCGCGCGCGAGGTAGTCCATGCGATCGACGTCCAACTCGGAGCTGATCAGCTGCTGGAGCAGGGGGCGCCAGTCGTTCTCGCCGGCCTCGTACCAGGCGGGCTGGGCGGGCAGGTCGGGGTCGATCAGACCCGCCACGGCCAACGCGGGGATTCCCCCGGCCTCGATCACGGGCGTCAGCGCCGAGCTCGTGATCGCCTTGATGGTGTAGTCCTCGTGCGTCGCCTGCCGGCTCCCGGGGTACAGATCCGGTCGCCCCGCGTAGGCGTGGATCTGCAGCGCCTCCAGCTTCGGCATCGCGAACTCGACCGAATGCGAGAACGGCGCGTGGCCGACGTCATGAAGCAGCGCCGCAAGCCGGACCAGGCGCCGGAAGGCGGCCCGCCGGTCGGGCGCCAGCGGCGGCGTCTGCGCATCCTCGAAGATGGAGTCGAACGCCCGCCCCGCGAGGTGCATCGCCCCGATCGAGTGCAGGTAGCGGTTGTGCACGGCGCCGGGAAAGGCCAGATCGCTGAATCCGAGCTGGCGTACGTGCCTCAGCCGCTGGAACAAGGGCTCGTCCATCACGGACAGCTCATGCCGTGACACCGCGATGGCGCCGTGCAACGGATCTCGAACCTCGGGGCCTCGCGCCATGGTGCCCCGGAGGGTATATCGTTCGCCGCTATGCTTCGACCTCGTACACCGATCAAGACCGCCCTCGCCAACGCCTCCGACGGCCAGTCCGTCGTCCTGAGCGGCTGGGTCCGCAACAAGCGGGTCAGCAAGAACATCGGCTTCCTCGAGCTGAACGACGGTTCCATGCTGGCCAACCTCCAGCTCGTGTTTCCCAAGGACGGCATCGGCCCCGAAGCGGCTGAGCCGGTCGACAAGGGCGCGGCCGTGCGGGTCGAGGGGCGGTTCACTCCCTCCAAGGGCAAGGGCCAGGCGTGGGAGCTTCAAGTCGACGCGATCAAGGTCGTGGGCGCCTGCCCGGAGGACTACCCGCTCCAGACCAAGCGCCACTCGATGGAGTTCCTCCGCGAGAAGGCCCACCTGCGGCCACGCACGCGCACGTTTGCGGCCACCTTCCGGGTGCGCAACGCCCTCGCGATGGCGATCCACAACTTCTTCCAGGAGCGCGGCTTCCTCTGGGTGCACACCCCGATCATCGCCGCCAGCGACTGCGAGGGCGCCGGCGAGCTGTTCAAGATCACGGACCTGGAGGGTCAGGACTTCTTCGGCTCCGAGAGCTTCCTCACCGTGTCGGGCCAGCTCAACGTCGAGGGCTTCGCGTCGGCCTACACCGACGTCTACACGTTCGGCCCCACCTTCCGCGCCGAGAACAGCAACACCGCCCGGCACGCCAGCGAGTTCTGGATGATCGAGCCGGAGATCGCGTTCGCCGATCTCGACGACCTGCTGGTGCTCGCGGAGGACTTCATCCGCTCGATCGCCAACGAGGTCCACGAGCGCTGCGCCGAGGACTTCGCGTTCTTCAACAAGTGGATCGAGAAGGGCGTGGTCGAGGAGGTCAGCACGACGCTGAACAAGTCGTTCGCCCGGATGACGTACCACGAGGCGATGGACGTGCTCGTCAAGAGCGGTAAGAGCTTCGAGTACGCCGTCGGCGAAGGCGCGGCGCTGCAGACCGAGCACGAGCGCTTCCTCGCCGAGGAGTACGTCAAGGGGCCGGTGTTCGTCACCGACTACCCGACGGACCAGAAGGCCTTCTACATGCGGCTGTCCGATGACGGCAGCACCGTCGGCGCCACCGACCTGCTGGTCCCCCGCCTCGGCGAGATCATCGGCGGCTCGCAGCGCGAGGACTCGTTGGAGGTCCTCGAGGAGCGCGCGAAGTCCGTCGGGTTGAACCCCGAGGACATCAAGTGGTACGGCG
>PVBE012663983.1_pt1 | contig 10227 bp, 10 predicted proteins | sample 1631181 | NCBI WGS metagenome assembly PVBE01 (sample SAMN08397723, study PRJNA350692) | Marine metagenome, whole genome shotgun sequencing project. | isolation source: water | place: Pacific Ocean | collected 2012-04 | reverse complement strand
TGCGCTTCGAGAAGATCCAGCCGTTGGTCTCTGAGGCGGACGATCTCATCGACCGAGAGATACGTGTCCAATAGCACCCGGTCGAGACGTGCCCGTTCTGTTGCTGCTTCTCGATCGGCTTCCTCGTCGGCAGTGACTCTGGCTCGTTCGGCGAGCTCTTCGTCGCTCGCGGTGCCTTCGACATAATGAACGGCGACGCCTTGGTCATTGAGAATCTCGTGACCCTGATCGGCAAAGTCTGGCGGTACGTGATCACCGTAATGAACGAGGCCGTTGTCGTCGACCCAGCGGTAAAGTGCTGCTGTCTGAGCAAACGTCTGGGTCAGGCCCAGTAACAGTGCTCCGAGGGCCAAGACTGTCGTCGGGATTCTCATCGTCGCATTATGTCAAGAGGTACTCTGTGGCACGAGATCAAGATATACCAAATTACAAGACCTGGGGAAGGTTAACTAGGCTGTGTTTTTGAAAAAAATGCGCCGAAGATGTTCTAGCGCACGTCTTCTAAAGGTACGCCGTAGCGGTTTCGATAGGCGCGGACGCTCGGCAAGTGTTCCGTGAAGTCTTCATCCTCCTCCAGATGATCCACGAGGTCGGTCAGCGAGACGATACAGCGGACCGGGATTCCGAGGTTCTCCTGGAGTTCCCGGACGGCCGACACACGACTTCTTCCGCCGATCTCCTCGCGGTCCAACGCGACGAGCACGCCGGCAGGCTCGGCGCCCGCAGCCTGGATCAGGTCGAGCACCTCCCGCACGGCCGTCCCAGCAGTGATGACATCGTCGAGTATCAACACGCGCTCCTCGACCTGAGCCCCGACGCTCGCGCCGCCTTCGCCGTGATCCTTAGCTTCTTTGCGGTTGTATGCAAACGGGACGTCTATGTCGTGATGCTCGGCCAGTGCCGCCGCCGTGAGATGTACTAGGCCGATACCCTTATAGGCAGGCCCGAACAGCATGTCGTATTCAATGTCGAGTTCCGCAATGGCGGAGGCATAGCAACGCCCGAGCTTCGCAGCCGCGTAGCCACTGTTGAATAAGCCGGCGTCGAAAAAATAGGGGCTGATACGTCCGGACTTGAGTTCGAACTGACCGAAACGCAATACGTCGAGTTCCAGCGCCAATTCCAGAAATTGTGTTTTGTATGCTTCCATGGCGACCGAAGGCTGACCTTGTTCTATGATACAGCGCTTCCCTGTCATTGGGGATTCTGCTCAGCAATTTCCTTAGGGGTTATGAAGGAATTCCCCTACAGAGGTATTCATCTGTGCGAGTCATGAGTTTTAATGCCAACGGGATCCGTGCGGCTGCGAGAAAGGGATTCTTCGACTGGTTTTCCCGCCAGAAAACGGATGTCTTGTGCGTACAGGAACTCAAAGCGAAGGCGGAGCAACTCGAGGGATCGCCATTCGAGCGCCGGGGCTATTGCCGTTTTCTTCACGATGCCGAACGTCCCGGATACAGTGGGGTCGCGCTGTACTCGCGCGCCGAGCCGAGAGAAGTCATTTACGGGTTAGGCTCCGAAGAGTTCGACGCCGAGGGCCGCTATGTCGAGGTGAGATTCGATAATGTCACAGTCGTCAGTGTCTACCTGCCCTCGGGGTCGGCGGGCGAGCATCGGCAGGCGTCCAAATATCGCTTTCTCGATCTCTTCGAAAAGCATCTGGCGGCTCTAAAGAAGAAAAGTGTTCCTTATATATTGTGTGGCGACTTCAATATTGCGCACAAGGAGATCGACCTGAAGAACTGGCGCGGCAATCGTAAGAATTCGGGATTTCTTCCCGAGGAACGCGCCTGGATGGATCGCGTGCTCTCGACTGGCGGTTACGTGGATGCGTTCAGGGCAGTCAACCAGGAAGCTAACCAATACACCTGGTGGTCGAATCGCGGCCAGGCAAGGGAGAAGAACGTCGGTTGGCGGATCGACTACCATCTCGTGACCCCCGAACTTCAGAAACACATTCAGCGGGGCGCGATCTACAAGAACAAATGGTTTTCGGATCACGCACCATTGACGATCGACTATGACATCTAATCGGGAAGGATCCAGCTGGCGGGTCCTCGTCAGCGGCCGATTCTGGCTCGCCGGCCTCATGGGGTTTGCCGGCGGAGTTCCCTTGCTGCTCACTCTGACTGTTCTGCAGGCATGGCTGACGGCCGAGGGCGTCAGTCTTACGACTATCGGTTTTCTGGGTTTGGTAGGGCTGCCCTACAATCTGAAGTTCCTGTGGGCTCCCTTGATAGATCGGTTCAATCCGCTCGGGTTGGGAAGGCGTCGAAGCTGGCTTGTCGTCAGCCAGTGTTGCCTGGCCGTGGGTATCGCGATTCTTGGGATTCAAGATCCCCTCGAGGGCGTCTGGAAAGTGGCCGTTGCTGCTTGCCTGGTAGCTTTCTTCTCCGCGACGCAAGACGTGGTAATCGACGCTTATCGAAGAGAAACCCTTGCGGACGCCGAGCAGGGGCTGGGCGCATCGATGTATACCTACGGATATCGCGTGGGGATGTTACTCGCATCCGCGGGTGGGTTGGTCCTGGCCGACATCATCGGATTCAGAGGCGTTTACTTATTCATGGCCGCGTTGATGTTATCTATGGTCGTGATCACGATCCTAGCCCCGGAGCCGGGCGATGTTAAGGATCCTCCTCGGAATCTTAGAATGGCTTTTTTGGGGCCGTTTTTTGAGTTCTTCAACCGGCACGACGTTTCTTGGAGCGCGTTATTCGTGCTTGCCTTCATTCTTCTCTACAAGCTCGGCGATAACCTGGCCAGTCACATGACTATTCCGTTTTATCTCGAGACCGGGTTCTCAAACACTGAGATCGGCACCGTCGTGAAGTTCTTCGGCTTGGCACCACTTCTCTTCGGCGTCTTCATCGGCGGTGCCCTGACGCTCAAGGCCGGACTGTATAGAGCCTTGGTAATTTCCGGAATCCTCCAGGGAGTCTCTACCGCGGGATTCGTGGCGCTGTCCGTGGTCGGTTACGATCTGTGGTGGCTCGCGGGAGTGATCGCTTTCGAGAACCTTACTCAGGGGATGGGCACTTCGGCTCTGTTGGCTTTCATGGCATATCTTACGGACCGGCGATTCACGGCGACTCAGTTCGCGATGCTATCCGCGCTTGCTACTCTGCCGAGGGTCGTGCTTACGGCGCCGACCGGCTGGATGGCGATGCAGATGGGGTGGGCACCTTTCTTCCTGGTGTCCACACTGATTGCGATTCCGGGTTTGTTGCTCTTGCTGGCTTTTAAATCCTGGTTTGACGACAGCAAGCCCGTGACCGTGGCGGCGTAGGCGGCGGATGACGGGAGATCTAATCCGGTTATGCGCTCTGGATGAGATACCGGATCCCGGGAGCCGCGGGTTCAGCTGGGGAGAGGGCGACTGGCCGCTGCAGTTCTTCGTCGTGCGCCAGGACGGTCGAGTCTTTGCCTATCCGAATCGCTGTCCTCACGCTGGACACGAACTGCACTGGCAACCGGACCGTTTCCTGACATCCGAGCACGATCTGATTCTCTGTCAGTCTCATGGCGCTTGATTCACCATCGCCGAAGGGCTCTGTGTTCTCGGGCCGTGTCCGGGCGCTAGCCTGACTTCGATCGCGCTGATCGAGCGCGACGGGGATGTCTATGCAAACATCGGAGAGTTCAACGTACTCAAGACCGCCAGAGATTTTTTACAGACCCACGGCCGATGTAGGGTCGGCGTGGCTACTCGCGGTCACGGCGCTCATACACGAGATCCGAGACACGGTGCCCCAGATGTCGTCCACGGCGCTCGAATTTGGTCGGCGGGCGCAGGCGTATTGGGTCGGCGTTGAACTCCTCTGTGGAGATGGCTCTGAAAACGCTGGTAGCGGTGATGACATCGCGCACGTGTTCCGCATAGTCCTCCCAATCGGTCGCGACGTGCAAAAACCCGCCGGGTTTGATAACGCGTGCGAATTCTCGAGCGATTGGTGGCTGGACGAGTCGGCGTTTGTGGTGGCGCTTCTTCGGCCAGGGGTCGGGAAAGAACAGGTTCACACCGTCGAGACACGCGTCCGTCAGCATCTTGTCGAGGACTTCGACGACATCACTTCTGATGACGCGCACATTGGTCAGGCCGGCCCGTTCCAGAAGCAACAGTAGATGACCGATACCCGGTTCATGAATTTCGACGCCGAGATAGTCGACGCCGGGACTGTTAACCGCAGCAGTGAGTAACGCCTCGCCGTTACCGAAACCGATGTCGAGTACTGTACCCACGTTGCGCTCGAATACCGTCTCGAGATCGAGAGGGTGATCCTGGAACTCGATACCGAACCGCGGCATGAGATCCCTCAGGGCCCGGCCCTGGGCAGTCGTGGTTCGCCCTGGGCGGTGAACGAAGCTGCGAATCTTGCGAAGTGGTCTGTCCTCCATGACGCTATTCTAAGCTGCTCACAGCCGTTGTAGATGATATCGTCGGCCCATGACCCTAGAGGCGAGAACCGCAGATTTCCCGTGCCGGTTATGCGCCGGGACGAAACGCGATCTCTACGATGCGATGAGTAACGGTGGCGGATTTCATGCGTGACAAACTAGGAGAAGAGGTCATCGTCACAGACTTTCTGGAGGTCGATCCGGTTGGCCATGCGTTCAGACTGGGTATTAGGTGCTGCGGAGCGCCGTGATTCTCCCCGTGTTGAATCCCAACCAGTGCATTCGCCCAAGCCAGCGCGCATGTTCTACTTTCATGCAGCGATCCATGATCACCTCGAGTCCTCGGCTCTCCGCAATTTCTGCTCCCTCCTCGCTGATGACGCCGAACTGCAACCATAGGCATTTTGCTCCGATCGAGACCGCGTCGTGTGCAATTTCCGATACTGCACCCGGTTGGCGAAACACATCCACGGTGTCGACGGGTCCGGGGATCTCCGTGAGGGAAGCGTAGGATTTCTTGCCGAGAATCGAGTCTTCCCGCGGGTTGATGGGGATGACCTCGTAGCCATTTCGTTCGAGATATCGGCCGACAAAATTGCTCGCGCGCAGCTCATTTCCCGAGAGCCCTACGATAGCGACTCTTCGCCGCGCCAGAGCGCGGCGAATAACTTCGGGCTGTTGGTAGTCCTGGATATTCATTACCGATCCTCCAGCGCGCCGAGACCCTGATCGAGATCCCAGATGAGATCGCTCGCATCTTCGATTCCGATTGACAACCGAATCGTTCCCGGGCCGATACCTGCCGCGACTAGTTCATTGTCGCTCAATTGCCGGTGTGTCGTCGATGCGGGATGTATGATGAGGCTCTTCGCATCGCCGACATTGGCAAGATGAGAAAAAAGCGACAGCGCCTCGATAAAGCGCATACCGTGCTCGCGGCCGTCCGGCAGGTCGAAGCAGAAAACCGAGCCTGCACCATCGGGGAGATATTTTTCCGCCAGATCACGATATGGGCTCGAGGCCATGCCCGGATAGCTCACGCGCCCGACGCGTTCGTCGGCATCGAGAAACTCGGCAACGGCCTGGGCGTTCGCCACGTGCTGGCGCATGCGAAGCGGCAGCGTCTCGACGCCCTGTGCCAGAAGGAATGCGTTGAATGGGCTCAGCGCCGCGCCGAGATCCCGCAGGGTTTCGGCACGTAACTTCATGAGATATCCGTAGACACCGAAAGTCTCGTGAAAAGCGAGTCCGTGATAAGCGGGCGACGGGTCGGCTACGACCGGAAAGCGTCCGTTGGACCAGTTGAACTCACCGCTATCGACTACGACGCCGCCGAGACTGGTCCCATGCCCGCCGAGAAATTTCGTCGCGGAGTAGACGACGATATCGGCGCCCCAGTCCAACGGCTTGCAGAGAAACGGAGTTGCGAAAGTATTGTCGATCATTAAGGGACAACCGTGTTCATGGGCGATCTCCACCACTCTCTCGATGTCCAGGATGTTGCCACCTGGGTTGCCGATCGTCTCGGCGAAGAGGAGCTTGGTGTCGTCCGTGATAGCGGCGCGCCAGGCGTCGATATCATCCGGATCGATGAAGTCCAGCCCGACGGAGAGTTTCCCGAGAACGTGTTTGAGTTGAGTGATCGTTCCGCCATAGAGTGCGGATGAGGCGACGATATGGTCACCAGGTCTCAACAGGGTGAACAATGCGGCGGATTGTGCGGCGAGCCCGCTGGCGAATGCGACAGCACCGGCACCGCCATCGAGGTTGGCAATGCGCTCCTCGAAGGCCGCAACCGTCGGATTGACGATTCGCGAGTAGGTATTGCCGTATTCCTGTAGATTAAAATAGGCGGCCGCCGCCTCAGTGTCCTCGAAGACGAAGCTCGTCGTTTGATAGATTGGAAGCGCGCGCGCTCCCGTGGTTGGATCCGGGCGGCAGCCCGCGTGCACGGTACGCGTCGCGAATCCGAATTCCCTATCTGACATAGAAAATCTCCTAGCCCCCCACCGGTTGTCGGCCACTGGATGCCAAAGTAGCATTCGACTCCAATGCTTGCCATAGCTCAGACCCTCCGTGACCTGTAAAATAGGGGCAATAAAGATACCGAGGCTGGGGAATAACCAATGACGACAGAGCAGCCCGCCGATCAGGGAAGGACGGGCTGGATCAAGACGGCATGCTGGCTGGTGGTCGGCGCGTATGTCGTGTCCAAAGCGATACGCCTTTTTCAGGGCGAGCCGTTTAGTCAGCTGTTCGACTTCACGAATCCGTCGTTGGCCGGACTCGCCTGTGCGGTTAGCTTGATTCTCCTCATTCTGCGGTCGCCGCGGATTCTGCGATCAGCGACGATGATCGAAGCGAACGAGGCGAGAACAGTCGCGCTATCGTTCGCGTTCGTCTTTATCTTGATGGCCGCCTACTACATCTTGAGGCCCGTCAGGGATGCGATGGCCAGTGACTGGAGCAATACGGAAATCAGCGTGCTCTGGAATATTCAACTCGTTCTCAGTACGGCAGTTGTTGCGCTATACGGGTTCGCATGCTCGCGCATTCGCTTCAAAATGCTCGTGCCTGCTGTCTATATTTTCTTCACCATTACCTTCGTCGGATTCTATTTCGGCGCAGCCGCCGTTACCAACCGCGTTCTCCTGGACAAAGCGTTCTATCTCTGGGTTACGGTTTTTGCCCTGCTCCACCTTTCTGTTTTCTGGAGCTTCATGTCGGATTTGTTCAATAAGGAGCAAGCGCGTCGAGTATTCGGGTTCATCGCGGCGGGAGCCACCGCCGGTGGAACGGTCGGACCGCTGGTCGCGAGCCAGATCGTGACCGATGTCGGGGTCGACAACCTCATGCTGATCGCGTCGGCGATGCTGTTGATTCCGCTACCGATCGTTTTCTATCTACAGCGGTTGAAGACAGTTGATCTGCATAACGAAGATGTCCACGCGGATCTCAGCGCAGCCAAAATCGGTGGTAACCCGTTTGCCGGCTTCAAGTCTTTTTTTACAAATCCTTATCTACTCGGGATCGGCGCGTTCATATTGCTGTATACGTCGATCAGTTCATTCGCTTATTTTGAGCAGACGAATCTGTTGCGCGATTTCAGTCGTGAAGAAAGGACGGCCATACTTTCCGGCCTGGCTGCCGTCGTCAACATATTGACCTTCGGTCTCGCGTTGTTCGTGACGAGCCGATTGGTTACCAAACTCGGGATGCCGGTAACATTGGCGCTCATTCCGGTCTTCATCTGCGCCGGTTTTCTCATACTCGCCTTCGCGCCGATCCTGACGATCCTGTTGGCGCTGCAAGTGGCGAGACAGGCTGGTAACTACGGCGTTACCCGGCCGGCGCGGGAGATGCTGTTTACCCACGTCGATCGCGAAACGCGATTCAAGTCGAAGCCCGTGATCGATGTTGCCGTTTATCGAGGCGGTGACGCGCTCAGCAGCATCGCTTTCGCTGGCCTGACGGACGGAATAGGATTCGGAATCGCGGCCATGGCTGGTATCGGTGCTGGAATCGCGGCGGTATGGGCGGCCGCCGGGGTTTATATTGGCCGGGCATTCAGTATAAAGAGCATGGAGACGGAAGAGGTCGAATAACCGCTGAGTGCGGGGGCGACCCCCCCGGGAGGTTACTACCTGAGTGCCTGATACGCCGTTAGATTGTAGAATTCGTTGCTATTGGAAAATGTGCGGGTGTAGTTTAGACGAGTCACGGTCGAGTGGTATAGATGTTTACTGTGTCAGCAAATTTATATCGCCGGGGTCAAGGGCTTCATTCGAAGCCTGGCCAAGAAATATGTTCGTGTTCTTCCGTACCGTTTGCAGGAGCAATTGCTATTGAACGAGATCTTGACGCTAAGCAGTGACGAAAGGTCCTTTTGCACATTGATTTCGCTGATTAATTTCGTCAATTGGGATATCAATAACTGGGTTTTTGATAGTCAGGCCAGTTGCGATCCCGGTCTGAGATAATGCGCTGATCAGCATTCGGCCATTCGATGCCAAAAGCGGCATCGTCCCATCGCACGCCCGTTGCATACTCGGGAGCATATGGTGCGGAGATTTTATAACTGACGATAGAGTTATCCTCAAGGGTTTGAAAGCCGTTCGCTAACCCTTCAGGCACAAACAGGGCGAGCAGGTTACTCGCAGTCAGTTCTACTGCCTGCTATTTGAGATAGGTAGGGGAGTCCTCTCGCAGATCGAGGATGACATCGTAAATTGCGCCGTGTGTGCACCGAATAAGCTTGGCTTCCGAGTAGGGAGCTGTTTGCAGGTGCATGCCCCGGAGGGTCGCCTTTTTCAGGTTTACTGAGATACTGTCCTGTATAAAATCATAGATGATGTGGTTTTCTGCAAATTCGTTAAGACACCATGTTCTTGCGAAATACCCTCGCTCGTCTGATGCTGTTTCCAGTTTAATTAGAGTGGGTCCGGTCAACTGACCGGGTGTAAATTTCACGGTACAAGTTCCTCGAACCGGGTGATCTGGGTTTTTGTTGTCGTCATGAGGTCGTTGCTGTCCAGATAAGCCTGGTACCACTCTGCCACCCATTGCAGGGCGCTTGTTAATGTAAGTCGTGGCTCATAATCGAGCACGGCTCGTGCTTTTTCAATATCCAGCATGAGGAAGTCGACTTCATGCGGGCGCTCACTTTCATCGAGCTGCCATTGAAACTTATCACCCCAGGCAGAAGCGAGTTGTTCAAGAATCCATCCAACTGGTCGGGTGTCCTCTTTGAGGGGGCCGAAATTCCAGCCATCGGCAAAAGGCATGCCTTCTTCGCATAGTTTTTCGGCCAGCAGGAGATAACCGCTAAGGGGTTCCAGGACGTGTTGCCACGGACGAACGGCATGGGGGTTCCGTACCTGAACGGGCTGCCCCGCGCTTAATGCTCGCGCAATGTCCGGAATCAGGCGGTCACTCGCCCAGTCGCCGCCGCCGATAACATTGCCTGCCCTGACGGTAGCGATTGGTACGCAACTGGACGGGTGGCTCTCATCTGGAAAATATGAAGACCGGAATGCGTTGGTGACCAGTTCTTCGCAACCCTTGCTGCTTGAGTACGGATCGCATCCGCCCATTGCATCGCCTTCTTTATGAAAGTGAGTTTTTCTAATTGAGGCGTAGCACTTGTCGCTGGTTACTACGACGATGGCATCGAGATTCGGCGAAGATCGCGCAGCTTGTAGCAGATTAGCGGTTCCAATAACGTTCGTCGTGTAGGTCTCTAACGGGTCGTCATAAGACGCTCTTACCAACGGCTGAGCGGCCAGATGAAAAATCACACTTGCATCAGTGGTTTGCACTACGCTGCTGAGCTGGTCCAGGTCTCGAACGTCACCAATGATGCTCTCAAGGTGCTCTTGCAGTGACAATAGTTCGAACATTGATGGGCTGGTTGGGGGTTTCAGTGAATAACCCGTTACGTCTGCACCGAGGGATTTCAGCCACAGGCCAAGCCAGCTACCCTTGAATCCTGTGTGGCCGGTGATCAGGACCTTGCGATTTTTCCAGAATTGAGTATCAGGGTTGATCATATAAGATCTGAGTTTGTTGTGTGAGCCTATAGGTACTTTGCCTAGACAAAATAGAGCCTGTACTTCGAATTGTACGTGTTGCCGATCCAGCCACTGGCCTGCCCCCTAGTCCGATACCACCCAAACTGAGAGAGTCCTAGGTCATTGTGTCGTGACGATATCAGGCATTGCAAGGATGCCGACTCGTGACCGTAGCGTCTGTGGAGCCGGTGGTCTGTAGCCCAAAGAGCTATGTGGCCTGATGGTGTTGTAATGTTGACGCCATTGCTCAACGAGTACC
>PVBE011743186.1_pt1 | contig 10228 bp, 18 predicted proteins | sample 1631181 | NCBI WGS metagenome assembly PVBE01 (sample SAMN08397723, study PRJNA350692) | Marine metagenome, whole genome shotgun sequencing project. | isolation source: water | place: Pacific Ocean | collected 2012-04 | reverse complement strand
CATGTAAAATACTTTCCACAGATAGTGGCATATGTACATTATAGATGCCATCAAAGAATACATGACCCTGAAAAACCATTATCATATCTTATACAATATACCAGAGATGATTCGATAAAGTTCTACAAGGATAGACAATGAGTTATTGTATAGACTGTGGTCATTCTTATAATGAGAACTTGACTGGTCAGATAATATTATGTGAATGTGAGTGTCATGAAACTTCCTAATAAGAAATACAATATAATATATGCAGACCCACCTTGGACATTTGGAAGTAAAGCCTATCAAGATAGTGGTAGAGAATTTGATAAATTAGAAACTCATTATTCAACAATGAGTATCACTGATATAATGAACCTAGAAATTCCTAGTCATAATAACTGTGCTTGTTTTATGTGGACAACAGATGCTCATCTAAAAGAAGCCATTGAAGTCATTGAAGCGTGGGGGTTCAAATACAAAACTATTGCATTTATTTGGGTTAAAAAATATGAATCAGGTTCATTGGTTTATAATTTTGCACCTTGGACATTGAAGTCCTGTGAAATATGTATTCTTGGTATGAAAGGAACTATGGGAAAATACAAGAAAGTGAATAATGTAAAACAATTAGTTGAAGCCGTTAGAACGAAACATTCAAAGAAACCAAACGAAGTACGAAACAGAATCGAAAAATTATTTGGAGATTTACCTAGAATAGAATTATTTGCTAGAGACAAAGCTGATGGTTGGGATTCTTGGGGTAATGAGATAAACTAATTCTTTTTCTTATACTTACGCATATAATTTCTCATATACTCACGGTAGTAATCTTTATTCTCATTATTATACTGCTTTTGTCTTTTTTTCATCTGCTCTTTATTTTGCTGATAATAGTCTGCTAGGTATGATTTTATTTTATCTTGATTATTTCTTTGATAATCACGTACATTTGATATGATTTTTTTCTTATTTTTTTTATAGTAATTCGCCCAGTATGGATCTTTCATATTCTATTTTGGCTCTTGATTTATTTAAAATTAAATTTCATATACCTATCTAGTATTCTATAATGTATGGGTTGGTTACGTGAGGGTAGATTATATAAACTAAATAAAGAGAACCTCAAGCGTGTTCCAAACAGTGGTGGTAACTATAAACTATACAACGCTGACAGAGAGCCAATATACGCTGGAACCACTAAGGGTAACTGGGGTGGCCCATTTCAGAAGGACAAGCCCAACTTAGGTAAATATCGTTATGGCTTACGACATAGGTTAGGTAGTTATGTTCAGAAGGACGACTATAACGAACACCCTACTAAAAAGAACCTTAGAAACGGAGATCCAAAAGGACAACCAGGACCAGATTACTTCATGTACGATGGACACAGTAGTGACAATAAACGTAGGGCTCAAGAGAAACAATGGAAGAAGGGTTTGAAGCATAACCATTGGTAAACTTGATCGCTGTCGTAGGTATTATATATTAGAATTTAAAACTATAAACCAATGACTGAGGAGATTACTCAAGAGAAAAAAGATGAATTATGGAAAGAATTGAAACTCAAGTGGTCTGCATTAAAGCGTGGCTCTAACTCTAATGAGAAACAGAAGGAAGCCGCTAAGAAACGTATTAATGAAATACAAGATGAATTATGACTTGATAAGACAGACTTTGAAGCACCGTATGAAGGTGGTAGTAGAGGAGGGGCACAAGCAACGAAGACTACTACAACAGACACTAAAGCTTCTTCTATTGACACTCAGAAGATTCTAGGAACAATATTAGATAAGCACCGTATACTTGAGGAGAAATTAGACGTAATTCAGGCTTTACTAGAACATCAACCAAAACTACCTCTAGATCCAGCCAAGACTGGACAGATAGAGAAGTAGTATTTTCTTCTTTTTATTATGTTTAATAATCTCTCAGCTTGTAGTATCTGTGGAAAACCTATTGAAAATCACACTAGACGTACAAGACCAAGGACATATTGTAACCAATGTCTGAAAGATCGAAAGAAACAAGCTGTCAAACAGTTTATGGAAAGGAGGCGTTTAAAGAATGCATATTAATGAATTGAATAAAGATGAGACTGCCAATAGGGATTGGGATAAAGACCTATGGGGTACACCTGTGAATGACTTTAACACTGCTTGTAAGCACTTTAACTTCTACCCAACACTCGATGTATGTGGGGATTATACCAATCAGAAATGTCCAAAGGTATACACTCAAGATATTGACGCTTTTACTCAAGAATGGGACGAACCGTTCTTCATGAACCCACCTTATTCTGCCAATAAACGTGGTAAATGGATGTATAGAGCACTAGAACAAAGTAAAAAATACAAAGTCTCATTCTTGGTGCTAGTATACAGTAAGACTGACACTGCTTGGTGGCATGATTGTGTAGGTGCTACACCTGAAGCAATGCGTAAGAACCGTGTTAAACCACTATTCGTGAAGGGTAGAATGAACTTCTTAACACCAACAAATGAAGAATCAAGTAACAGTGCACCTTACGCTAATGTCTGGCTGTTCTTTAAACACGGACGATTAGTATGAGATGTAAGATATGTGATACTAGTGGTATAAGGACTAATAATTCAAAGTTTAAGAAGCACCACTTAATGTGTGAAGATTGTCTTAGGGTGTCAGGTTTGTATGGATTAGCAGATGATTTACCAAATATGCCTAGATATAACACCAAATACATGGATGAATTACTGAGAAGTGGATCAGATCTGGGCGTAGAGATTTAACCTCAAATAGTTTTGTAACATACTATGATCGCCTTCTTTACTATGAAAGGGGTTCATTTTGACCTCCTTTTATGCGATCTACAAACAAGCTACAAAACTCTAAATTACTTTTCCAGAAATTCAATGAAATAAAAGGTATAGAATACTTTTTGAAAGTTTTGTAACTGTAGCTCACATCATCGGAATTTTGATTTATACGGAGGTTGGGGCCTAGACACGTACTGTTGCGAACAATGCGAAGAACGTGAGCCAGATCATTATCGGAATTTTGTAAGCTGTGAAGCCCAGATCTAAACACAAACCATGAATCCCATGGGATAGGAGAGTAGTTGAAGCCAAGATCTTTCTTTGGGCCAATCCCAGACAGCACAGCCCAGATCTAAATACATTCAAATTTTAATTTTATATTGTATTAGTCTCAACCCCATATATTGAAGGGAAAAATTTGGATTCCATGTAGGAAACAACCAGATGAAGATGAAGAGGATGATGAAAAAGAATGACATTTACAGAAAGAGAGAAGTTCATTGTAGCATCAACCATTATGGTAACATCAAAGTGGGCTAAGAAGTTCCCACGTTCAGTTAGACAATCATTATTATCATATATCCGTAGTAAAGAAGCACCATCGGTAACAGACCAGGAGTGGCATGAGATAGCAACTGGTATAGACGATCATGTATCAAAGACCAAGAGGTCATTCTTCCTAGGGTTCAAAGATGCATTAACAAATCCATTCAAAGTTCAAGGAGATGCAGAGTTAACAAAACTTGACCAGCAAGTGAGAGATGAGATAAAGTCAGGTAATATTGACTTTGAAGGAGTAGATGTAGATGATCCTGAAGTGAAGAAGTTGCTATCAGAAGCACAATCACTAATGAGGGACTATGAAAACAAGTCAAATTAAACGCAAGTACGCAAAAGAGTACTATGTTGCAAATAAAGAAAAGTATTCTGATTATTATAAAAAATATTATCAAGAGAATAAAGAACGTATATTGGATAAACAGAAGAAATACAACAAGTCTAACAGAAAGAAGATCAATAGTTACATGAAAGATTATTATCATAAACGAAAAAACCAAAATAAAACTTAAATAACCCATTACCGTACAATTAGAGTATGCCGAAAGCAGGATTCAAAACCATCACTGTAACAGATGAGTTCTATGCACACTGGTACCGTATTTTTAAGAAATCAAAGAAGGTCTTAAAGACTAAAGGTATCAACAGCTTCAGTTCCTTCATAGCATCAAAGCTATCGGAGACTGAAAACCATGAATAATGTTATTGAAGATAAGGAAACAATGATAGATACCTTGAGGAATCAGGGTTGTAACCTTATTGAGCTTCAGCCTAGGACTAAGTTTCCTAAGCGTTCATGGCAAAAGTATCAGACTGAGCGTAATGAAGAGGTGTTTGCAAAGGACAGTAACTATGCTGTACTCGGTGGTCATATATCCAACAACCTAATAATCTTAGACTTGGATAATGTAAAGGAAGGTGGAGGACATGAACCAGTTGATGATGAATTTTTGGATAGAATCTTCAAAGATGTCAAAAAGAAGACCCTAGTAGTAAAAACTGGAACTGGTGGGTATCATATCTATCTAAGGGACACAATGAATAGAGAAACAAAGTCAGTAAAGTTGGACAGTAATGACTATCATCTAGATGTGCAAGCATCTGGTAAGTATGTTGTAGGTGCTGGTTCAGTACATGAGAATGGTAACACTTACGAAGTTGTATCAGAAACCACAACAATAATGTCCATGGACTTTGGATTCGTTCTAGAATCATTGAGTAACCTAGGCTTCACTGCAAACAAACCAACTGGTAAGCCTATGTCAGGGTTACAAAAGATAGAGTTTGACACAGAAGATTGGGACTCATTAGAAAGAGGTAACATAAAAGCAGGGGAAAGAAACGACAAAATGCACAAACTCCTATGCAGAAGACTATGCTTTGATAAAATGTTTGATACACTTGAACACACAGAAGCATATGCAAGAACTGTAAACGATGCAATGGGAAAGAATGGTACAACTAAATTACCAGACTCAGAGTTAATGAGAACAGTTGAATCTGCTTGGAAATTCTATGAAAGAAACAAAGAGCAAGGTACCCTTTGGGAGAAATCTAGTCAAGGAGAGCAACTAAAAAGTGCAGAAATGGGAGAATACCTTCTCAACCAATATGTATTTGCAACACTTAGGGATAACACAAAGACATACATCTATGATGAAGGAGTATACACGTCTGATGGGGAAAACGTTAGAAACTTAATCGCAGAAGAATGTTATCAAGTGAACCCAAATTGTAAAAACGCATGGGTTGAGGAGGTCTACCATTACATCCAAGCCAAGACATTAAAGTCAAGAAATCTATTTGACAGTAATCCATATGAGTTGGTTTTAGAGAATGGAATACTGAACATAAAGACATTGGATCTAAAACCACATGACCCAACTCATTATTCATTTATCAAAATACCAGTAGAATACAAACCAGATGCTCAAGCTACGAAATTCGTCAAATTCTTAAAGGAATGCTTTACTATTGAAGGTAAGTTAAAGACAAAGGATTACTTTACCTGTCTTGAGATAATGGGATTGACATTAATCAAACACAATAGATTTGAAAAAGCATTTATGTTCATAGGTAGTGGTGCTAATGGTAAATCAACATTCTTGGATGTGTTATCTGCATTACTAGGTAAGAGAAACATATCAAGTAGAACCATGTCTGATTTGAGTAAGGAAAAGTTTGCAAAGATAGATTTGCATAATAAGATGGCTAACATATTCTCTGATATTCAAGGTTCAGAACTATATGATACTGGTATGCTTAAGGCAATGATTACTGGAGATATTATAACAGCAGAAGAGAAGTATGGTAAACCATTCCAATTCAGACCATACTCTAAACTACTATTCTCTGCTAATAGATTCCCTGCAATATCAGACCAATCTGATGGGTTCTTTAGAAGATTCACTATCATTGAGTGGCTTAGGGTCTTCAAAGGGAAGGATAAGAATATCAATCTAAAAGAGGAATTAATATCAGATAAAGACGAACTATCTGGAATATTCAATTTAGCTGTAAGTGCTTCTAAGATGTTAGATGAAAGAGGACATTTCTTACATGAACAACCAGTAGAAGAGGTTAGAACTAAATGGAATGAAAAGTCTGAACCAATCAATACATTCTTAGATCAAGAGACAGAACCAGATGATTCAGAAACAGCATATGTTTCAACTAGTATGTTATATGCACATTATCAAAGATGGTGTAAAGCCAACAAGCTTGTAGAAGAGAAGGCTAGAAGATTCAATAAGATTGTAGGGGATATTTATCAAGCATCTGTTACCAGGATTAACGGTGTATCAACAAGAGCATATGCTGGAATCAAACTAAGACACCCACTAGGTGGTAAACCAACGGAGTTGAAGCAGTTTGGAGAAGAGTAAGATGAAGAAAACACCATACAGATGTAAAATATGTGGTCATTCGAAGAGAGCCCATACTAAATTAACAGATAAAGACGGTAATCCATCAGGCAGACCAGTTTGTCATAAACCAGCAACTTTTGGAAATACTGTTTGTAATGGTATGTATAATAGAACTTGTTCATGTGATGGTACAATGAAGACGTGGAAACTTCTAATTAAGTGGTTTAAAGATGAGGGGTTTGATTAATGACAACTGATTGGTTCAAAACAAAGGAAATGCAAGAGTTTACGAAGAAAAAAGATTTGCCAATGCTGAAAACGTGGAGAGGTATGCAAGAGTTCCTTAAACACATGGCACGAAACCCAACACTATATAGTGAGAATGAAATAATATGGGGAAAAACATTGACAGCCAAAATGGTAAACTGGTATAAGTCAAACCCATACGCAAATGTTGATCCAAAAGGAACAGCAAATGGATTAGTTTCAATGGAGAGAACAAAAGCTCTCAAGAAAATCTTAATGTGTTTTCTTGGAATAGATGATCATGAGATGAAGGAATGTAATACTGATTGGTCAAGGAGTTGGAAGTTAGATTGAGTGACGAAGTAATACCACACCCAAGAGATGAATACTATCGTAAGTATCCATTAAAGTCATTTGCAAAAGCTGGTGCTGGTCCGCCAAATGAGTTTCCTTACAGAGGTTGGTATTGTGGTATATGTGGTAGTGATTTTGATAATGAAAAAGGCTTAGATAGTCACATAGAGTATGAACATCAAGGAGTGAATGTAGATGGCTGATAACTGCGTACATTGTTTAACAGAGTTAACTGTGACACCAGATGTCTGTACACGTTGTAGAAAGGTAAGACCATGGTGTGACACATGTAGATCATCATGTTCTATTAAGGAGCATAAGAAGAGAGTACTTGTTGATGATAAAGGAACTGAATGCCAACAGTATTGCCCAAAGTGTAAAGAACATCCTAATATGATATTTAGAGGGTTCAAGAATGTAGAGTCAGATTCCTGGTGTGTAGGATTAAGTATTAACAGTAACAAACCACAAGAACTTGCATTTATGCCATTTACAAAATACCACACATTGATAACATCACAACAGTATGATGATAGAAAGGTAAAAGGTGGTTCTTGGGAACAAATGAAGAATCTGTATTATGATAAATGGTTAGCATGGGATAAGGGGAACTATTGTGGTGGATGGTAAGACGTGTGATGCATGTATGGAGGATAAGTCCATACTAATGGACTGCCCAGTGTGTAAAGGGGAGTTTTGTAGTACTTGTATTGGTATTCATGGTTGTAAGGGGGATCTATAATGAAGTGTTCTGATAGATATATGACTAAACGTAGAAATCAACTACTCAAAGAGTTAAAAAAGATGCAGGGGTTAGCAGAGTAATGGGCATAATTGGAGATCCAACAGAGCAGAAGGAACATGGTTGGTTCGTGAATAGATTTGTAGAGTTAAGGAATTTTAGAGAAGCTGTAACAGTAGATATGGATGATACACTTGCACGTTCTAGTTATGTTGCAGGTATGATGTTAGGTATCAAAGGTGTATTCATGTTAGCATCAACATTAGCATTACTCATGTGGAAACCAATAGAGTTGGCATTATGGGACATACCGTTGGACGAGACACATCTAATGGATTCATTAGGATTTCCGATATTTGTCATTCCATTGATAATCTTTGCAGGCAAAGAGATAGTGAAGCTCCATATGCATATGTTAGGTTGGTTCAATAAGGGATTCCAGTGGGTAATTAATCAATATATGATGTACAAATGGAAAAAGAACAAACAAGACTCATCTGCAGCACAAGCATTAGCAAGAAGTCAAGCAAAGTATATGGGATTTTTATATAGATTTAGCCCAAAGATAAGACAATCATTCGTTAATGCGATGATATGGTCATGGATTATGTACATAACACTAGACCACACTAATGTTGCACATTGGCTTACAATCTACATCTATGAGGCTGGCATCTAATGGTATTTGTCTTTAGACCTTGGTGTAGGAATTGCTCAAAGTTCATGAGCCAAGATAGTTTATTAGAGAATAGACTAGGTGCAAAGAATCGTTGTCCTACTTGTAAGCAACAAGTACGTCTTAAACCATCAATATCTGCAAGAAATAGAACACGTAAGAGAAGAGAATCACAGCTTGAAGTGTAGAGTTTGCTCGATTGGTAAGAAGACTGCTGGTAGAACAGTTAGAAACCACCCACATTCATGTTGGTCTGTTCTAGTATGTGACAAGTGTTATGCATTAATGGAATTCTTTAATTTTAGCAACCAGACCAAGTCATACATGAGGTATCATTATGCCAGTTGACAAATGTGTATACTGTGGAAGGAGTTATGGTGTACGTGTATGCAGACCATGTATTCGTGAGAGAAGAGCCAAATATGGTAAAGACTGGCATTTATAATTTTAATTTTATATACCAATCCTAGAAATTTAGAATATGGGCATAGATTCATACATGATTCCTATAACAATAGCCATTTGTTTAATTGCTTTAGCACCATTTGTAGCACCTGATTTGAACTTAATTCAAGAACAGCCAAAACAGATGGGTCTTGAGAAGATACCAGAGTCTGAAGCAAAGTCTCAACAGTATTTCAAGTCTCTAGAAAACAATATTGAAGATACTAAAGATACTATTAGAGACTTAATGGCAGAACATGAAGCAAACAACCCATGAATAATAGAGAACGAATGCGAAGTTCCAACAGACACGCTGTTGAGTGGTTGTTAGAGAATGGTCATTATGATATATGGTTAAAACCTCATGTAAAAAATAAAGATAGAATTTATCACCCAGACGGAAATTATTGGCAAACAGACTTGTGGAATATGTGGGACGGAATTAGTTGGAAAAATAACGAATTACACTTTCTTGCAATTAAGACAAACAAGTGGCATAGCCAAAAGGATATTCAAAATTGGTTACAGGACAGGGACGGTGTAAACGCTTTGGCGATAAACGTTAAAACTAATCCGACATCAGTAGCTGTCAGAAAATATTGAAAACTAAAGAAGGCTTATTTACTTTATAGTTTTAGATATTCTACATGACAGAATTTAAGACATTAAAATGGAAAAATTCTAAGGGAGAAGAATTATCTGTACCAGTAGAGGAGTCGAAAGTAGCATCATTTTCTGAACTCTTCACAGCAGAAGGCAAAGAATTCACTGTTGAAGACTGTAAATTATAATTTTAAATAACTTCCCATCCCCTTATTTTTATTGAACAAATGGGAGCGAAAGCAGGCTCGAAAAGATGCACGTAAATCACTACATGACGAACAGAGAAGAGAACGTGAAAAGTCGTTAAAGAATGCATCAAAACCAAACAAGCCTAAATGGAGACGATTAAACGATGGAGGTATTGCATTCGGTAATAAATTCAAGATAGGTAGGGGTGGTCAGATAGGCTTTGGAGTTGTAGGAGCCATAGCATTATTCTTTATAGTTGGACTAACATTATACCCTCTTGAACAACAAGAAGGTGGGGAGTGTGCAAACCCATTCTGTGAATGGATGGATATTATAACTGGGGCAGATAATTATGGAGCCAAGCAGACACCTAGAGAGGAGGTTCCAGAGTCAGAACGAGATTTCCTTCCACCAACCCAAACAGGAGGTGCTGGGGCTGGGTTTCTCCTCCCCTTAATTCTCCCTGAAGCAGAAGCCAGAGGAGATGACGAACCAACGTGTTACAGTCAAGCCTGTCAGCGTAACCATGACGAGGCAAAGGAACATTTTGACAGTGAAGAAGCACAAGCAAAATCAATTAACGAGGAGATCATAGATATGAAGGTAAAGATAGACAAAACAAAAGATGTGATTAAGATAATTGAAGAAAAAATTAGAGACTTCAAATTACAGATTCCACAAGATGAGTTGGATTTACGCCTAATGGAGAGTGACATAGAGGATCAAGAAGATATTGTTAAGGAGTTAAAGTATGAGTATGATAGAGTTAGAT
>PVBE011547013.1_pt1 | contig 10228 bp, 10 predicted proteins | sample 1631181 | NCBI WGS metagenome assembly PVBE01 (sample SAMN08397723, study PRJNA350692) | Marine metagenome, whole genome shotgun sequencing project. | isolation source: water | place: Pacific Ocean | collected 2012-04 | reverse complement strand
GGACTGCACATTATCATTTTATCATTTTCTACCCAACTTTTAAATTTAGCACATGCAGTTAATTTACTTTTATTTGTTGTTGTAAACCCTTGTCTATACCTACGAACACTACCTGCTCTTTTAGGTTCACTAAGAAATGTCCCGGGTATATTTTCTTCGCCCATTTCACGGATTACAACTAGAGCCGCTTCTCCTAATGTATTATTTTCTACACTCCAATATATTTCTGCTGTTTTTTCACTTTCTTCTTCTATAACATTACATATTTCGCGTAGAATTTTTATTTGCCCCTGTACAGGTGTTTTATTATGCATCCACTCTGCTACTTGTTTACATCCGGGTAGTTCATATACTTGAATAGCCGCATTATCGCCGCCTGTGCCTAAACTAGGATCTAGACCAAGACAATACACTTTATCCTTTATTATAGGAGAATACCATCTAATTTGTCCTGTTTTACGTACAACATTATGACTTTCTAAAAGCGGTAATTTAAGATTACTAATAAGAGTTTCGTCGTTAGTAATAAATTCACACTCGTGCTCTCGTCTGAATCTATCTTCTCCAATTTTTGCTTTTTCTAATGATGCCCATTCTTCATCTCTATCTGGATGTTCTGGCCATTTTACTAATATAGATGCAAATCCATTTCTACCAATTTTTTGTTCATTACCATATGCATCTACAGTGTTTATTGCTTCTCTCCAAATTCGTGCAAATTGATCGTCATCTTGATTTGGCGTAGATGTAATAAGACACTTACCTCCTGTAGATAGTGTAGGAGATAAAGCAGTCCAAAATTCAGATGCAATACGTGGAGGGACAAATGCAAACTCGTCCAAGTATATTAATGTTAAAGATAAACCTCGACCAGTAGTTTCTGTTGTTGCTTGAGATATAATTCTAGACCCATTATCAAATTCTATAGAGTTTCTATTATATGCAGTTACGCCTGCCCTAATAAAATTTGGTAAACTTTCATACGCAAATCGAACTCTTGACATTATTTCCTGTGCGCCCGAATACTTATGAGCTGCAATAAGAATAGTACTATCCGCTTTAAACATAGCATACCATAATAGATATCCTGCCGCACAAGTAGATTTTCCAGTTTGTCTAGCAAGCATAGCAATAGAATATCTATTATTATGATATACGTCTATTAAATCTCTTTGATAATTGTATAAATTGAATTTTATACGTCCCAAAATAGGATGTTGTATAAGACAATATGTTTGTAAGAAATATGCAGGATCATCATAGCAATGTTGTAATTCTTTTAACTGCTTTTTTGAAAACGTCTCAGATCTATGTGGTTTCTTTATTAACTGTGTGTCAACTGTGCCGCGTGTGGAACTGACCATACTAGTATTTATTGTAAAAAAAATGGGCCTTAATAGCCCATTCTTTTATTATATTTGTGTAAATTAATCGTCTTCTAAGACTGTGCCAATATCGTAAACTTCTTCAATTGCTTGAAGGATGGGTTTCATATTTCTATGTGCTAAATCCCAAGTTCGAGTTTCATCAAACTCGTTACCTGCGTCCCAACGTTCAATATCATTTACTGCTTCTGTTGCAATTTGAGCGATTTTTGTGTATAACTCGATGTACATAGGTGCATCAAAATTTTCCATCCCATCGTCGTCTTCTTGGAGGCCTGCTAATGAAAGCATTCTATATAAGCCTACATATGGATCTATTGTTTCTTCAACTTTTTCTTTTTCAGTTTCTTCTTCAACAGTATCGTCGCTATTGCCTTGTTTCTTAGCAATTGCATCTCGTAGTCCTTGGGGTAATTTCTTTTGAGCAGCTGTAAGTTCTTCTGTTACTTCCTCTACATCATCATCTTCTTCTTTGGCTTCTTCAACTTCTTCTGCTTCTTCTGCTTCTTCTGCTTCTTCTGCTTCTTCTGCTTTGGCCTTTTCTGCAATTTCTTCATGAACTTCATTAATAAAAGCCTTATAAGAAGCAGTCATTTCTTCTTCTGTAATTGGCTTTGGAAATTCGGGTGCTGCCAAATCATGATTTAAATATCTACGTAAACTTAATTCTACGTTTGTTCCCCAATCGCGCAGATCTCCCATTTCTTCTTGATCTGGATGATTTGTGGGTTCTGGTGTATTTGCCCATTCTTCATCTAGTTTAATACCAGATAATTTTATAATATCGTTAAGTTCTCTCATTCGTTCTGCGCTCATTTTTAACTCCCTATGGGTGATTTAGTGTTACCCTCTCCAAGTCCATCTTCAACACCTTTTGGTGTATCATCAATTATTTCTTTTTTACGCTCTGCACGTACTTTTGATAATTCTTCTGTAAATTTGGAATTATACACATCGCCGTAATGTTTTTCTGGTTCTATCTTTGCCGCATCCGAATATTCAGAATCTTCTAATTTAGATTTGGCTTCTTCTTCGTTCATTGGTTCGTCTTCTGGCGAACGAACTACTACGTGTGTTCTACTAAGACCTGTTGCTTCACAAATCTCATCTCGTAATACATCACTTACTACAGGATAATCTAATACAAAATCTACTATTGTAACTTCACGTCCTCTAGATTCTGCAAAATCCATTGGATTTGATTGTGCTATTGTTTTCTTAGGTTTTGTAATTTCCTTAACGCCGTATTTTTCTAAGTGTGTTTCCATTCGATCTAGCATTGCTTCCGATATATCGGTTGCAAATTTAATACGCAATGCGTATTCTTTGTTCGATTCTGCTAGATATTCATAAAATGTTTTCATGATATATTCCTGTATTAAATATATTTATATCTTTATTTATCTTTAATCCTGTTTGCAATGGCATCTAAAATAGCATTACGGTCTGTTACCACGTGACCGTCACCAGGAATAATGGTTGTTTCGTCTGGATCTTTATCCGTATCCAACTTGGCTTTTCTAATTTGTAATTCTATCATTCGAAGTTTTTTATCTAATTTTGCTGTTTTTGCTTCAATAGCATTTTTCATCATTTTAGATGCTACGTCAAATACATTGGCGGCATGTCTATCTTCCATGTTATGTCCTAAATCTACCAATGTATCAAATGTTTCCATTGCTTTAGATGCGTATGCATCCATATCTCTATCTAAACTTTCCATACCGGTAACTTCAGGTAATGCATTATCAATTTTATCTGCTATTGCTAATGTATTTGTAAGTTCAACATTAATTTCTGCTATATCAGAAGTATTTGAATCATGTCCATTTTTTGCTGCCGCTTCTGCAAGTGCATCCCGAGGAGTATGATTTAATACGTCTTTCAATGGAGGTAAATTAAAAGTTTCTTCTAATTTCTTTGTCATTTACGTTTTTTCCGTTTTGTTTGTTTTTGTGGCTTTCTAAAAAGATGTTCTTCTGTTACAACTCTAAATATCATCCCTTTATCTTTAGTCCATGCTCTTGCCGCTTCCCATTTTGCTTCATTCACAACTGCTTGTGCTCGTTGTGCTTGAGATTTAGCATGATCTAATGTTTGCATTTTTGGTTTAACTTCTATTATCTCTGCATGTTTTTGTCCATTCTTATCTACATACACCATAAAAAAATCTGGTACATAATTTGTTTGTTTACCTGTTACGGGATTACGATAAGGTATTCTTGTTGCTTCACTTGCCCATCCTATTACATTGGGATGATTATCGCACATACGCATAAATGTTAATTCCCATCCACTGCGATAACGTGGTCTATGTTTACCTACATATTTTTGTGGAAACTTTGGTGAATAAACTCCTTGTTGAAAACTAGCCATATTTTATTCGCCAGTGGTCCAAGTTCTCCAGTTATTTCCATATTCTATTGCCTCATATGTAAAATTCAATGACCATAAAATAGGAGACGAATCTGAATAACTTAATGTATCATGTTGCGCCATCATAAGCATTGGATTAATAATAGATACATCATCTTGATAAGTGCCGGCATGTTTATTTTTATCGTGGCCGTCACGAATAAGATCTACATTTGTCATTGGTTGTTTATCTGGCCGACCGTCACCAAATTCTCTATTAATCTTAATTCGTTTAATAAAATATTTGTCTTCATTTTTTATAGGTGGTTTATAACCATATCCTGTTGCAACAGGATCACCTGGTGGTGTTGTATCGAGTTGATATGTAGTTATTGGTTTTTCTAAATTTCCAAAGTAATATAAATTATATGCCCTAACTAAATTTTCTATTTTACTATCTATTGTATCATGGCATTGCAATGTTATTGGATTAAATTGCATACTCGTCGTTATCACTCGTTTTCTATTATATTGATTTAATGTTTGTACATCATAAGAATGACTAGGAAGCTCTATAGATTGCGCCCTAAATGTAAAATCCCTTTCATCTATATCAGGATTACGAGCATTAATACCTGCCCTACTTAATGCAGTACGTACATTGCCCCAATCATGATTTAATATAATTGCAATAGTATACTGAAACTTCATCCGCGGCTCAGTTACCGACCGAATGCCAAATGATTGATCTGAATTATATAATAATGTTGTTTGATTAATTGCCATTACAGTACTATTTACCACAAAAAAAGTCCCGCAATTTGCAGGACTCTTTTTATATTATTGTATATACTCTTAAGTACTAGCCAGAAGTAACCGTAGAACCAGTTGCGTTATCACCACTCACTGTTTCATGTGTTGCATGGTTCAAGTACGCATCTTCGCCACTGGACGTATATGCTCCCTTACCATGTTGAGCATTATCAAACTTAATTGTACATGTTACTTGCTGTTGGTCGCTAGTTGCATAATTGGAATCACCATATTGGATATCTGAAATATAACAACCTGCCAAGTACCAATGATCTAAAATATTTGCAGCTGCTGGACTATCGTCGCCGTCTAATGTTTGTATTTCCATATAGAATTTATAATTAGCACCTGCTTTTGCGGCAGATTGATCATAATGATGTAATTGGTTTTGTAGTTGTTGATCAAGTGCTTTAATCGTCTTACTTTGCACTTCATCCCGTAAAATAACAGTAATAGGACTCCATGTATGTTTACCTGCAAGATAAATTCTTGAGTTATAAACATCTAAAATCATTTCGTCATGCGTTAACTGAGGCCGTGTCACGGAAATAACTTGTCTTGTTACAATATTATTATTGCTTGCGCCACCCATATTACCAAATAACACTCTAAAGCGATATTGTAATTTGGGCATTAATGTTTGGTGCGACCCTGCTACTGGTACACCATATTTTCCTAAAACCGACATAATAGTCTCCTATTCCGTATAAATTGTTAATTGTATTTATACAATTCTCTTAAAATCTAAATTAAAAAGGGCACATTATAAATAAAAGTATAAGCAAAAAGGGCACCTTATAATGAAACGAAGACCTATCTGTACTCAATGTATGAAAAAACCTGCCGCAATAAACTATTATAAAGATAGTGTGCCTTTCTATAGATCTAGATGTGATAGTTGTGTTAGAAAAAATAAGAAAACAAAGACATCTAGAATTCCACGAAAAATTGTTGCTGACTTATAAAACAAAAAAGGCTTGCATATGCAAGCCTTTGATGTAAATTAAAAATAATTTTTTATAGTGTACCTGTTGCAACAATCCTAATTGGAATGTAAATAAACTCTGCAGATTTAGTTGGCTCTATTGCCACATCTACATACATTTCATTACGATCTATTCTAGCAGGAGTATTGTTTGTTGTATCGCAAATTACTGCAAAATCATATACACCTCTTTTAGACATAATGTCAGTCATAAAACTATCAAATACATGTTGAATATTTGCTCTAGTTGTTTCATCATTTTGTTCAAAGATAAACGGACGAGCAATAACTTCAAAACGTTCTCTTAGATATGCAACTAATCTAGAAACATTTACTCTATCCAGTGCAGAACTTGTACCATGTAAAGTCTTTTGACCCCACAATGTTATTCCTGCATCAGGAAAATTAGCAATAGGATTCATGTATGCATTATACATTACATCTCGTTGTCCATTTGTTAATGCTACAGCAACAAATTCACCTTCGGCATTCAAATAGCCAACATGTATTACGTTGTCTACTCTACCTCTAGTAAGTCCTGCAGGAGCGAACCATGGATACGAAACTGCATCACTATGTGCTAACGCACGTAATGTCATATGACTTGCTGGTACCATTACTGTAGTACCGTCTGAATTTGTAGAAAGAGCACTTGGATAATATACAGCCATGCCTGAATTTTTAGTATTCAAACCATCTTCGCCATTTTCGGCCGCTGTAGTATTTGTAATCCAAGTAACTGCATCATCTGGTGATTTCCTTAAAGGTGAATCAATTAGTACAAACGCAGTTTCTTTTCTATCTGTGTTTAGTGTGGATAGTTCATCTGCAAGTTCTGGATAACCAGGAGCTGCTAATAATGTAACTGCTACTGTGTCTTCTCTTAACGTAGAACCAGCGGCTGCAGCTTGTAGTCCTGTAACAACTACTTTACGTTGTGCATAGCGTCCAAATGTACCTGAACCATCTGCATTATTGCCACTTTCTGTTACCCATTGTTCATCTGCTACGTTTGCTGTAACAAATTTTCTAACAACTCTACCTGTACCAGGCATATTAACTAAAATCATATCTACCGGATATAAAGCTGCGTCAACGCCTCCATCTGTTTTTACAGCGCCTACTGTTACTGCGCCTGTTGTAGCATTATAAGTAGCTTTTGTATGATCTCCAAACACAACACCATTTACTGTTGTTTGGTCTGAATTATCACGAGCAGTACCCCAAGAAGTACCATTACTTACATAAATTGCAGGATAATTTGCATCATTTGTATCTACCCAAATTTTGTTAGCTACGCCAACTGCTGGTTCTGTAGATGCTAATGTAATATCTGCGCCCGCAACTGCAACCCAATTAGTACCATTATGCTTCCATAAATCAATATAAAAAGTTTCGTCGTACCATAGTGTTCCATTTGTTGTTGCACCTGTTGGTGCAGTCAAAGATGCTGTATGTGTTAGTGCCGCGAATGCGGTTCCGTCCCAACGTTGAAGTGTAAATTCTGCATCAGCTGCTGTTGTATCTACCCAAATAAAACCTACTTGCGCGGCTGTTGGTGTTGGAGCAGTTTCTTGCACTGCGCCTATTGTTACTGATAAAAATGCATTTGAAGTAGAATCAAATACTTTAAGTATAGGATTAAAACCTTCATTTGGTGTAGATGTTTTAAACCAAAAATCGCCAACTGCTAATGCTGTTGGCACAGTTGTATGATCTGAAACAAATACAGTATATGTACCAGCACTTGCTGTTGCTAATGGTTGAAATGCACCACCATCATGTACATGAAATTGTGCAGGGGAAACAGTAGTGTCTACCTGAACATCTCCAGCCGAGCCACCTGTACCAGCGCCGAGTGTAACATTTTGTTTTACCCAACCACCTGTACCAGTTGCATTTGCTTTAAAAAGACCCCATTCGGTATTTGTTGTATCTAACCAATAAAGTCCATTTGCTGGAGGACCTTGTGGTTCTGGTTTTGCCGGCGCAAGTTGTGTTGTATTAACATCTGCTCTTACAACATACGCGGCATTTGATGCGCCTAAGTAACTATAAGCGGCTAGTAATCCATATTCATTTAATTCGTCGCCATGACTGCCAAAAGAAGGATTACCAAATTCCTGTGACAATTCAAATTGGCTTGTTACCAATTGTGGGGTACCGGCTTTTGCTTTTGCTGTTCCAGCTGCTGTGCCAGTGCCACTTACGTGGGCCTTATCTTCTCCCGATGCAACTATTAGCAAAGGAACAGTTCCTGCACCAGCAGATGCATACATACTCTCATCTGTTACGGAAACTGAGACGCCCGGTGAAACTAATGTAGCCATATTTTTTCTCCCTAGGTCAATAAGTTATTCGTTAATATTTATTTTAATATTATAAAAACCAGGAGATATGCGAGTTAACAGAGTAGTTAATTAAGGATATTGACCAGATACTCCAGACGATTGAATAAGTGCAATATAAAGAGCAGGTGCAACAAAATCATCAAACATAAATCTAGTGGCACTGTGCGAAAGTTCAATCCATTGCATTTGTCTGCCTTGTAATTTAAATCTTCGATATCCCATATCATATACTTTTTTAACTTCTTCTAATCTAAGTTCAGTACTTCTATCCATATGGGTTTCTTTATGAAAATTGACAGGATAACATTTAGGAAGTATAAATTTATTATAGTATTCTTTATGTTGAGGATCGGCTTGTCCTGTTTCATTAATAGACATTGCTTCTTGAGAAAACATTAAATGTTCTTGTCGCCTATATGGACAGTTTACTTCACACATTTCATTTAAAATGATTTCATATTTGTCGGCATCATCTGATAATTTTTCAAGCAGATCAAAATTAATACTATCATCTGTATGAATGTTTACTACATCGTATCGTTCTGCTAAACTCCTATACCACTTTTCATCGCCTGCTTTTTTTTCTTTTACTGTTTTATCAATGGATGCTTTTAATTTTAAATCAGGATATCGTTTTTTAATATAATCATACAGTATTTCACTAACAAGTATAATGCCACTATTGCTTCCATTTATTTCCCATAACATGTCTAATAATAAATTACAAGTGGGATTAGATAAATGTTTTTCTTCTATAAGCCAATTAGACCATGTATAAAAAACATCAATGTTTCTTTTCTTATATCCTTTTAACACATGATCAAATTCAGATGCTTGTTCTTTTCGAGATGTACCAACAGTTGGTTGAAGCATTTGTGTTTTTTGAGATATGTTGTGTACACCTCTACCACCGTGCCATAATACAGGTAAAGAACCATATACTTCCATAGGAATGTGAAAATTAAATCGCTCTTTAACAATATCATACATATTATAATATCCTTCATCATGTGTAAATAATCCAGGTACAGTCCATATAGATTCTGCCCAATCTTTATGTATAATATGTTCTATTTGTTCTATTTGCTCTTTCATGCAATGGTTACTTCAATTTTATTTGCCTTGTCAGTTTCGTGTTGTTGTGCTAAACATCCCATACATAAACCATTACAATCAACTTGGAAATGAGGACATTGTTGACATGTTTCAGGTGCACCTATTTTATTATAAGTTTCTACATATTTACGAGTATGTTCTGCACGAAGTTGTGGCCATTTATCTCCTTTTGCATAATCAAAATCAAATATATTAGGTATAACATTAGGCATACCTATTTCACCTTGTGATTGAAAACAATGAACAACAGACCCGTCTGGCATGACTTCTATTCCTTTACTACCAGTACATGTAATACAACCTTGCATTCCTGTTTGATCATCGTGCCAGGGTCTAGCTTCGCCTGGTCTATTAATACAATGAGGTACTTGGCAGTCCATAAAAAATCCAAAGCCTGCTTTTTGAGCAAGTTCATGAATATCATCTAATATATCCCCTACTTCATAATTATGTAAAAGATATGTACCATTTAAATCTAATCCTACTCTTATCATATGAAATTGATCGGGTATTTGTTTCCGTAACCAATCTAAATATTCTACACAATTTTTTGATTTATTTTTTCGTAAATTTTGAGGAATGGTATAACAAAGAGATAAATTATTATGAGCCCATTGTTTAGCATCTCCCCTAAATGCATAATAACCATTTGTTCGTTTGAACATAGCTTCATATATACGTAAATAATTTCTTTTCCATCGTTCTAATCTAGTTTTATCTTCTTTCCCCCAGACTTCATCTAATTCAGCACAATTTGGATGGATTGATAAACAAGTACCTGTATTAATATAATGTATTATGGTATCACACATAGATTCACTAAAAAGAAGAGCAGATAACATATGAAATGTAACATTTTTTCTTGCAAACATATGCATAATTTCTTTAAACTGCGAATGTTCTGTAGGTTCGCCGCCTTGTATTTGAAAATGAGTTGCACCAACTTCGTCTATTAGACGTTCAAGCATAGGTATACTCATTTCTCGATCTATTGCTTTTACTTCGTCGGGTATAAAACAAAATGAACAACCTTTAGAACATGCGTCATTTATATACAGTGTTAATTGATGATGTGTGTCTACCATAATATTACCTATGCATTAAAAGAGCAACAATATATCCCAATTCCTCTATAGAAGAATCATTTTCAATTATATTATCAAATTGAGTATTGATCCACCTATATTCACTTTCGTGTACTTCTGGATATTTAGTTAGCATAT
>PVBE010149107.1_pt1 | contig 10228 bp, 8 predicted proteins | sample 1631181 | NCBI WGS metagenome assembly PVBE01 (sample SAMN08397723, study PRJNA350692) | Marine metagenome, whole genome shotgun sequencing project. | isolation source: water | place: Pacific Ocean | collected 2012-04 | reverse complement strand
CATCGCGCTCGTCGTCGGTGCGCGCACGCGATCACTCGATCACTCAATCACTCAATCGATCGATCGATCGATCGCGCGCCAAGACGCCGACGGGACGACGCGTGAACGCGTGAACGCGTGAATGCGTGAATGCGTGAACGCGTGAACGCGGGAACGCGACCGTACCGTACTAGAGTACCGTACCGTACCGTACCGATCGAGCGCACCGACCGTCGATCGATCTCTTCCTCTTCCTCTTCCTCTCGCCTCTCGCGTCTCACACTCACGTCTCGTCACGTCACGTCATCAATCGCATCCATCCATCGTCTCAACCGTCATCACCCGTCCGAGTCATCAATGTCAATTCGATCGAATCGAATCGATGACGACTCGAATCGAGGGACGATCGATGGAGGACAGAGGGCGACGGATCGAAAGAGAGCGAGCGGAAGAGAGAGACAGAGAGACGCGAGGCGCGATGGGTGGAGGCGCGGTCGCGATGCGTCGTCTCGTCGGATGTGCGCGACGACGATCCGCGATGCTTTCGACGACGACGCATCCGACTCCGACCGCGACGTTCGCCTCCACCGCGTCCTCGTCGACGCCGGCCGTGTTCGTGGACGAGAACACCAAGGTGATCTGTCAAGGGTTGACGGGGAAGAACGGAACGTTTCACACCGAACAGGCGATCGCGTACGGGACGAACATGGTGGGAGGGGTGACGCCGAACAAGGGCGGCGCCGAACACCTCGGGTTGCCCGTGTTCGACGGCGTCGCCGAGGCCAAGGCGAAGACGGGAGCGACGGCGAGCGCGATTTACGTGCCACCGCCGTTCGCGGCGAAAGCCATCATGGAAGCGATCGAGGCGGAGATGGAGCTCGTCGTGTGCATCACGGAGGGAATTCCGCAACACGACATGGTGCGCGTGAAGCGCGCGCTCATGACGCAGAGCGCCACCCGTCTGCTCGGACCGAATTGTCCGGGAATCATCAAACCGGGGGCGTGTAAGATTGGCATCATGCCGGGATACATTCACAAAAAGGGGCGCGTCGGCGTCGTCAGTCGCTCGGGAACGCTCACGTACGAGGCTGTGTATCAGACGACGGTGAGCGGTTTGGGACAGAGCACGTGCGTGGGCATCGGCGGCGATCCCTTCAACGGGACGAATTTCATCGATTGTCTCGATCGATTCGTGAAAGATCCGCAGACTGAGGGTATCATCATGATTGGTGAGATCGGTGGGACCGCGGAGGAGGAGGCGGCCGAGTTTATTCGCCAATCGGGAACGGACAAACCCATCGTCTCCTTCATCGCCGGCACGACGGCGCCGCCCGGTCGACGCATGGGACACGCCGGCGCCATCGTCTCGGGCGGGAAAGGCACCGCGAAAGATAAAATCGCCGCGCTCGAACGCGCCGGCGCGCGCGTCGTCAAGTCACCGGCGCAGATGGGGTCGGCGATGTACGACTTGTTCCGCGAGCGCAACATGCTGTAACGCGTATTTTCGTGTACTCTACATTTTACTCGCGCTACGCCGCTACTGAACTCTCTACACTACGTTCTATTTCTTCACACGACGTCCGCGCGCGCGCGTCGACGCTCATGAAACACGCGCATCGTCGTCGATTTCAACGCGAACGGGACGTCGCAACACCGCGCGCGAATGGACGACGGCCTCGACGACGACGCGCGAAGGTCCGTCAGGGTGGTGCCCCTCTCGCGCGTTACATATTGTTTCGTCGTGAAATCGAACGCGAACATCAGGACGTGCGCGACCGCGAACCACACGAGTCCGATGACGTGCCCGATGGTGAGCGCGCACGCGAGCAAGACGTACGGCCACGCCGACGATCGCCACTCGTTCCGAGCCATTCGCGCCAACGTGTACGCCGACACGACGAAGATGGCGCACCCCATGACGGACGACGCCGTCAACAAACCCAAAAACCATCGGTGATTGTATTCGCCCACGCAATTCCCGAGCACGCCGCAGTGATGATCGAATCGTCGCACGCACACGTTGCACGTCGAGCAGTGCGTCGCCGCGGGCGGTCGCCACAACCGACACGTGACGCAAAATTTCACGCGAGGCGCGTTCGCGTCGTCCGCGTTCTCGGTGTCTTTTTCCGCCCGACGCACCGGTTTCGTCCACGTTCCCGCGTAATCGCGACGCATGCCCATCGATCGCGCCTCCTCGTCCTCTCGCACCGCCTCTTCGACGCACGCTCGAAGCCTCTCCTCGTACGTCGTCTTCGCGGCTTTGTCTTCGTCGTCGCCCGGGCGTCGTCCCGCCATCTTTTCTCGGATCGCCTCGTCCAATCGATCGACCCGCGCCGAGGCCTCGTCGTCCGCATCGCTCGGCACGACGATTCCCGGATCACAAAACCTCGTCATCCACGCGCACGCCAGACTCACCACCGCGAGGGCGACGATGATGCCTTGCCAAATCCACAGACGCGCGCCCAGTGGGTCATCCTCGGATGACTCGTCGCGCGCGTTGAAGAGGGCGATCGATCCCGACACGGCGAGCGATGGAAAGACGACGACACACCACGCCACGGTTCGACACCCCGCGCGCTCGTTCACCCGTCTCGCATCGACGGAGAGCTCTCCGCGCATCGCTCGTTCGTTCGTTCGTTCGTCAGAGAGTGACGACGACGCGGGAGTCGGTCTGTCGGTCCGTCCGTCCGTTCGTCGTCGGCGCTTGAGACGAGCGCGCGGACGGGACGACGATGACGTCGGTCGCGTTCGCGTCCGTCTCGACGACGTCGACGCGTCGCGAACTCGACGATGACGATGGGTCTCAGAGACGGCGGCGGTTCGGTCGGCGAACGGGACGGCGAGCGACGCGCGTCGCGTCGGCGAGCGACGCGTCGTCGTCGTCGTCGGGGGGCGCGGACGTCATTCGCGCGTTGCTCGATCGCGCGCTCGAGGACGGGACGCGCGCGCGAGAGGATGTCATCGACGTCGGGGCGAGAGAGCGAGACGGCGCGCGCGTCCCGGGGGTCGTGGCGAGACGAGACGTCGAGGCGGGGACGACGTTGGTGACGCGGTCGGTGGCGTCGACGGCGTTCGACGCGACGTACGCGAGAGAGTGCGCGTCAAACGCGTTGACTCGAGCGATCGAAGAGTACGAAGGAACGGTGGAACGGGAGATGAGCGACGACGTCGTCGTGGCGTTGGCGTTGGCGGCGGCGAGACGCGAACCGGAGAGCGCGTCGCCGTTGTTGGGAGCGTACGCGGCGTCTCTTCCCACGGACGCGGTGTCCACGCCGGCGCTGTACGAAGACGAGGCGTTTGAGGCGTTGGTGCCGCTCCTGTCGTTACACTTTATCGATCGGGTGGACGCGGCGAGACGCGAGTTCGCGCTCGCGTACGCCGACGCGCGTCAGACGTACGCGCTCGCGCGCGGCGGAGACGTTTTAGAGGAGCACGAATTCGCGTGGGCGTGGAGCATGGTGCGCAGTCGAGCCATCACGTTTGAGGTGAAAAAGGCGTCGACCGGGCGCATCGAACGCAAGCGGTGTCTCGTGCCGGTGTGCGACGTCTTCAATCACTCGCCGACGAGTCTCTCGGGCGACGGCGACGCCGAGGACGGACCCAACGTGCGCATCGAGACGAACGACGCGGGCGAATCGATGTGGACGGTGACGCGCGACGTGAAACAGGGCGACGCGCTTCGATGGACGTACGGTGAATTATCCAACGAAGAGATGTGGCTCTGGTACGGGTTCGTTCCCGAGAACCCGCTTCACGGCGACTCCTCGGTGGCGTTCAATTTACCGGACGCCGTCTTCGCCAACGGTTTGAACGCCGTCGCCAAGGAGGATTCGGAAGAGACGGGGGCGTTGCGACGAAGACTTCTCGAGCGCGCCGGCGCGTTGGGATTGAACGAGGGCGAAGAGCTCTCGTTCGTCGTCTCGGCGCGCGCGAAACCCGCCGTTCTCGGCGGCATCGCGGGGGTGATGTGTTGCGACGCCGAGGAAGTCGTCAGCATCGCCGCCGCCGCCACCGTCGCGTCTAAGGGTGTGGACGAACGTGCGCTTTTATTCGAACTCAAGCCGGAATCCCGACGACGCGCCGGTCGATACGTCGCGTGGTTGCTCACGCAGGTCGAGGCGTTTGTGTGCGGCGCGACGGATGAAGAAGTCGCGGAGAGCGAACGCGTCGCCGAATCCGTCGGCGGCGTCTTCGCCGAGCGATTCGCCACCGCCAAGCGTATTCGCCTGGGCGCGCAGGGCACGTTCGCGACGGCGCAAAAGTCTCTCACGGATGAGGAACTGTTGCGAGACGGCGCGTGGATCGACGGCGCGGTGGACATGCTCGTCGTGCGGTAGTGCGGTACACTTCTCTTAAAGACTTACTAGCCTTACAGGCTTTACTATTGATGCTATGATACTATTGCTGTATTCATTCATTTGCGTTCACGTCGCGCGCGCACACCAACGTGTCCCCGCGACTGTCTCGACTCACGCGCATGTCTTCGTCCACGTACACGTTTTCAAACCATCCCTCGCCGAAGGGTGGAATCGGCACCCGAAGCGCGTCGCCGAATCGAATCGACGCCGACGTAAATTTAAAACGCACCCTCTTCTCCGACGCCCCCGTCTCGATCGACGCGTCGACGGTGAACACGATCTCGGTGTCCCCGCTCTGAAATACCACCTCGTTCCTCAACCGTCGCGCGTCTCCTTCGATCGTCTGATAGGCGCGCGTCGACGCCGGTCGCGCGCCCAAGAGAAAGAGCGTCTCTTTTTCCGTCGTGTATTCAAGTCGCCACCGTCCGTTCGATCGTTCGTTCGCGCCCGCGTCCTTCGTCTCCTCGGCGAGCGCGTCCACCGCGCGCTCGAGCTCTCGTCGCAGGTCATCGTCCGCGTCCACGCCTCGATTCGCCCGCGCGAGCAGCCTCCGCAATCGCGTCCTCGTCGTCGTCCTCGTCGTCGCGTCGTCCGAATCGTTCTCGTCCTCGTCGCGACCGCGCGTCGCGCGCGTCCTCGATCGCGTTCGCGTTCTCACGCGGCGTGCGACGCGCATCGTCGTCGTCCCCGTCGTCGTCCTCCTCGCGCGCATCGTCGTCGACTGCGGACCGACAGCTGACACCATTTCATTTGGAAAAAATGGGTGGGGGATACCATCCCCCACCCATTTTTTGACCAAAACCCATTAGGACCATGGTCCTTCGGGTATAGGGTTTAGGTGCACATCGCGATTCTTCCGGACGCGCGGTCCCGCCTTCCGATGTCGACGACGCGCTGAGAAGTCTTTCATTCTTACATTTTTAGCTTCGAGCTCGTTCATCCCTGCGGACGATGAGAGCACGATCGTTCAACATTGTACCGTTCAACCTTTCGATGGCGACTTGGGCGCACTGGGGGTCCATAAACGTCACCACGCCCCAACCTCTGGATCGTCCGTCAAAGCCCATCGTCACGTCAGCGTGCGCGACATTGCCGACTTTGCGGAAAATATCTTTCAACTCCTGCCATCGAGTGCTCCAAGGAAGGTTCCCGACGTAGACTGACGCGTCCGGGGACGTCGCAGAGGGGCCGATCCGATTTCGAAGGTCGTTTCCTCTTTCTCCTTCACGATCCTCCCGAACGAAGATTTTTCGTTCACCAATCTCCGTGTCATGCATCGTTTCTATAGCTTTCTTCGCGTCTTCGCTCGAATTGAACGTCACGATGCCGCATCCTTTCGATCGTCCATCGCGCGAAGTCAGAATGTCGGCGAATCGCACGCACTCGCCTCCCATGGCGTTCGAGAAGTGATCCTTCAAGTCCTGCCACGAGCACCCGTACGGAAGATTGCCGACGTACACTTTTGTGTCCGCGTTTACCGCGGGATTTCCCACCCGAGACGTCATCACCGGCCGCTGTCGCGCGTACGGCGTCATCCGAGCGCCCGTTCGAGCGCGCGCGGCACCGTCCTTTCTCATCTTCCCACCCGCACCGCGCGCATCGTCGTCGTACGCGTTCGCCTCGGCGTCCATTTTCGTATCCACCTCCGCAGCATCCGCGACGACTTTCTTCGCGTCGCAGTCGTCCGGCGTCGTCGTCGCTTCCGTCGTCGCTTCCGTCGCCGCTCGCGTCATCGTCATCGTCGTCGTGCCGTCGCGTCCAGATGTGTCGACATAGTCTCCTTTTTTTCCCGCCATTTTTCCATACAAGACGCGACCGGTCGACGCGACGGGACCCACGCGGTCACCGTGCGCGACGCGCGCGCCATTGCGTGCCGCCGCGAAGCCGCGGACATGGTGTGCCCGAACGTTGATCGGCACCGCGTGCTCGCCCTCGTCGATGATCTGCACGAGAAGCATCGCTTCACGGACAAGGATTACAAGGATGTCGTCGAAGCGTTGAGTGGGAAATCGGATCCGCTCGACGTGTCCGACGCGAAAGTCGTTAAAATTTACTTTGACGAACACCGAGTGACGTGGAATAGAACCGATTACGCCGTGCGACAATTCCAAAATAAGATTCTCCAAGTCGTCGACACGTTGGACGACCCAGAGTCCACGTGTCCCGCGCGTGTGAACTGGGCGTGCAGTAGCATCGAGCGCTCCGCGCTCGCGGACATCGCGGATCTCGTCGCGAGACACGGATGCACGCACTTGCTCACGCACTCGTGCTCGTGCTGCTACACAGAGCAAGTCTTCATTCGGAAGATTGAACTGATTCAGGATAGCTCGAGACCACACCGTCAACACGTCCGCTGGACGGAATAGACGCCGCCGCGGCAGTTAGCAGTTACGCATTGATTGTATTACTTATCGCCATAGAAGAATACCAAAACCTCGAATGAATTACAACGTGTTGAAACGTTTAGGGGACTACGTCGACGTGAGAGTCGTCTTCTAGCTAGTTTCCAAAGTAGGCGTGGGACACAGATGCCGGACTCTGTGGGAAAAATCAGACGCAACAGCCTGGATGTGCGACATCCATTTCTTTTACCGAGGCGTCGTCATGTAGCGAATCGGCTCCTTGTTCGAAATTTCGAAATTTCACTCTCGATCTTCCTTCCCCAACCTACCTGCATATTGCGCGTCAAATCGAACCGCGTGTTCAATGATTCTGCTGCAGATTCCTCTTATTCGGGACTGCGGTATGACGCCGTCGGCATTCGTAGCCTCGCATGTTGATGTCAACATTCGCCCGATAGCGGCGTGGTCTTCCGCGTGAGACGCACGCGCTGAGAATTTTCCTTCTCCACCGAACCCACAGCTTTGCATGAGATTTTCCTCGTTCGTGCAATGTTCAAGGAACAGCTTTCGCAGAGTGTGCAGATCTACAACTTTACAACTCTGCATCACCGCACGCATCGCCTCTTCTAATTCGACGTGTTCCGCGTCCATCTTTTCGTGCTGTACGGATGGCAAGCGAAATTGTAACTCCTCATCGTCTTCGTCATACAGTGTTTGTGCTGATTCCGAGCACGAATTGGTGACAAAAACGGCATTGGATCGTGCCTTGACTCTAGAGTTTGACGTCTCAGCGCTGTGTTCGGACGGCGCATTTCGCGCTACACTCAGAACTTGCTGGACATATTCGAACGCTGACGCACCATACTCATTGTAGGCTGGTGATCGAGGCGTCAAAAACCTGTTACTTGCGTCTAGTACGACAAAGCCTTGACAGCCGAGCTGAGAGGGGAATTTTGGAAAATCGTTCCGGTCTTCGATGAGCGCGTTGAACATGTTGGCGCCAAAGTACAGATGCTGGAACTCTCGAGCCGTTGCCTCCGCCCGGTCATCAACGCAGACGCACACGAAATGTACGTCCTCCACGCGGAAAGCATCGCGCCATTTTTGCATCTGCTGCGCGACCGGGCGGCATCCTCCTCACCCAGAGTTGTAAAAGTGAATCACAGCGGGCGCCCCTCGGACGGCTTCGGTGAGACTGACCCGTTCCATCCGCGTGCCGTCCGCCGCGAGCTGGATCACGTGGAATTCGGGGCATCGCGCCCCGACGAAAGCCATCGTCGTCCGTCGACGCAATCCCCGTCGCGCGCCGCGTCGCGTTCTGCACGGACCAATCCCTTCATTCGTAAAAACCCAACGACGACATGAACCGGCACAATGTCGTCATCATGTCGTCACGATTCTCAACCTGCGCGCACCCCCACGGGTGCCCCCCCCGTGTCGTCGGGTCACACCGCGTCGCGTCGTGAGCCCCCCGCCGACGTCATGTGTGCCGTGTGCGTCGCCCTGGGACGATGTGCGCGCTTCGCGTGCGCCCCGCGCGCGCCCGCGCGCTTCGCGCACCACCGACCGCTGCGCGCCGTGCCCGCGCGTCCATTCGGGTCGCTTCCCCCGCGCGCGCCGTGAGGCGGCGCTTTATTTTTTGTTACGATTTGTTTGACATTTAATCACCTCACTCGATGCCTGCCCCGCGCGCCGCTGGCATGTCCGACCGCGCCGCGCTCGATCGTGAGTTTCAATGTCTCGGCGACGCGTTCGCGGACCGCGCGCGAGGGTGGGAGACTCGTTTCTTGACCCCACCGGGGGCGTATATCCACGTGAGCAAACCCGCGTGGGGAGACGACTCGATGGATGGCGTACACCTCGAGGCGTACGTTGACGACAGAGGATGCGCGTGCGTGGCGCTGCACTGCGAAAAGGGCAGTCCAGTGCGCGATCGGAGGGCGTGCGTTCGAGCGCTCGCGGAGCGAGTGGGACCCGACGTCGAGGCGTGGGACTCGACGTCGACGCCGTGGACCATCCTCCCGCGAGGCGACGAGGATTGCAGCGCGTGCGAGACTCGATTTACCACGTCCGGATACTCCGCGAGGGAGACGGTCGACGTCATCGCGCGTGAGCTTCGTAAGCTACAAACGCTCGCACCGAGCATCGATGCGGTGATCGCATCGATGCGATGATCGCGACGTCGAGCGCGGGCGTGATGGGGGTAGCCCTCGTGCTTTCGAATTAAAAAGAGTCTAGCAAATTCATTCACGGGGTGGTTTGATGTACTTGTGTACAACGAGCGCATGCGGCGAACGTGCTGAAGACATCCAAGCCAACTCTGCGCATCTTGGCCAATTAGGCGGATGGTTGTTGGTATACAATGTACGGCGGACGAGACGCGGCCGTGGAGCGACACGCGTCGCGCGTCGCGTTGAGCTGGACAACCGGACTGCTCGTTAGTAGAAGAGCGAGTTCCCTCGGTGTTACGCCCAAACGAACGAGACTTGGGAACGTGCTCAGAACGTGCAACGACACAAAGCCGTCTACGTCCATCTGCGAGCGCAAGAACTCATCCCGGTATAAATTGCCGACTGAAAACCAATGATGGACGAGTGACAAGATTGAGGCACCGCGTGCGATTTGCTCGGTTGAAGTGGACCCCACGTCCGCGTTTGGTTTCCGAGTGTATAACTCTGCTTTCAATCGCTGGTTCTCGTCTTTCAAGATTCGTAGTTGTCGTTCGACTTCATTGAAATCTTTTCTCGAATCCGCGCTCGCTCCGATTTCAACTGTGTGGTGTACCTTTGGGACGCATGATTCACCGATACCACTGTGCGAACACATTGCTTCATCTTCGCCAGACGTCTCTCGAACCACACGCCCTTTCTTACCGATAACGACCCAATCCTGATGATCCTGACGAGACGCTTCCTGACGAGGCGCCTCGACGCGAAGTCGTTTCGGCATGTTGGACACGTATTGACTCAGTTCGACCTCCTTTCCCTCCGCAATATTCGAGCAGTACGCAAAGGCGCAACCTAAGTTTCCTTGATACGACGTATTTTTGATCACGTCGTCCAACTTTCTCTTCCTATCGCACGTGCTCGCGTAGGCGCACGCGCCGCAACTCAGGGTGCACGCTGATTCTTTTGAATCCGAAGTCGTCGCGACTGGTTTCACGTCGATATCCTCGATGTCGGCCACGCAGTGCGCCGGAGAGTCCGTTGAATGCGAGTCTGGCAAGTCCTCCTCGTCGGTGCCGACAGAACCATTATCCTCAGCCGCGGCGGCGAGCACCGGAATCATCGGCGTTGATGCGTCGTCGTCGCGTTTCGCCTCTTGCGCCGCGCGTTCGCGTCTCATGGCCTTCTTGCGCTGCTTTCGCGCCTTCCGCCTCGCTCGTGCCTTCAGTAAACGCGCGCTCGGTTCTTCAGTCGCATTCTCTGTAAGACCGACGAGCTCCATGACTTCATCGACATCCAGCGGCGTCGTGCCAACCGTCTGCGACATTTCTGAATCTCTCTTTGCGGAAACATCCCCTATTTTCAACGCCCGCGATCGTCGCAT
>PVBE011911597.1_pt1 | contig 10229 bp, 9 predicted proteins | sample 1631181 | NCBI WGS metagenome assembly PVBE01 (sample SAMN08397723, study PRJNA350692) | Marine metagenome, whole genome shotgun sequencing project. | isolation source: water | place: Pacific Ocean | collected 2012-04 | reverse complement strand
GTCGGCGATCACCCCTTTTCTGTCCAGCTTCGTAATCCATTCTCCCACGTCTTCGACTCCGATACAGAAGCGGTACCAGACACGGCCGGGAATGTCCTGCGGCAACGTGAAAACCCCCTTTTCTGACAGGGCGGAAAAACTGTTCAGATAGGCCCGTGCCATTTCGGCGCGGCGTTCGATCATCTCCGGCAGGCGGGCCAGTTGAATCCGCGCCAGGGCGGCACACAAATCCGTGATCTTGTCGTTCTGACGCAGCGCACTGGCATGTTGATCGCCGTAGTCGCGGGCCGCCCTCACCGCAGCGGCGATGGCCGGATCATCGGCCAGAACCGCGCCGCCCTCCCCCGCCGCCACAAGCTTGGTGGTGTAAAAAGAGGTGATGGTCACATCCCCCTGCCCGCCCATATTGCTCTCCATGAGGCCGTGAGCACAGTCCTCGATCAGCGGCGGGCCGATCTTACTCAGGGCCGCCATGTCCGCCGCAATTCCGAAACTGTGCACGGCGATGACAGCTTTGGTGCGGGGTGTCAGCGCTTTTTCCGCCGCCGCCGGGTCGAGACACCATGACTCCGGTGTCACGTCGGCGGTCACGGGAACCGCACCCAGAGCCAGCACCGCATTGGCCAAGGCGACGCAGCAATAGGCGGGGATCACCACCTCGTCTCCGTCGCCCACCCCTAATGCCATTAACGCCAGACGCAGCGCGCCGAATCCCGACCCCACGGCCACCGCTTCCCTGCGGCCGGTGAGGCGGGCCAGATCGGCTTCGAGCGCCGCCGTTTCCGCCCCCGCCGCCCAATGGCCGCTTTCCACCACGGCGCGAATGGCTTCCGTTTCTTCGCGGCCATGAGTCAGGCGGTTGTGGGGAACGGTCATATCTTTTCCGCCACCAGCCGCCATTCGGCCACGCCGGTCTCCGCCTCTCCCATGACAGACTCCACCTCCATATGGCTCAGCGCCAGCACCCGCCACTGGCTATCTGGAAACTGTCCGAGAAGAGTTTCACGGTCGTAGAAACATATCTGCCCCGCCTCCACCAGGGACCCGGCGGAGATATCCACCGTTAACCCGTCGGCGCCTGGGCTGCCGCTCGCAAGGCTGGGATGACGCTGGCTGTAAGGATTGCAGAAAAATACGCCGCCCTGACACAATACCCGGTGAACCTCGGCAATGGCTTGGCGTGCGGGTTTCAGGCCACAGGTGGACAACGCGGCGCGGTCGATGGCGAGGTGGAATTCCTCGGCCGCGAAAGGCAGAGACGTGAAATCCCCCACCCGAAGATCACCGCCAAGACCCTCTTTGTCGAATCGTTCCTGGGCCCGGGCGATGGCGGTCTTGCTGCCGTCGATGCCGCTGACCCGGAAGCCCTCCCGCGCCGCGAACCAGAGATTGGGCGCGGTGCCGCAACCCACCTCCAAGACCTTGGTCTGCTCCGGCGTCAGGTCGCGGCGACGGTGGCGGAAGAGAAAACTCACCACCGCATCCCAGGGATAGCGGTTTTCCTGGCCTCCGGCGTAGACCCCCTCCCAGACCGAATCCCAGCTTGGGGGCGTTTCGCCCTTACGAGACATGGACCCCCGCCGTGAACCGTGCCGGGTATTTTACCGTTGAGGCCTCAGCCATCGGCCACATCCTTTACCTGCGAGTAAATGGCGTCCTTGGTAAACGCCGTCTGCTCCACCAGAACCACGTCGTCACCAAACGAAGCAATTCGCTCTCTCACATCTTTAATGGCAGCGCCGAACCCCTTCTTCGGCACCTTGAAGGGGCCGGGAACTTTGATGATATGGTGGTGCTCGGACCGGGGGCCGTTCACAAGACCCATCTCCACCGCCTGTTCCCAGACTTTATCGAGGAAGGAATCGGGATCGTCCCACAGCGGCGCATCCTTGCTGGTGAGTGATTCGAGGCAGATATAGGTAGCGCCGTCGGCACGAACCTGATTTCCGTAAACCCCCGGCGCGGAAGCCCGGTAAACGAGCGCATCATGGGTAAAGTTCTGGATGTAGCTATATTTGTTGATGTTCTCCTTCTCCACGGCGAAATAGTATAAGACCGCGGGCACGGGATGCACCATGTCCGCCATGGGGTCTTCACCGAACAGGGCCTGGCACAACCCGCCACCGCCCAGAGTCCACAGAACCTTATCTCCGCTGATCTTTCCGCCGTCCTCGAAATGAACGGTGAGACCATCAGGCCCTCTATCGATGCGGGTGGTGCCATGCTCCAACATCACCTCCACACCGAGTTTTTTCAGATGAGCGAGTGCGCTTTCGCAGAACCCCCGCGTTCCCTTGTGGGCGGGATAGAAATTGCGGTGCGGGAAATGGGTGACCTTGTCACGATAGAATTTCATGGGATCGATCTGGGACGAGGCCGCCAGCACCTTGTCATAAGCCGGGTTTTTCTTCAGTTCCAGAGCGGTGTCGTCATCGACAACATAGAGCCGTGAAAAAGGCACCATGTTAAAGGTCAAGGGGTCGAGGTCTTTAGGGTGCTTTCCGAACAGCTTCATGACTTTCGGCGCGATCAGTTCCGCCGCAAGGTCGCCGTACCGGGCGCGCAAGGCGCCGTCCAGGCTGTCTTCGTCCCACATATTCTTCCCCGCATCCGCGGCCGCCAGTATTTCCTTCAGAAGGCGGCCTCTTGTCTCGGAGTCGAGCAGGGTGAAATTGGGAATGGCGATGCCGTCGCTGCGCTTGCCGTCGGTGATGGAAGCGTAGACCACATCCACGGGGATGACATCGCCCTCCATGATCTCGATATTGAGATCGGCGGTACGGTTGTCGGAATTATCGAAAACATGGCACCCGTAATCCACATAAATATCCTCCCATTGGGGAGAATGCATAATGCCGCCAAGGAAGCCGGCCTTCTCTATCAGAGTGACCTTATTACCGGCCTTGGCAAGAAGATGGGCGGTCACGATGCCGCGATAGCCTCCACCAACAATAATCCAGTGTGTCATTTCAGAGCCTCAAATGTTTTGTTTCAAAATTTCAGGTGACCGGGGTGCCCCGGCCTTATCCCAACCCAACTCCACATGGATTCAGGTTTTCTCCACGTCGCCGACACCGGCGTATTTCTTTTCGTAATAGCCTGGCTTAACCACCATGGGATTTCCCACCACTAGGGAATAGGGTGGAATCTCGCCTTCGCGGACGATGGTTCCCGCGCCAATTACCGAGTGATGGCCGATCATGGCCCCACCCAGAACCGCGCAGTGAGAGCCGATAAATACATGGTCGCCGATTTCGATATCACGCAGCTGCGGCGCATCGGCAAGACCGATGGCCCGCAGGTGGCTGTCGCTCACATTAATCACCACGAAGGCGGCGATGTCACAGGCCTCACCGATTGTCACACGGGCGCCCGAAGCGTTGATCTCGGAAAAACCGCCGATATAGGTTTCCGGCCCGATCTCGGGATCGCCGTTGATCCAGACCATGGGATGATAGGGATTGTCCCGGTTCCCCATCATCTCCAGGAACATTTGTTTGAACCGTTCCTTATCCATGTCTTTTCCCCTTACTCATGTCCGGCCTTACTCAGGCATCATCCTCGAACATATCAACATTCAACAGGGTGCCGGCGGCCACCACTTCCCGTGTGCGCCTGCCGATGATCTTATCCATCTCGTAAGGCATCAATCCCGTGCCCGGCCGCCGGAAGGCCAGATCGCCTTCACCGATACAATGGCCCGCGGGCAGATCGGCGCTCGCAACGATGGAGCGATGAGCCAACGACGCCATGTCTTGTTCGCCTTCACCAAGGGTCGCGTCCCCGGCCCCCAAATGCGCTTCCATGCGGCGCAGAGCGGAAACCAGTTCCTTGAGTTCCGCCGGATCGGCTGAAAACCAGTGATCGGGGCCGGGAAAATTCCGGTCCAGGGTGAAATGCTTCTCCACCATGCAGCCTCCAAGAGCCACGGCCCCGAGCGCCGCCGTGATTCCCGAACTATGGTCGGAGAATCCCACCGCCAGGCCGAATTTCTCCCGCAGGGCGGCAATCCTGTGCAGGTTCACCTGGTTATCGGGGGTGGGGTACAGGGACACACAATGGAGTAGAACAATCTGCTCGTTTCCGGCTCCACGCACGGCCGCCACTGCCCGTTCCACATCCTCCATTCCCGCCATACCAGTGGACAAAATCACCGGCTTTCCCTTGGCCGCCATGTATTCCAGAAAGGGCGTATAGACAAGATCGTCGGAGCCGATCTTGAAGGCTCCCGCCCCAAGTTCGTCGAGAAGGTCTACCGCCTCGCGGTCGGTAGGCGTGGACAGCGGCACCAGCCCCAGCTCCCGCGTGTGTTCGAAAAGACGGGCGAAGTCCTCTTGTTTCAATTCCAGACGCTGGAACATCTCCAGCATGGATTCGGTGACCTTCCGCCCCTGGGATGTGTAGGTATAGGTTTCTTCCACATCGTTGACGAACTCTTGTGCCTGGAAGGTCTGGAACTTGACACAATCGGCCCCGGCCTCGGCCGCGGCCTTGATCATTTTCATGGCCAGCTCCGGGTCACCGTTATGGTTGACCCCCACTTCGGCGATGATGAAACAGGGCTGGCCCTCGCCTACCTCGTGGCCCTCTATGTCGATCCTATCCATTGGTTTCCTGTATCGCTTCGCTAATGCGCGCTGCCCCGTTCCCATCCACCAGAGTGGTTCCGGCCCGTCCCATATCCTTGCAAGCGGCCGCGTCGCGCAATAAATCACCCAGGGCCCTGGCGGCATCGGGAAGCGCCCCAATGCCACGGCCCGCCAGAAGGGCACACCCGGCCCAGGCCAAAGCCGCCGCGCCGGGCTCCTGGTTGTCGGCCACCGTCACCAACACCATGGGCACACCGAGCGAGGCCAGTTCCAGCGCCGTGGTGCCCCCGGCGCAAAGCGCCAGATCGGCTGCCGCCATCAAGGGTACTATGTCGCCAGGCGGCAGGACGCGGAAGCGGTCCGGATGGGAGGCCGCAAAAGTTTGCGCTTCCGCCAGACCATCCGCATCGGCCGAACAGATCACGGTAGCGGCAAAGGGCGCTTCCACCCCGGCAAGCTCCCTCATGGCGGCAAGGGCGAGATTGTCCTCGTCATAGCCGCCGAAGGTAACGAGAAGATGCGGCGGTTGCGAGGACGCATCCCGCTTCAGGCGGCGGATGTCCCGCCGCAGCACCACATAGTCCGCACCCGCTAAAACGCGGCCATCGCCCCCCATACCATAGGATAAGTCTTGGGCTCCAGGATTCTGGTTGACCACCAGATCGGCGGCAAAAGACGCGCCGCCCAGATCATCAAAACAGAGAAGCCCCGCGCTGCCTTCTTTCGCCGCCCGTTGCCAGTGGAGGCCAAAATCATAGCCGTCGGCCACGATCCACTGCGCCCAGCTGGCTGCCGCCGCCAGCGTGGCCGCGGCGTCCTCCGGTGAGCCGCGTCTGGCCTGGTGTTCCTGTATGTCCATCTCTTCCTCGCGCCAGCGGGCCATAACGGGTTCTTTCACAGCCATTGTAAGAAGCGAACAGGACGCCCCCTCGTCACGCAGATACTGGGCCAAACCAAGACAGCGCATGAGATGTCCCGAACCGATGTCGATACCGGCGTCAGCTCGAAACAGAATGTTCATTCTTCAAGGGATGTTGATGGCCGGCGTTGATGGCTTTCAGATCGGGATCGGCCTCCACGAGAGCCAGAGGCACGCGATAGTTCCACCCCTCCGGTCCCTCGGGAAGATGGGGGAATAGCGCATCGAAGAAGGCGTAATCCTGGGGCATGTCCAAGGTCCAGCGGTGGTGGCTCATATCCTTTCCTTCGGCGGCCACATTGGCGTGGCGTACGCCCGACGCATGGCGCATGAAGAGACTCACATGTTCGCGCTCCGTATAAATCTGCGACTCGGTAGCGGCCCGCTCCAGCAAGGCGAAGGTGAAGGCTTCGCAGTCGAGGCCGTGGGGCCAGCTCACCGGTATGTTGTTGACGGCGAAATCGGCGCGCCCAGACGTCACCTCCATCAGAACACGGCCACAAATTTCGGGATCGATGAGAGGGCAGTCGCTGGTCACGCGCAGCACGAAATTAGCCTGCAGTTCCTTGGCCGCGCCGTAATAGCGGTCGAGCACATCCTTTTCGGAGCCACGGAAAACCTCCACGCCACAGCGCTTGGCCTCATCCACCACGGGATCGCAATCGGTCCCTTCGGGAGAGGCGCAGCATACGGCGTCGATTCCCGGTATGGCCTGACAGCGCTCCAGCACATGGGACAACACCGTGCGCCCGGCCAGTTCCAACAGCACCTTTCCCGGGAGCCGGGTCGAGGCCATACGCGCCTGAACGATGCATACCGACCGGCTCATCTGGCCCCGGCGACAATACGGCCAAGAGTTTCCGCCACATATTCCACGTCTTCCTCCGTCATATCCGGGAACAGAGGCAGGGAAAGCGTCTGTCGGTAAAAGGTTTCCGCGCCGGACAGAGATATCTCGCCGTAGCGATCCCGGTAATAGGGCTGCATATGCAGCGGAAGATAATGAACCTGGCTGCCGATTCCGGCCTCCGTCAGCCGCGCTATGACCGCCGCGCGCTCCAGTCCCAGGGCGGCAAAATCAATTTGCGCCACGTAAAGGTGCCAGGCCGGATCACAGTCGGGCACGCGGCCCAGCGGGGTCACCATCGGCGCCAGAGGGGTGAGTTTTTCGTCATAGCGGGCGGCCAGGGTGCGGCGGGCGGCACAGAAGGCGTCGAGCTTCGCCAGCTGGCTCAGCCCCAGCGCGCAATGGATGTCACTGAGCCGGTAATTCAGCCCCAGCTCAGTCATTTCGTAATACCAGGAATTGGACACTCCGTTGCCGTCGCGGGCCAGATCATCACGGACAAAGGCTTCTGCGTTGCGGGTCATGCCGTGATTGCGCAACCGGCGCAGGCGTTGCGCCAAGTCGTCGTCATTGGTGGTGACCGCGCCGCCCTCGCCGGCGGCGATGGTTTTGACCGGATGAAAGGAGAAGGTCTCCATCACCGCATGGCGGCAATCGCCCACCTTTCCATCAGCACCATAAGCCGTGCCCAGGGCATGACAGGAATCGGTGACTACGGGAATGTCTTTGGATACCGCCGCCAGTTCATCCGGCACGGCGCATTGCCCCGCATAATGAACGGGGAAGACGGCTTTGACCTTTCCGGAGCCATCCCAGGCCAGAGCAGCGGAGAGTTCTTCCGGCCCCATCAGTCCGGTTGCCGAGTCCACATCGGAAAACACCACCTCAGCCCCCGTCAAACGCACCACATTGGCGGTGGCAAGAAAAGTGAGCGCCGGCACCACCACCTTGTCGCTCGGACCAAGATCCAGCGCCATGGCCGCCAGATGCAACGCCGCAGTGCCGCTTGAACAAACCACCGCATGGGAGGCGCCGGTGGCCTGGCCGAGTGCCTGTTCGAAGTCCGCCACCTTCGGCCCGGTGGTGAGATGGGCGCCACGCAGCACTTGCGCGACGGCGGCCACGTCGTCTTCGCCGATCTGTTGCCGGCCATAAGGAAGGAAGCGGCGCGGCGGTGAAGTCATTGTTCCATATGGGCCATCAGTTCACGCAGGGTCTCGGCGTCCAGCCAGTCTTCATTGGTGTTGCTGGCATAGCGAAATCCTTCGGCCACCGGCTTGCTTCCGTTCGTGGCCAGAGCCTCCCAGTCCCACAGATGAATGGCCGGCTCTATTACATAACGGTCGGAAAGCTCCACGGCACTGACGGCATCATCTTCGGTAACCATCACCTCGTGGAGTTTTTCACCGGGGCGAATGCCCATCACCTCATGAGGCAGATCTGGTGCCAGCGCCGTAGCCATGTCCACCACCTTCATACTGGGAATCTTGGGGATAAAAATCTCGCCACCGCCCATCATGGGCAGACAGGACAGGACGAAGTGTACACCCTGGTCCAGAGTAATCCAGAACCGCGTCATGCGCAGATCGGTCACGGGAAGGGTCTTGGCGCCCTCGGCGATGAGCTTCTGATAGAGCGGCACCACACTGCCGCGGCTGCCCAGCACGTTGCCGTAGCGGACCACGGAAAAACGGGTGCCGACGCTGCCTGAGAGGTTGTTGGCGGCTACGAAAATCTTATCCGAGGCCAACTTGGAGGCGCCATAGAGATTGACCGGGCTGGCCGCCTTGTCGGTAGACAGCGCCATCACCTGTTTCACGCCCGTGCGGATGGCCGCCTGGACCACGTTTTCCGCGCCGTGCACGTTGGTCTTGATGCATTCGAAGGGGTTGTATTCAGCCGCCGGAACCTGTTTCAGGGCGGCGGCATGGATGACGATATCGATCTCGCGCATGGCCATTTCCAGACGGTCACGGTCGCGCACGTCACCGATGAAAAACCGCAGCACGTTCTTTTCCTCCGCCGTGAAGTTCTGGGCCATGTCATGCTGTTTAGCTTCGTCCCGGCTGAAAACGATGAGCCGTTTCGGCCTGTAACTTGCCAGAACCGTCTTCACGAAATGCCGCCCAAAGGACCCGGTTCCCCCGGTCACGAGAATCGTCTTGTCCGACAGATCTACCCGTGCGGTATCAAATTTGGTTTTTGCCTTGATCATGATTCCCCCTGAGTATTTTTTAGACTATCTTCCGGCGTATCCTTTGGCATGAGGCCGTTCTCCGTTTTTTCGTAGCACTCTCCCGTTTCCGGGCACACAAAATCACCTCCCAGCCGCTCCCCGGTGCGCCCCACCCAGCCTATGGCGCGGGCCGGATTGCCGGCCACCATTTCATGGTCGGCCACGTCACGAGTGACCACTGAACCCGCCCCCACCAGCGCATAGCGCCCCACGGTTACGCCGCAGACAAGGGTAGCGTTGGCGCCGATACTGGCACCCTCGCCGACGGTTATGGAGACGTAGTTGTGCCTGCGGTTGATGAAGGCGCGGGGATTGCGGACATTGGTAAAGACGACATTGGGGCCGATAAAGGCGTGGTCCCCGATGGCTACGCCTTCATAAAGCGTCACATTGTCCTTGATGGTCACGCCATCGCCCACCACCACGCCGCTTTCCACGAACACATTATGGGCCAGCTTGCAGTCGGCACCGATAACCGCACTCGCCATGACGATGCAATGCTGCCAGATTCGCGTTCCCGGGCCCACCACTGCGCCGTCCTGAATTTCCGCGCTGGCATGGATCTGTGCTTGATCATTCATGGCGAGAGAACCTCCTTCAGGGCTACAGCCACGCGCTCGGCATCGGCCTGCGTCAGTTCGGGATAGAGGGGAAGCGAGAGTATCCGCTGTGCGGCCTGGGATGTTACGGGAAGGTCCTCGGGCGCGTAGCCCAGCCCCGCGAAAACCGGCTGTTCGTGAAGGGGAGTGGGATAGTGCACCCCGGCATGAATGCCCTTTTCCTTCAGCGCCGCCAGCACGCGGTCGCGGTCGTCGATTTGTACCACATAGAGGTGGCGGGCATGAACGGCGCCCTCGCGGGTTTCAACACGTTCCACCGCCTCTTCCCCTTCCAGCAGCTCGTCATACCAAGCCGCCACATTCCTTCGCGCCTCGTTCCATTGATCCAGATGGCGCAGCTTTACCCGCAATACCGCCGCCTGAATCCCGTCGAGGCGGGAATTGGTTCCGTCCACATCGTGCCGGTATTTATCCTCGCGGCCGTGATCGGCATAGCGGGTGATACTCCCGGCCAGACCGGCATCGCGGGTGAACACGGCGCCGCCGTCGCCCCAGGCGCCCAGGTTCTTTCCCGGATAAAAGCTGAAACAGGCGGCATCGCCCCACTCACCTGGACGCTTGCCCTGCCATCCGGCGCCATGAGCCTGGGCCGCATCTTCCACCACCTTGAGCCCATGATGCCGGGCCACCGACATAACCTTGTCCATTTCCACCATCTGGCCGTAGAGATGCACCGGAACGATGGCCCGGGTATCGGGCCGGATGGCAGCCTCCAGCGCGGCGACATCCATGAGGCCGGTCCGGGGGTCCACGTCCACGAAAACCGGACGATAGCCCGCGTTGACGATAGCCCCCCCGGTGGCGATGAAGGTATGGCTGACGGTAATGACTTCGCCCAGACCATCGCCGGGACCAAGCAATTCCCGCAGAGCAAATTCCAGGGCCTGGGTTCCGTTGCCTACCAGCGCCACATGGCCGCCACCGCACCATTGGGCGAATTCCCCGGCAAAGGCCTCGTGGTCGGGACCGCCGAGAAACCTGGCATTCTCCACACATTCAGTCACCGCCGCGTCCAATT
>PVBE010877857.1_pt1 | contig 10230 bp, 9 predicted proteins | sample 1631181 | NCBI WGS metagenome assembly PVBE01 (sample SAMN08397723, study PRJNA350692) | Marine metagenome, whole genome shotgun sequencing project. | isolation source: water | place: Pacific Ocean | collected 2012-04 | reverse complement strand
CCAAACCATTGCCAACCACGGAGCGGCGACCCTGATAAAATTTCTGTTTGCCCTAATCACCCTACCCGTTGCTCTCGTGGCCGCGGTGTTGATCGTCCCCAGTTTCATCGATTGGAACCAGTACCGCGACGAGTTAGCGGCCCAGGGCAAGGCTTTCACCGGGCGCGACATCACCATCGGCGGTGATATCAGCATCGCTCTCCTGCCCGCCCCCCAGGTGGTTGCGCGCGACGTCCGGGTGGCCAACCTGGACGGTGCGGCTGCCCCCGATATGGTGCGTCTCAGCTCGCTTGAGGTGCGTGTCGCACTGGGCCCCCTCATGGGCGGCAACGTCCAGGTCGAAACCGTACGCTTGATCAAACCCGTCATCGAACTGGAATTGTTGGCGGACGGACGCCGGAATTGGGATATTACCGCCGTGGCGACGAAGGACGCTCCGCCCGCCGCCACTGCGAAAGGACCGACCGTATCGACGGAACCGGCTGCGGCCCAACCCGACGTTCCCGTGCGGCTAGACAATTTCGTCATCAAAGACGGCCTTTTGGTTTATCGCGACGAGCAGAGCGGCACCGTCGAGACGGTCAAGGTTGAGACCGCGACCATTGCCGCCGCGTCGCTGATCGGTCCCTTTGAAAGTGCCGGGCGGTTGGAGCTGAAGGGCATTGCCTTCGATTACGAGGGCACCGTTGGCGCCATCATTAATCAACGCACCGCGCCTTTAAACCTGGTATTGGGGGTCGGGGCCGGCCTGACCCGTGTTCAGGTCAACGGGACCCTGGTCGGCATGGCCGAAACGCCCAAATTCAAGGGCACGGTCAAGGCCGTGGGAAAGGACTTGGCCGGTCTGATCCGCATGGCGAGCGGAGAAGGCCCGCTTCCCGGTTTTTTGGGCCAACCCTTCGGCGTCGAGGGTGATTTGGTGGCCTCCGCCGCCGGCGCCGAGGTCAAGAACTTGGTGGTGAACCTGGGTGAAACCGAGGCCAAGGGCGCGGTCACGGTAAAGTCGGAAAACGGTATCGTTACGGCGGCCCGGCTCGCCGTCCGCCACGTCAATCTGGACAAGTGGCTGGATATGCCGGACGCTCTGCCGGCGAAGGCGGCCTCGGCGTTGGCCGAGACAAAGCCGAAGGGCAGCGAGCCAAAGGCGTCGATCGCGCTGAAGCCGCAGAAGTCGGCTGGCAAGGTGGCGCCAGCGACCCAGGCCTTTGCCCTGCCGGCGGGCCTTGCCGGTTCCCTCGTCACCTCGGTCGATACCGTCACCTTCCTGGGCGGACTGGTCCGCCAGGTCAAGGCCAATGTCGAGCTGGCCGAGGGTGACGTCACCATCAGCCAGCTCTCGGCTCAGCTTCCCGGTGGCTCCGATATAGCATTGTTCGGCGTCGTCGGCGGCGACAACGGACAACCCCGCTTCGAGGGCTCCGTCGAAGGCAAGGTGAACGATCTTCGCCGTCTCCTCGGCTGGCTCGGTATCGAGGCACCGCCCGTGGCCACGGACCGCCTGCGCACCCTTGAGGTGACGAGTGAGATCAGCGCGACGGCCAAGGAAGTTCAGGCCACCGCCATCAAGCTCAAGGTCGATAATACCCAGATCAAGGGCGGTGTGACCGTGGCGTTGCGCCGCCGCATGGCTTTCGGCGCCGACCTCTCGCTCGACAGCCTCAATCTTGATTCCTATCTCAAGGTTGGGGAGAGCGCTGGCACGAAGTCGGAAGGCGTGGCGCCCGAGAAAGCGTCCGGGACTAGCGACAAGGCAACCAAACAGGCAACACCCGTCAATCCGTTTGCCGCCCTGACCATTCTCAACACGATCGACGCCAATCTCACGGCGCGCGTCGGCTCAGTAACCTTTCGCCGCACGACGATCAAAAAAGCCGTCCTCGATGCCACACTGTTTGACGGTACGCTGAAGCTCCGCCGGGCGAACGTCGCCGACCTGGCGGGGGTCTCGGTCAAGGCCAGCGGCACGGTCGCCGGACTGGACGGCGTTCCCGAACTGAAGGGGGTCCGCCTCCAACTCAGTAGCGCTAATCTCTCGCGCCTGTTCCGGCTCGCCGACGTCAAGCCGCCAGTGGCGCCCAACAAGCTGGGTGCGGTGAAAATCAACGCGGACCTTGAGGGATATCTGTTGCAACCGCGCGTGAAGTTGCGCGTCAAGGCGGCCGGCGGCGATGTATCCATATCCGGCACGGCCTCGGCGGTATCCTTGCTCGGCGGCCTCAAAGTGGCGGTCACGGCCAGCCACCCCAACCTGGTAAGCCTACTGGGCAAGCTTGACGTGGACTATCGGCCGGTCGGCCCCATCGGCGCTATGAAATTCGCCGCCGAGGTGGCCGGTGATCCGTCGGCGGTGACGCTCACCGGCATCGATGCCAAGATCGGTGCCGTGGCGGTGAAGGGAAGCGCGGCGATCGGACTGACCGGAACGCGTCCCAAGGTCACCGCCGATCTGACCACCTCCAAGGTTATCCTTGATCGATTCCTGCCGGCTAAGCGGGCCGCTTGGCTGCCTGGCCGGAACCCGGTATGGCGCGGCCGGTCAACCGTCATTCCCGCTGCATGGCCCGGCCTGGTGCCACCCGTCGAACGCTCAAGAGTCCGCCGCGTTGCGACCAAGTCCGGCGCGGCGGGACGCTGGCCCCGGGATCCCATCGACCTCAAGGCACTGCAAAATTTCGACGCCGATCTCAAGGTGAAGGCGGCTTCCCTGGTCTTCGATACCTATGCGCTGAACAAGGCCCAGGTAACGGCGACGGTTAAGGACGGCGTTCTGCGTGCCGAGCATTTGAGCGGAGTTCTTTTCGGCGGCGCCCTTAACGGCAGGGCGACCATTGCGTCGGCCCCTGCGGTCGGCGTGGATGGGGCGATCACGTTGAAGAACGCCGACGTCCGCCAAGTGCTCGGCGCGGTGGCCGGCAAAGCCGCCGCCGGCGGCAGGATTAATTTGGATCTCGCCCTCGCCTCGCGCGGGCGCAGCGTTGCCGATCTGGTGGCGGCCCTCGGCGGAAAGGGTACGCTTGCATTGCGTGGCCTGGACGTCAAAGGCAGCGCCCGGGGCACGGCGCTGGCGTCGGTCCTCCAATTGCTCAATGCCATTCAGGGGCTGGGTGGTGGGTTGGCCGGTAAGAGCAGTGGACTGGCCGACGTCACCGGCAGCTTTCTTGTCGACCGCGGTATCGCCCGGACTCAGGATCTAAAACTGGTCTCTAATCTTAGTAACGGCGAGGCGCGGGGCAGTGTCGATCTGGCCAACTGGACCCTCGACGTCAAAGGCCAACTGACCATGGCCCAGAACATTCTGACCCGTCTTTTTGCCAGCAAGGTGCGCATTCCCCAGCAGGTTCCGTTCGAGGTCAAGGGCGCCCTGGACGCCCCCAAGGTGACCTTGTTGAGAGGGAGCACTGGCGGCGCGCCCACGGGCGGCACCGGCATCAAGCCCCTCGACAAATTACTGGAAAAGAAGGGGCTCGGCGGCGTGCTCGATAAGATCTTGCCGCGCCAGCGAAGCACCGCGACCCCGCCGCCGGCGCCGTCTTCCGACGGCACATTGCCGCCGCCTCCGCCGCCCGCCACCGAACAAAAAAAATTGCGGCCCGAGGACTTGTTGAAGCAGCTCTTCAAGATCCGCTGAGGCGTCTCGTTTCATCGAGAACGAAAACGCGGATGGCGCTCGAAAGGTTGCCGGGGCGCGCCCGATCGACCTCGGCGGCAAGGCGGTTTACCGAGATACCCCGAACCCGCGCCATTTCGGCAAAGGCCTCCCAAAAGGCGTCTTCCAGGGACACGCTGGTGCGGTGGCCGGCGATTTCCAGCGAATGCTTGCGGATGCGCCCCGGTTCGGTGGTCACCGTTTCCCCCCTTTTCTCTTGCCCGCTTTCCGATTGCGCCTGGCTGCTTCCCAAGCACGGCCGGCCCAGGCGCTGATTTCTTCGGCATCCTCCATAACGTCGTCCGGCACCTCGTGATAGGGCATGGTCATGCGGCCGTCCTCGAAGGGAACGAAGGGGGTCATGTCGGCCGCTTCGTATTCTCCACGGTTGCCGTCATCGGTACGGAAATAGAGCACGTCGCGACGCGTGATCAGACCGAACATGACGCCGTCGCGGTAAAGCCCGACACCGCCGAACATGGGCCGGGCCGTCACCCCGCCAAGGAGCTCCAAAAGGTCAAGAATATGGTCGCGAAGCTCAGGGCTGACGGCCATTACCGGCTCCTTCTATGCCAGGTGTTCGTACAGCATCAACACAGCGAAAACCAATAAGATGACGCCCGTGCCGCGCGCCATGGCACGGGTGACGGCGGGTGCCACCAGCCATCGGCGCACCGCTTCCGCCGCCCACACCATAGGCGCTTGCCACACAGTGTTGATGACGATCAGAACGGCGGCCAGGGTGATCAGTTGGATCGATACGTCACTGCGTCCGGTATCGACGAAATTCGGGAACAGGGCCAGGAACAAGATGATGACCTTTGGATTGAGAATATTGCACACGATGGCGTCACGGCACGCCTTGCCGGTGCCGACGACGGGACCGCCGTTTTGCAGGCTGAGCGCTCCGCCGCCGCGCAGGCCCTGTACCCCAAGCCAGCCCAGGTACGCCGCCCCGGCGACGGCGACGGTTTTGAACAGCACCGGCGATGAGGCGATGATCAAGCTGACGCCGAGCACCGCCAGTAAGGTGTGGAGGGCAAGGCCGACCTGTACCCCGGCGACGGCGGCCAAGCCGACTTTGGGACCCGAGGTCAAGGTATAACGCAAGATGAGGATGGTATCGGGTCCCGGCGACATGACCAGCGCCGTCACGGCAACGATAAAGGCACCCAGGACGGCCATCTCGACGGGCATGGGGCTACTCAAGGTCCGGGTAAATGGGAAAGTCACGGCACAGCGCGCGCACCTTTTCGCGCACCTCGGCGGTGCGTCCCGAAATAGGGCCGTCGTTCATGGCGTCCAGCACATCGGCAATCATGGCGCCGATGGCGGCGAACTCAGTTGTGCCGAAGCCCCGGGTGGTGGTGGCCGCGACGCCGAAGCGAAGTCCAGACGTGACGCTGGGTGGCTGATCGTCGAAGGGGACGGCGTTCTTGTTGCAGGTCAGGCCGGCCGCCTCCAGGCACCGCGACGCAGCGTCGCCGGTCAATCCCCGCGCCCTAAGATCGGCCAACATGAGCGGCGTATCGGTACCGCCCGAGACGATATCGACATCGCGTTCCATCAACGCTCCGGCTAGCGCCCGGGCGTTGTCCAGGACCGCTTGGGCGTAGGCCTTGAACTGAGGCTTGAGGGCCTCGCCCAGGCACACCGCCTTGGCGGCGACGGCGTTGAGAAGGACGCTGCCCTGAACGCCGGGAAAAATCGCCTGATCGATGCGCCGCGCCAGCTCGCCGTCGTTGGTGAGGATGAGCCCGCCGCGCCCGCCGCGCAGGTTCTTGTACGTCGTCGCCGTCACCACATCGGCGTGGGGCAAGGGATCGGGGTGGACGCCGCCGGCGACCAGGCCGGCGAAGTGGGCCATGTCGACCAAGAGTGTCGCGCCGACCGCCTTGGCGATGGCGCCAAAGCGGGCGAAGTCGATGACGCGCGGATAGGCCGAGCCGCCGGCAATGATCAAGCGCGGCTTGTGTTGGCGGGCCAGGCGCTCGACTTCATCAAGGTCGATCAGCCCGTCGTCTGGCCGTACCCCGTAATGGACGGCCCGGAGCCACTTGCCCGAAATGTTGGGCGCCGCACCGTGGCTCAAGTGTCCCCCGGCACTGAGAGCCATGGCGAGGATGGTGTCGCCGGGCTTGAGGAGCGCCAGGTAGACCGCTTGGTTGGCCTGGCTGCCCGAATGGGGCTGGACGTTGGCGAAGGCGCAGCCGAAAAGCCGCTTGGCGCGCTCGATGGCCAGGGACTCGACGCGGTCGGCGAACTCGGCACCGCCGTAATAGCGCCGCCCCGGATAGCCCTCTACGGTCTTGTTGGTCATCACCGAACCCAGCGCGCCGAGGCTAGCCAGGCTGACCACGTTCTCCGATGCGATAAGCTCGATCTGATCCTGCTGGCGCCTAAGCTCGCCCAGCATCGCCTCGTGGACCTCGGGATCGGCCGCCGCCAGATCGTCGGTGAAATAGCCCGGATGGGGTCCCAGTGCCGCCCAAGATGACGCCATGCCGCCGCCCATTCGCCTGCCTTGCGGGGGCGCAGTCTAGCACCCGGGCTTCGTGTGGGAAACCCGCCGCGGGAGGATGGATCGCGGGCCCTTGACGGATGTGATGGCTGATACTATATTTAACCATATGATTAACTATCAACAGAACCATGGACGCGAGGCTGAACTGGACGCTGTTTTCGGTGCCCTCGCCGACCCGACGCGGCGCGCCATCCTGGCCCGTCTGGCCGAGAGACCAACCACGGTCGGCGATTTGGCAATGCCCTTCACCATCTCGCTGCCGGCGGTCTCACGGCACCTGAAGGTCTTGGAAAAAGCCGGCCTGTTGGCGCGCGACCGCGAGGGCCGAATTCACCGTTGCCGGCTGGAGGCTCAAGCCATGAACGAGGCGGCCGACTGGATCGCCCACACCCGGGCGTTCTGGGAAGGCCGTCTGGAACGACTCGCCCGCTATTTGGAAACCCCTGAGGAGGAATAACCGATGGACACCATGACCACGACCGCCGAGCTTGAACTGAAGCGTGTCATCGCCGCGCCGCGCGAGGATGTCTTCCGCGCCTGGACAGAGGCCGATGCCTTGAGCGCCCGGTTCGGACCCAAGGGCGTGGCGGCGCGGATTACCGAGCTCGACCCCCGCCCTGGCGGACGCTACCGCTGCGAAATGAACGAAGACGGCACGTACGGTGTCGCCGGCCAATTTAGCGAAGTGGTGCCCTCGCAACGCCTGGTCTTCACCTGGACATGGGAGAACGGTCACTTCGCTGACATCGAGACCGAAGTCGAGATCACTCTGGCCGACGTCCCGGGCGGCACGGAACTAACGCTGGTCCATCGGCGCCTGTCGGGCGACGAAGCGCGCGAAAAACACGCCCAGGGCTGGAACGGCAGCCTCGATTGCCTGGACGATTACCTGGCTGGCCGTTAGAGGCCGCCCAGGAAGGCGGCGATGACGTCCAGCGCCTCGTCCCAGTTTTGCTGTTCCGTGCGTCCCGACGCCTTGCGCGGCTTGAACCCGTGGTCGCCGTTCTCCAACCAATGCACTTGGATGGCGGGATCAAGGCCATAGGTCGCGACATCGGCGCCGCCGCCGAAGGGATCGCGGGTGCCTTGCAAGATGAGCGTCGGGGTGCGGAGCGTTTTCAGATGGTCGATGCGCGGCTTCTCGGGACGGCCCGGCGCGTGGAAGGGATAGCCTAAACAAACGATCCCGCGGACGGGGGCGTCGCCGGCTTCGGCGGCGGCGGCAAACATGCTCGCCATACGCCCGCCCATGGACTTGCCGCCGACGATCAGGCGTTCGTGTCCAAGGGTCTCGACGACCGTCTGCCAAGTCTCCAGCAGCACCGGCGCCCGGTCGGGCGGACGCTTGGGTCCGCCGACCCGGCGCTTGGCCATGTAGGGGAATTCAAACCGCGCGGCCCGGTACCCCCGCTCGGCCAGCCCTTCGGCGAAGGCGGCCATGTAGGGGGTGTCCATGGGTGCCCCGGCGCCATGGGCCAGGGCGACGCAAAGCGGCGCGTCATTAGGCCCGTCAAACAGGATGTCCGGTTGAGCCATGAGTTGACCTGACCTCACTTGGCGCCGGCCCGGTATTGGGCAAAGAAGTCGTTGCCCTTGTCGTCGACGACAATGAAGGCGGGGAAATCCTCGACCTCGATGCGCCACACCGCTTCCATTCCCAGCTCGGCGTATTCGACGCAGTCGACCTTTTTGATGCAGTCCTGGGCCAGACGCGCCGCCGGTCCGCCGATAGAGCCGAGATAGAAACCGCCATGGGTCTTGCAGGCTTGCGTTACCTGGGGCGAGCGGTTGCCCTTGGCCAACATGACCATGGAGCCGCCGGCGGCCTGGAATTGATCGACATAGGAATCCATGCGCCCGGCGGTGGTCGGACCGAATGAGCCCGACGCATACCCGGCCGGCGTTTTGGCCGGCCCGGCATAATAAACGCAGTGGTCTTTCATGTACTGGGGCAGGCCTTCGCCACTGTCCAGGCGTTCCTTGAGCTTGGCGTGGGCAATGTCGCGGGCGACGATCAGGGAACCCGAAAGCGACACCCGGGTCCGAATGGGGTGGCGGCCGAGGGCCGCCAGGATTTTTTCCATGGGTTGGTCGAGGTCGATCTTCACGACCTTTGTCTCCAACTCGTCTTCGGTAATCTCGGGCAGATACTGGGCCGGGTTGCTTTCCAGTTCTTCCAGAAAAACGCCGTCGGTGGTGATCTTGCCCAGGATCTGGCGGTCGGCGGAACACGAAACCCCGATGCCGACCGGGCACGAGGCGCCGTGACGCGGCAGGCGGATGACGCGCACGTCGTGGCAGAAGTACTTGCCGCCGAACTGGGCGCCGATGCCCATCGACTGTGTCATGGCAAGGACGGTTGCTTCCATCTCAACGTCGCGAAAGGCCTGTCCGAACTCGTTGCCGCTTGTGGGCAGGCCGTCGAGATAGTGCGTGCTGGCCAGCTTGACGGTCTTCAAGGTCATTTCGGCCGAGGTGCCGCCGATGACGACGGCCAGGTGATAGGGCGGGCAGGCGGCGGTGCCGAGCGTCCTGATCTTCTCGTCGAGAAAGGCGGCCAAGCTTTCGGGATTCAAAAGCGCCTTGGTTTGCTGGTAGAGGAAGGTTTTGTTGGCTGATCCGCCGCCCTTGGCCAGGAAGAGGAACTTGTACTCGTCGCCGCCAACGGCATGGATGTCGATCTGGGCCGGCAGGTTGTTGCCCGTATTGACCTCGGTAAAAAGATCCAGCGGCGCCACCTGGCTGTAGCGCAGATTGTTCTCGGCGAAGGCGTTGAGGATGCCCTGGGACAACGCCGCCTCGTCGTCGCTTGACGTCCACACGGCCTGGCCTTTCTTGGCAAAAACGATGGCGGTGCCGGTGTCTTGGCACATGGGCAGGACGCCGCCGGCGGCTATGTTGGCGTTTTTCAACAGCTCAAGGGCAACGAAGCGGTCGTTTTCCGACGCCTCCCCATCATCGAGGATCGAGGCAAGCTGCTTCAGGTGCACTGGCCTGAGCAGGTGCGAGGTGTCGCGCAACGCCTGGGCGGCCAGAAGCGTCAGGGCTTCTGCCTCCACCTTGAGCACGGTGCGGCCTTCGAACTGCGCGGTGGAGACGTGGTCGGTGGTCAGCAGGCGGTAAGGGGTCTGGGTGTCCTTGGTCAGGGGGAATATTTCATGATGGTCGGCGGTGCTCATGGCGTCACCTTCTTGATCGGTGGGTGATGGGCTTGGCGGCGTGGCAGGAATTACTTCTTGCGGAAGGTGTCGAGGGTTATGACCTCGCCCGACTTGCCGTCCTCTGGGGCTTTGGTCACCGCCGGCGCCTCGATTGGGTCCTCGGCTTCGTCCTGGGGCTCGTCTTTGAGCTTGGCCACGGGTTGGGGTATACGCGGCTTTGGCTTGGCGTCGTCTTCGCCCGCCGCCATCGGCAATTCGCCTGCTTCCGTCTCCGACACCTTGAGTTGTAATTCGAAATTAACTCCGGGGTCGGCGAAGGCGGTAATGGCGTCGAACGGGATGCGCAGCGGCGTATTTACGCCTTGGAACGCAAGGGTGACCTCAAAGGCATCGTCTTCGACGGTGAGGCCCCAAAATTGGTGCTGAAGGACGACGGTGATCTTTTCCGGATATTGGGCGCGGAGCGACTTCGGCATCACCACGCCCGGGGCATCGGTAAGGAAGGTAATGAAGAAGTGATGCGGGTCGGGAAGTCCATCGGCGGCGATCTGGGCCAAAGCCCGGCGGATGACGTGGCACAGCGCCTCTTCGACCCATTTGTCGTATCGCAGCACAGATTCTTGGGAAGGAGGGTCGGCCATGGCACCTCGGCAAAAAGAGTGGGGGGCTTCTGTTGCCAGGTGCCCCCCGAACCCCGTTGCAGCCTAAGCGGCTACAGCAAATGCCTCGTTATCATTGGCATTTGTGAATGTGGCCCGATATCGGTGGTACCATGCCGGGCGAAAATCATGCCTTTACCACGCACGTCGATCCTGTTTCGCCCCCTCAAGTGACCGGCGTTCGGGCCGGCCGGAAAAGTTGGTGGAGGCGCCGGGTACCGCCCCCGGGTCCGCAACGCT
>PVBE010036421.1_pt1 | contig 10230 bp, 6 predicted proteins | sample 1631181 | NCBI WGS metagenome assembly PVBE01 (sample SAMN08397723, study PRJNA350692) | Marine metagenome, whole genome shotgun sequencing project. | isolation source: water | place: Pacific Ocean | collected 2012-04 | reverse complement strand
GATGGCTAAATCAAAAGAATGGATCGATACTCCAATGCTCCTTGCGGCATCAGGCTTCTTCGAGCTCCAAATTGTCATGCTCGTGGGCAGAGAGGAGCCTCAAGTACTAATATCGCCCACGGTGGTTGGGCGAGAGGAGCTGCCCGTGGCCACAATGGCTTGCATCGCGAACACCCATTTCATGGCCCTTCGACCCTTCGACATCACCGACATCGCCGTGCACACAACAGATTGTGACATGCTGCTCAACGAAATGATTAGGATGAATTCGCCAGGCATGACGAAACCTCAGGACTTGTTGAACGATGCCAGCCCAGAGGAGGAGTACCAAGCCTGCAGGATTCCGTTGCAAGCAGACACCGGCATGCCGGTGGCCATCGTGCCGACTAACGCCCCTGGCCCCGAGAATAGGCTCCAAGGTTTCCGACGCCGAGGAAATCCCCCAGGTCGTGTCCCGACGCAGCTCGTCGACCCAGACTTCCCGGACTTCACGTCGCAGGAGCTCTCCAAGCGCGCGTCGTATTACACGTGCCTCCGGCTGTTTATCTAGGTCATGCTAGAAGCGAACAAGCTAGCGCACTAGCCTTAGTTGTTGCCTCACTCGTCTTCGTAGCTTGCTTAATCTATGCAAGGCTGGAAACGGCACCGTTTTCACAATGGCTGGAGAGGCCGACCGAGGCGGACGACATCAGGCATTGTGAGACGTGCTCATGGTCGGTGCTATATAACGTCATCGACTTTATTCCGCATCGTATCCGGGAGCTTTTGGGCTGCGGCACAGATGGCAAACTGACAGTTTGCCGAGACTTGGATCTAGCCGATGTGTGCGCAGGCAAAGCGCGAATCACTAGGTGGGCCTTAAAGGCACAGCTCCGAGCAATCGCAATCGATCGCGCATACGGTGATTTAGCTCTTCTGGCACAGAAATAAGTATTTTTGCTGTATTCATGATATTCCTCTTGCTATATGTTATATTATATATCCTATATAGCGCTCTGTCAAGCCAACCACAACCAAGAAGCTCTATTACGTAATACGTCATTTCACACAATGCCTGGGTTAAAATTGAACATTTTTCCTGAAAACTAATTTACTCTCTGTTTTCGTGGTCTTACATCAAAATTACGCTACTGAAATAAGCAAAAACAATCCAACCAACAAAGCCCCTCTTACATCTCAATTCGCGCCAACCTTGCGCAAACCGAACCAATATAAATATTTCCTTGAAATTAAATGCGGAAAACCAAGCCTAGACAACACCACTAGCTTTATATTTGATTTATCACAAAACTTACCGAGCATAAATACATTAGAAGTGTTTACAGTGCTATATAGGCATGATTTCGCTGCTGCCATCCTAAAGGCGCTGGATATAGAAACACCCAACCAAATGTTAGCTTCTGACTTAAAGCACTAAAATATCAATCTCAGCTATATCCTTAAAAAACGCAATCTTTTAATTGTTTTTTAAAATCTGCTAAGCAAAATTTTCATGCAGCTTCTTCAGTTGTGGTGAAGACTTTGATGCTTTCTTGTCGGTTATTACCGTAATGCTGAGCCCTATTATTACCGTTAAAACAGAAGCTAGGTTTCCTAATTGAGAATACAGCATGTTATCTGTTTTAATCTCGATGAATGAGGCAATTATTGAGATAATTCCGCATATTACAAAAGTTGATAACAATATCCTTTCGCTCCTTTTTGACGCTTTAAGTTTAGGAAGCTTTTTGTGCATGCGGCGCAAGGCATACATTGGTAATACCGCAATACCTATCAATAATCCCCACACAGCATATATAATCGGCATGATATAATCTGCAATACCCTGACCTTGAATGTAATAAAATATACTTAACACTACTATTAGTCCAAAAGTAGATTTTGATAGATATTTTCTTAGAACCAACGGCCTTTCATCTTCTGGTATTTTTTGAATTGCGGGCAAAAATGTATTCTTATCACACAAACCATATGCCGCACTAATCAATACCGTGTCAGCTGTAGAGAATAGAGCCGCTGAGAAACCAACAACAACCAATGGAAATACTATATAGCTAAACTGCCCGCTTTCTGAATAAATAATATTCAAAAAGGCTGGCATATCAGAGAATGAATAACCCTTAGCCCCCAACACAACTATGCATATCATAGGGCCGCCAAATATTAACGCGAATTTCCACAATCCTTTAATAAGCTCTTTTCTAGCCTCGCTTATAGAGACAACCGCATTTATTCTTTGCCATGTGCTAATGTCTATAATACATAACAATACATTCAATGTACATACCCAGAATAAAAATATATAGAAAGAGCTACCTGTTTCTTGGTGCCCCAATACTTTACTAACAAAACTGGTATTAACAGCTTCCCCTATTGATGGGGCTGTTGCCACAAATAAAATTAACGTAACTACCGACATCAGCAATAAGTAAACCTGCCATTTGTCTGTTTTAATAATTGCTTTATATCCACCAAAATACACATAGCTTATAACTAACAGCCCAAGCACAAAAAATGAACCGGCTTTATATGCAGCAGTATCTGGTAACAATACTGATAAAATAGCTGAGCCTACATACAACTCTAAAAACACCCCTAATAAGCAACCAATCACAATGCAATAGGACATTGCTTTAGCAACCTTGGAACTCGGAAATACGCTATACCATAAATCAGATACGGTGCTTATTTCATCAAAGTTTATTTGCAATTTTTTAACCGAATGTAGGATATATAATTGCACTATAGTATACACAACAACTGCCAACCCCATCATCCAGCCATAAAGCTGGTGCGCTGCTAAGAAAAAAATTATATTGCCAGATAGCGATACATTTGTTGCATAATATGTATTAGCATATGCCTTGCCAGACAGACTTCTATTTGATATTAAAAAATTATTAACCGTTAGTTTGTCTCGGCTTAATAGACCGTATATTAGAAACACAAGCCCCGATAGCATAATCCCTGCTATAGCAAGAAATGCCACTCCATTTGATATATTAATTGCTGCGCTCATAATTTTCCCCTTAGCTAATTTCCTATGAACTATTATGCCATAATTGTTACAATTTCGGTTTTATTAATTAATGAGTCTGTATCTTACTTGACAATAGTGGTTCTGATTTGTTTGCTCTCTCTCTGAAAGCATATTACCAAATAAAGTGTTGCAAACCTAAAATTAGCTTCTTTCACTAAATATGCCCGCTCAACTTTTTTTTAAACCTCGTTTTTAACAAGTTAAATTGCGGATCAACTTCTTTTAAGTAGTTCTCTCCAACGATAATCGGATGATAAACAAATTTCTGTTTGGCCAAATCATCTGGAGAATCAAATATAATAGGCAATCCAGAGTGCTTAGGTTGGTATTGCCCAGAAATAATCAGTGATGCTGAATATGTAAGATCTATTATTTCCATAGTTTCAAGAGTTACCCAAGCATGGAAAGGCAATGCAAAATTAGTATTTGTAGTTTTAATTTTTTCAAGAGCTATTTCAAGCTTTTTTTGAGTAATTGCAAATTGATGTTTGTTGTCATCTATTATTGTCCCTATAGTTACCCATGCCTTGTATGGAGTTTCGCTAGATATATACTCGCATAATATTTGTGAGATTATAGCACATTTAAATGCCAGATCTTCTGGCTTGGTTGGCTGCATTTTAGAAAAAATATTCGCGAAAATATCTTTTGCATCCCTGCGCAACTTAATTTCATTGTTATTGTACACAATCTCTGGCACATCAAAGCACATTTTTTTAGTAAATTGCTCTGCTTTTTTAAAAGCATCAACATACATACTATTCCCCTGTTATCATACTTAAAAAGTTCATTAAACTGTCTCTCCTCTAACCAAAAGCTCTTGTATTCCAATGGCACCTTGGATAGCATATAGGTACAAACGAGCTCCGGAATCTATTATTTTAAAATCTCCTTTATGTGCTGAAATTTTAACGACAACTTGGTTGCTTAAAACAACGAACAAACTATCTCCATGCATATTAGCAGATACCATTTTCGTGTTCATAGCCATATGAGAATGTATTAGCTCTTTGGCTGATTTAAAAACAGAGCCAAACATCACAAATTGATTTTCATCAACTAACTTACAATTTTCTCTATCTTGTTTGCTAATTTCATCTAACTTTAATAATGCCTGAATATCAGATATTTGAATAGAGTATTTTTCTTTGCCATTTAACTTGATATGTAAATGAGTCTCATCAAATATTGCAAAAGACTCTTGTTGTTTGGTAACAACCGCCTCTTTATAATGATGCTCTGGTTTTTCCTCTATGTTTACATCATCTTGAGTAAAACAATCTTTTTCAGCATTGTTTTTAACTACAATAGCTTCATCTTTGCTATCTTCAAGTATGCTATTCATGTCAAACTCTTTTATATATTTAGCTTCTAATGCATCAGCAAACTTATCGTGGCTAATCACAACATCAACCTTTTCATTAGCAATGAAGTGCTCTGCAATTTTAGACAGTCTTTTATGAACGAGCTTTATAGACGCAACAGGACAATCTCCAGGCAACTTCAAAAAGCCATGGAATTTGGCTAGCCGCTGGATGTCTGTAGGCAGAGCAATGGGGCGTAGTCTCCTAACGTGGTTGTAACTGGTGCTGCCTCTAACCTCATGAACACCAACAGAAACTTGCTCTTGTGCTTCCAGTATCTCTTCTTGACCTAATAGCTCTGAAATATATTTAGCTGTTTCAGGCTCACTGCTTCGCAGCAATACCTTCGTTCCAAGATTGTCTAGAATTTCACGAGTCCCATCTTCTCCATAATACTTTCTAACACTAGAAAAGTTCTGTAATCCAGCTGCCACACAAGCCCCATATTTTCTGCCTTCTAGTAAAAATGAAACAAAACCATCTAATCTTTGCAATGATGGAAGCTCATCTATAATAAACCACATATTTCGCTTTCTTGATTCACCTAAATCAAATAATGCATTCTTGGCACAATCTAGCCACATGGAAATCATTGGCAACATTAATTCCATATGACCTTTTTTAGCTGTCAAAAATAACCAACTATCATCCCCCTGGCGTGACGTCCAATCACGAATTGAAAAAGGGTTATTAGAATCAGGCAAATATCTAATTAGCTGCAACGGAGCAATTAAATGGGCTAAAATACCATATGACATTTTCCCAGCATCAACGTCAACAAACCGGGCCGCACAAGTATCAGTCAAAAACTCTTTTAGCTCAAGCACTTTATCATAAAACAAATGCTGGGCTAATTCTTGATTGGTAGTGTTACCTCGACGTTTCATTTCGCGTAAAACTTCAGCAACGACAACCCTGGCCGAGTTTGCCCAAAAATCACCACCCTCTACTTTTCCATCAGCCTTAATAGCAGATTTCATCACCTGCTCGTAATGCGGCTCTTCAGAGCATTCTCCCCAAAAAGACCAAGAATCACACCTTGCATCAAATGGATTTAAAATAACATCATGCCCTTCACGATAGAAGTTCTCTACAAAATTACCAGTAGTATCTATTATCACCGCTTTTTGATTTTTCCCTCTTATTTGCTCAAGCAATTGGTTCATGGCTGTAGTTTTTCCAACACCAGTAGCTCCGGAATACAATAAATGCTCCTTTTCAGAATGTTTAATCATAGGAACTCCTGCAATCTTAAACTTAGATGCTTTAAATCCCCACTTAAGTCTTCGCCTTAAACTACGCCAACTAACAAGCTCCGCCCCTCTAATATGCTTGGTTCTTTTTTGAAACATTCCGCGCGCCTTTAATGACGCCAGCACAATGAGCAATAATAATATTCCTGTAAAGCAACCATACAAGACTCCTCTTTTTACAACCACCCCAACGGCGCGAATATTTCTAGATATTTGCTTGTCCTGAATAATAGACAAAGAATAGACATCTCTACCTTCATATTTTTGCCTAATTTTAGCGGCACTTGTGCCATCTAAAGTAAATAGTAAAATATATGCTTTAGCCTGCCCAAAGGCCAGCACCTCGGACCAAATATGACTAGGAATAACTTTGTATATATAGCAAGAAAAAATTATTGTCCATCCCAGACAACCAATAAAGAAAGCTTTTTTCAAAATTTGAATGAACATCTGAAACCGATGCATAAAGGTTTGACCACCTCTAGTAATATCTCTAAACATTAACTATTCCCCTAAACTTGTTTATAATACCTAACCATCCAAGCTTTAAGTAAATCTTGGTTAAAAACACCAAATAATGCATATAGCATTTGACTAAACTTTGTTGCTAAATCCATATCTTCACTGCTTGATCAAACCGCTTCAACCATCCCATCCAGATCTGCTTTTGTACAAAAAATTCCTAACAATTTGATTAACACAGCTAAAGCGTCTAAAATTAATCAAATCAAGGAGTTTTTTCATGAACAAAGACAACATCACAATCAATGGCGAAACATACTTTAAGAAACAACCAACTCCTAGCAAAGTTAAGGTTTTTGCTGCTAAATGGGTCAAATGGTTACTCTCACTTATATTCTTTATGCCCATGCTTGTTTTGTTATGTATATTATTTAAAGATCTTGGTAGAGATGGTAGTGCAATATTTATTGTAGGATTTTGCATAGCAGGATATATAGCTAACCTCATAGCTTCATATGCAACAACTAAACTATTTGGCAAATTAATCATGAATGCTATCCCCAAAGATAGTTCTGGTTATGAGCCTAACAATGCCTTTTTGCACGAGGATACTCCTTCGTTTTACGTTGGCTCTTCTGGGGATCCAGATCCTGGCAATCTTAATTATCACGACCGGCACTAAACTTAGTCTATCCATTTTTGTTATTTCCTCTATCCATCTGAGATTTTTCTGCCAACGTCTTTTCTGCTAAAATTTGGTGAACCACAGAGTCTTCATCAAGTAAATTAGTTCCTAGTTTATTGGAAATTTTACTAAAGGTGCTGACAACGTCTTTAGCAACATTAACTGCCTGCCCAACAGGCCCACTATCAACTTCATCTTTAGCTCTAACGCTGCCAGAGACATTTTTATTCTCAATGCTTGAGCTTCTTGCTGTTAGAGAAGGTTTATCCATGTTTGCATTGCTATTGCTTAGACTACTATCAACTTTTGTTTGCAAGCTCGTATTAACTTTTTTGGTTACTCCTTTGTTAATAGCTGCTTGCTGAACATTGCCGGCCAACCCACTAATTTTGCTAGAGCTTTGTGTTTTCATAGCATTTGATTGCTGATTAAACTTAGTTGCAACCCTATCTTTAGCAGCATCAATATGTGAGCTCGTCTGATTAGCTATATTTTTATTTGCTTGTTTTCTTGGTGCACCTTTTTGTTGGAGCACATCTTTAGAGCAAGTTGCTTGTTGATTAAATTCATCTTTAACTCTAGTTTTAATAGCTTCAACTTTTGATGGCATATGATTGGCAACATATTTCTCTAAGAACTTTTCTTGTGCTGCTTTTCGTTGATGAACATCCCCAAAACGAGCTTTTTCATACTCGCTTGGATTTAATGTGCCAGCGCTTCTTTGTTGCGCCAAATCACGATGATATGCATCCATAACATTTTGATTAATATTAATCGAATTTCTATCTGTGCGAGCCGCTTCTTGGCTAAATGCTTCTGATTCTCGAAGGGCTAATTGCCTTGATTCTCGAAGAGATTGTGACTTATCAAAAGTATCCGTGAAATTAGTAGCAAATCTATCGGCTTGTTGGCTACCAATAGTTAAGCCTTCTGATTTGCTCATGGAAGATACTTTACTTAAAGCCGATTGAAAATCTTTGGATTTAGCCAGCTCTTCCATTTGGCTAAACGCTTCATCAGTCGCCACTTTATGACTAGAGCTAACATTTACCCCTCCCTTAACAAAAGAGATCCCTGGCATACCAAACCCACCACTTTTATCGTTCCCAGCAGTGTCTCCAAAAGATTGACTGGTTTTATTGGATAATGTATCACGGATACTAATCGCTTCATTTAAAGACTCTCTTTCGTCTTGGGTTAGAGTTGAATTGTAATTTTCATTACTAGATTTCAATTTTTCTACAGACTCTGATAATTGTTGCATCTGACTAATACCTGTTTGCATATTTTCACTAATTTCAGTTGATGTGCTATCGGCTAGCTCTAATGATTTTCTTGATTGTTGCTGTAAGCTACTTGAAATATCATGACTAGCATTAATCATATCTATACCTTTATCAGCCACATTACTGTCATCAATGGAATGCCTTCCAGCAGCTGATGTGGTTTCTTGACCACCAAAAGCATTGGCTTGGGTAACGCTGCCACCACCAAACACCATATGGCTATTGTGTTTGTTCATGCTGGTGTTGTTGGCGCTAACGTTGTCTAAAGATGCATTACCATGATTAAAGCCTCCTGTGGTTAATTGACTGGCAGCTGATTGAGCGCTAGCTTGCAGCGTTGAGCCCAAATGCCCAGCTAGGTGTACAAAATTTCCAGCTCCGCCTTTAATTAGTGCGTAACTTAGAGCTGCTGTACTTGCCATTAAATATCCAGACATCACCGAAATGCTCTCATGGAGTGATGATAGCTCATTAGCAGCCCCCCAACTAAGCACGCTTCCCTTTTGCATAGCCAGAGTCGATGAACCATCAACTCCCATATAAGTCATGATAAAATTTAACACACAAAAAACCAACGGCCAGCTTTGGAGCCATAAAATAGTTTCAAAATATCTAAATAAAGTTTTATATCCAGACAAAGTCATACAAGAAAGTAAAATCATAATAGGAAATAAAGCATACAATACTGCAGCGAATACAGTTTGGCTTACCACCACAAACTCTTCTGCTAATGCCCCTTGGGTTTTAAAAGAGTTTTTCTGTGTTTCTTGTGCCATACTAGCTGTATATAACTGCACACCTGATGTTGCGCCTCTTGTTGCTGCTGAGTTTAAAAACCCGCTTTTTAATGCACTAGTCATCACTTTTTGTTTTAATATCTGAGCTTGGCTGCCTGAAGCTTTTATCAACAAAGTATTTGCTACATCTAAATTTGCTAGAAACTTTTGTTTAGCATTATCATTTTTCAAATTACCATAGTATTTTTTGCGGAGCGTTGTAGCCGTTTCATCTAAAACCTTATCCCAATTAGCAGCTATAAGAGTAAGCCCTTCTTTACATCCCACCAACCTTCTTTTTTTGGTTTTTCCATCAAGATAAGCAAATAATACACCATCTCCAGAATGCTCTGTTAATAGCCCCCAGATATCTTCTGTTTTAGTCAAATCATCTAAAGTATATCTACCACCAACAGCCAAATCATGCACCATACATTGATTAACAAAACCATTAATGTTCGCTTGAAATGTTTTATTTTCGACTTTAATATTCTGCAAGTCACGAATGATTCTAGAGCCAAAAACCATCCCTGAGCGCTGATAAGATAGATTATCTGGCGTTTGAAATACGGCTTCGAATTGTTTGGTTAGAGCATAGCTTGCAGCGCTAATAGTGCCAACACCAAAAGCAAAAGACCAAGGCAGATTTTTAACTGGGTAGACTTTCTCGGTGATAGTGTCTGTTACAACTAAGGTGGCTTTAGGCACCAATAACACGCCAACAACTAAAACATAATAAGCAAAATATTTAGGAAAATAAGTCAAATCGTTGCGACAAGCTGCATAACCAAAAGCAATGGCTGAACCAATCGTAAGGGCGATATTAGCGATGAATCCTGTTTTACCCCCGCTAGATAGCATGGCAACGCCATTTAAAATATGCGCCATTAATTCTCCCGAGCCTACTGTATACAATTGAAATGCCATATTTTCCTCCTAAAGTAGTGCGCTAATATCAATGTTTGAGATAGTGTATTGTTGCAATGCCCTTGTTTCTGACTCCATGACGCTATTCACCTGGGCTTTTTTATAAATGCTGGCTCTCTTTTTGGCAATTTTCATATCTATATCTTTTAAGTTAGCTCTAAACTTATCAGCAAAGCCCCCTACTAATATGGTTTCAACATTAGCAAGCCCATCTAACATATCTCTAGTAATTGAGCTTAAAAATTCACTCACTAAATCAATGGCCAGAACTTCGGCGTAAGCATCAGCTTTTAGAGGGTACATCCCACCAGTAGCTGATACATTAGCTAATAAATTGGCATAAATTGGGATATGACTTTTACTTAAAAACCCATTGGCTTTTGCAATGGTAGTTTTTTCTAGAGCAACGTTTTGAACTATAGCTTTAGCAAGAAGCT
>PVBE010072897.1_pt1 | contig 10231 bp, 4 predicted proteins | sample 1631181 | NCBI WGS metagenome assembly PVBE01 (sample SAMN08397723, study PRJNA350692) | Marine metagenome, whole genome shotgun sequencing project. | isolation source: water | place: Pacific Ocean | collected 2012-04 | reverse complement strand
GTTCAACGAGCCCACAAACACGACTGTTCTTGATGGGTTTACGCTACGCAATGGTGATTCTCCAATAGGCGGTGGAATTTTTACCAATGGATCGCCAATGATACTAAATTGTGTCATTCGAGATAATGTTGCACAGTATGGTGGCGGTATATACCTATTAGATAATGGCTCAGGCGGAGCGTATATTTCTAGTACGCACTTTTGTAACAATACTCCAAACCATACTCAGGGTATGTGGAATGATGCTGGCGGCAATGTATTTGATGATTCTTGTGGTGGTGAACCATGTGACGGCGATGTCAATGAAGATGGTTCGGTTTCAGTTTCCGACTTGCTCCTTGCTATTGACCAATGGGGCGGTAGTGGTTCCGCTGATATCAATGGCGATGGTACTGTCGACGTTTCTGACATCTTAATCATCGTTGGTAATTGGGGACCTTGCTAGGCACCTTCGATAGTAATTAATAAAAAACCCCTCTAGAAGCGTTGCTTCTAGAGGGGTTTTTTAAAAGCGGGTGAAGGGGTTCGAACCCTCGACATTCAGCTTGGAAGGCTGACGCTCTACCAATTGAGCTACACCCGCGTGTGAAGACGTATTTTAGCATTTAATTTGACAATGAGGTACTACTTCCACTAGGCTGTTGTAATTAATATATTACCAGAGGAGAATTATGTGCTTCGTGCCTACACGATAACAATAGAAACTAGTATGGTTTTTAGAACAAAGGACTTATGCGCCTACTTGCATTCAATGATTGGACAATGGGGGTCATATGAATAAGCAAATCCATATTCTTGGGATATTGTTTGTAATACTTCCAACGCTTGCTGCTTTTGCAGGAAACACATTAACAACTCATAACCCAAACACAACTGCAACAATTGTGATTCACGGGTTTGACCCAGACGGTGCGAGTCAAGAAGGTGTTTTTGGTGAAGATATCCTTGATGAAGAACTTTTACATCAGGTCGGAAATTTTGCAGGGCTTCCAGTTAGCGACGGAAGTGCTACGCTTCCAACCAATGTCATTGCAACAACTACCTACTACGGTGATAGCCCACCTAGTTATTACAACACACAGGATATTGCGGAACTTAATTCTATAACTAAACAGTACGGTGGAGGCATCCCCCGCTACGCTCTGATTATTGCAAAGTATGCTCGCCATATTATGGATCGGAGCGGTGCTTCGCAAGTAAATATTGTTAGCGCGAGTTTGGGCTCATTTGTTGGCCGATGGATGATTGAAAAAGATAGTGACTCCCTTGTTTCAGATGGCAAGGTTGCTCGTTGGTTATCTCTTGAAGGCGTGCTATGCGGAAATTGGGCAGCAAGCAATGAACTAGTACAAGATCTTTGGGATGACTTTGGCACGCCAACTATTGATACTGAACATATGAAATACGAATGGGTGGAAGCAAACTTGCATTCGCCAAGAAGAGAAGCAGATAATCACTTGTTTGCTGACATTCTAATTGGCATGGAGATGTCATCGAGGGATACCGCAGGTGATGGAATGTTGACAGACATCATGTTGCTTGAAGGTGATTTCCACGCAAACGATGGAGTGGTTACAGTTGATGATGGGTATTTTGAGTACATGTCACCGCAATCTAAGTTTTTAAATTTATCTACAACACACAGTTGGATGCATGTCAATCATTATGAGCTTCAAGAATATGCCCCAGTAATGATGCAGATAGCAAACTTTATAACACAACGAAGGCGAGTTATTGCAACAATTACTAGATTACAAGTAACGAACACAGAAGAACCAGGAGATTTTTGGTGGGACTGGATGCCTGCAGAAATTGTAATTAACAGTGATGCATACTCTCCGATAGGACTTTCACAATGGGGAATTACAGAATCTGTTTGCACGCGTGGTTTTGAGGGAGCAACCTCACCAATATATGAATTTAACGATGACGGTGAACAGCACACATTAAGCCATATTATTTATGACGAGTTTGTTAGCGAGAGCGAGGAGTCAATTGATTTGACTCTTGGTTGCTTTGAAATTGATTGGAGCGAAAAATATGGAGTGTTTGAACCTCTTGATGGCGATGGGAATGATTTGGGTTCTACCTCTTTTTCTATTTCTGTAGGTGTTGCAGGAACAACAACACAGGAGTTTAGTACTTCCAACTTCAATGGAACCGTACAGATTCAGGTGATAGATTATCCTTTTAATATTCTTGATGATGTGGTCGTCGGCGATGTAAACGGCGATGGAAATGTCGATGTTACTGATATTTTATTGGTGATATCTGCCTGGGGCCCATGCAGCGGGTGTATTGAAGATTTAGACCATTCCGGAGAAGTAGATGTGACTGATCTTCTCATCATTATTGGAAATTGGAACTAATTTGACCATTTTTACGATTTATCGTTGTAATAGGTGATTTTTAGTGCTACATTTTGAGTATTCGTTGGCGTTGTGTCAACGAGGAGAAGGATGAACCAATGTCAAAACTCGCAACTCTCGTTACAGCTACCGCTGTATTCCTTGTAACCGCAACTGTTTTAGCTGACCTTACGCCCAACAATGGACTGCCACAAGATGCTGTTCCAGTTGTAGAAATTCCAGAACTCAATTGGGCGAAGGTATTTGCAGAGGATGCACAGCGTTCAAGTAAAGACGAAGCGCCTCGTTTTGCGATTCCACATCATGTTCGCATCTCCCCTTCCTCTGACGGCATCTGGGAACGTTTAGATAGAAATACAATGCTATGGAGTTTGCGCATTGCTTCAGAAAATGCCATCTCGTTAAATTTAGGGTTTTCAGACTGGGCACTTCCGCACTCTGCTTCTATGACAATTGGAACAACGGATGGTCTAATGACGGTTCGCCCATTTACCTCTGCCGACAACAAGCCCCACGGTGAACTTTGGACACCAGTTGTACAAGGCGATGAAATTCTAATTGAAATAGTTGTTTCAAATCGTGAACAACAAGCAGTAAATAATGGTGTGTTGTTAACTTCTATTAACGTTGGCTATCGTGGTTTCTACGAACAAGGTGTTGATCGTAGTGGGTCATGCAACGTAGATGTCGTTTGCGCTGAAGGCGATGATTGGTGGGACGAAATTCCTTGCGTTGCTGTTATATCTACGGGCGGTTCGACATTCTGCACGGGTTTCATGGTAAATAACACTTCTCAAGACCGCACTCCATATTTTATGACCGCAAACCATTGCGGTATAAGTTCAAGTAGTGCGCCTTCTTTGGTTACCTACTGGAATTATCAAAATAGCTATTGTCGAGTTCCGGGCAGCGGGGATAGCGGTGGCGCGGGTGATGGACAATTAAATCAATTTAATACTGGTTCAACCCACCTTAGTTCTGGGAGCGCTAGCGATTACACGTTAGTTGTAATGGATGATTCTCCTGATGACGCATGGGAAGTTTCGTACTGTGGTTGGGATGCAACAGGGAATGAGTCTGAACAAGCTATTGCAATTCACCAGCCAAATACAGATGAAAAACGAATAAGTTTTGAATTTCAGCCAACAACTACAACAGATTATCTTGGCGAATCTGTCCCAGGGAATGGAACGCATGTTCGGGTTGAAGATTGGGATCTTGGGACTACTGAGCCTGGCTCGAGTGGTTCTCCCCTCTTTAGTGCAGACCATAAGGTGCTTGGCCAATTACATGGTGGTTATGCAAGTTGCACAAGTCAAACAAGCGATTGGTATGGAAAGTTTTCAGTTTCATTTGCTGCTGGACTTGAACCACATCTTGACGCTGCAGGCATAGGCAGTCTTACAGTTGACACTCTGCCAGGAACTGGCATGAGCGTGAATCCGGCCGAAGAAGTAATTCATGTTTGTACAAGTCCTTGTGTAAATCCAGATCCAGAGGAAGTACTTTATTCCATAGTGAATAATTCGCCCGATACGATTTCATATACTGTTGAGCGGGTAAACAACGCAGGGTTCATTTTGATAGACGGTGGTGATTCGACAAGTGGGTCAGTCTCAAGCGGCAATTCTGTTGATGTACTAATAAGCGTCGAAGCCGGATCAATGAGTGACGGGGTACACCAAGAAATAGTTCGATTTACCGACGTGACAAATGCAAGAACAGTAGACAGGCAGCACACTTTGGATGTTGGTACTACAGAATTTACAACAGATCCTGCTGCAGACTTTTACGCAGGTGGACCTGTTGGTGGCCCATTTACGACAACACAAACCTATACTCTTACAAGTACTCGACCTACACACTTTGATGTTCAAATCAGCGCAAATGAGGGGTGGATTACATTAAATGGTTCAACAAATCCAATCAATGTTTCACTCAATGGTGTTGGTGACACCGCAACGGTTATAGTCGGATTTGGTGGCAGCGCAAATGACTTGCCAGCAGGAATAGTCGAAGGTGATGTTACTTTTGATAACGTCTCTGGAGATGGCGGCGACACTTCTCGACACGTTACCCTTGACGTTGGTCGGTATTCCTACGTCGCGACAGATTTACCTCTTCCGATTAACGATAACAGTACAACTACGAGTTACATTGAAATAAACGATGCCTACTGCATAGGTGATGTTGATATTGAACTCGATTTGTTACACACATTTTTAGGTGATTTGGAAGTGGATGTAACTTCTCCGGAAGGCACAACTGTTCGATTGCATGACCGAACTGGAGGAAGTGCAGATGATTTGCACATGTACTACGATGAGCAAGGTGGCGATATTCCAGATGGCCCAGGTTCACTTGCTGACTGGGAAGGTGAAATTGTCACCGGTACGTGGCGCATGGATGTTAGCGATAATGCTGGTGCCGACACAGGCACACTGGAACACTGGGCACTAAAAATTGCAAGCAGTGGCGACGAATGTCCTCCAGTTGCGCAAGATGTTGAAGTCTTCACAGATGAGAATACATCGCTTGATATAACACTCGTAGGTGCATCCCCCAATGGTGGCGACCTTGATTACATTCTTACGTCTGCGCCTGCTGATGGAACTCTACAAAATATTGATGGATCGCCAATTGGCGCTTTACCGTACACCCTTGCTGGTGATGCAGTTAGATATGTTCCAGATAATGGTTTCATTGGTATAGATTTATTCACATATCGAGTTGATGATGGCGTTCCATCTGGTGAAGCAACAGTAACGGTTCATGTTGGGGAAATCCCATTCCCAGATGAATGTGCTACTGCTCAGGAAATAACAAACGGAAGTTGGGAATTCTCAACACTTGAAGGTACAACCTCAAGTGATCCATACGATGAAGCGCAGTGCGAAGGCACGTATCTAGGAGTTATGACAAACGACGTTTGGTTTAGTTATGAAGCATGTGCAAGTGGTTCTATGACTGTTTCGACTTGCGATCTAGTAGACTTTGATACCGACCTAGTAGTTTACGAAGGCGAGTGTGCTTCAATGACTCAAGTTGCATGCAACGGCGATGGCGATGGTTGTGGTGGTTATTCCTCCATCTTGACAATGAATGTCACTGAAGGCAATTTCTACTTGATTCGCGTCGGCGGTTGGGGAAGTTCCTCAATGGGTAGCGGTGACTTACTCGTCGATGGTCCAGAAGGCGATTGTGGCGGCGAACCATGTGAGGGCGATGTCAATGAAGATGGTTCGGTTTCAGTTTCCGACTTACTCCTTGCTATTGACCAATGGGGCGGCAGCGGTTCCGCTGATATCAATGGCGATGGCATAGTTGATGTATCGGATGTCCTAATCATCGTTGGTAATTGGGGACCTTGCCAATAACAAGTACAATGCGCTTTCATGACTGAAGCGCTAAATATAGCACCCACTGGCATCACCTTGCAATCGGATATACCGATTTGCCAAGGTGATTTGCCATTGGACTGGTATCAAGAAGAGTTTAAGCAATACGCAGAAGAATACATTGCTCTGCCCGACCGCACCCCCGAAAGTGTGATTCCTTGGCTAGATAGTTACATCAAGCCAGCGCTCGACCATTTCGGTGATGCCCTGCTCCTTCTTGCCCATTACTACATGGGCGGTGAAATAGTGAAACTCGTTGAACAGTATGGCGGAAAAGTAGCAGACAGTTATGCGCTTGCTTTACAAGCGTCTCGGAACCCGGAAAAGAAAGTTATTGTCGAATCTGCTGTTCACTTTATGGCTGAAACAATTGCATCGCTTGCAAACGAAGACCAACAAGTTTGGATTACAAATCCAAAAGCCGGATGCACTATGGAAATGATGGCGAAAGATTGGATGGTCAAACCAATCGAAGAGCAACTGTTAACAAAATTTGGAGATGACTTGCTTGTAATTTCCTACATGAACACATCTGGACGAATTAAAGCACTAGCAGGGAGAACAGGTGGCGCAGTGTGCACTAGTTCAAACGCACACCTTGTTGTCGATTGGGCACGCAAACAAAACAAAAAAATCTTGTTTGTACCAGATGAACATCTTGGAAGAAATACCGCTTCTAAACTCGGCATGGATTTGAGTAAGTTGGTTACATTTCCAAACCCATTGTACGAAGGCATTGAATGGAAACTTGACGAAATCACAGGGGTTGACGATGCTGAGATGTTCCTTTGGGGAGGTTTCTGTGGAGTACATACTGTGTTTACACCCGAGCAAGTACAATGGTGGAAAGACAAGGGATGGCGAGTGATTATCCACCCCGAATCAAAATTAGAAGCAGTACAGTTAGCTGATGGTTCTGGAAGTACAGCGTACTTATGGAACGAAGTGATGAATTCACTACCTGGGAGCAAATTTGCCGTTGGCACAGAAGGACATTTTGTTCGGAATCTAAAAGAACAGGCGGCAAACAAAGGCATCGAAGTGATGCACCTTGCTGAAGCCGATGTGGATGCTGCGAACGATATTTCAGGAGGTTGTGGTTGCGCAACGATGAGTCGAAATGACCCCCCCCATCTTGCTGGCATGCTGGATTTACTTCGCAGAGGCGAAGCCCCAGATTTAAATCGAGTGCTTGCGGGTGATACTGTGGATGAGACTACGGCAAAACGTGATCGTCTTACTGGTGGAGAGCGTATTACTATGGTGAAAGACGCAAAGTTAGCACTTGAACGTATGATTTCAATTACCGAAGGAGGAACATGAGCTTAATTTGCGACAGACATTTAATTGAAGTGGATTTACGTTCTATCCCCGCATATAGATTCGATGTTGTTGTTGTTGGAGGTGGAGTTGCTGGAGATGCTGCGGCTCTTTCTGCTGCAAGTGAAGGCAAATCTGTTGCAGTTGTTACAAAATCTTCATTGAGCAACAGTAACACGAACATGGCGCAAGGTGGAATGGCAGCGGTTATGACAGAATGTGACTCTTTTGAATCGCATATAAAGGACACACTTGAGGTCGGAGTTGGTCTTTGTGATGAGCAAGTTGTGCGTCGAGTTGTCGAAGGTGGTCCCGAGGCAGTGAAACGTTTGCTGTTTTTGGGTGCTGAATTTGATTTGAATGACAATGAAGAACTTGATTGTTCTCGAGAGGGTGGTCATAGACATGCGAGAGTTGTCCACGCCCATGGTGATGCAACAGGTCGTGAAATACAACGGGTTCTTACGAATGCTGTCACTGGGCATGATTTGATTACAACATTTCCTAATACGTTTGCTTTAGATATAGTGACAGCAGATGGAGTTGCTTACGGAGTGGTTGCAAGGGATAGTTCTGGGAACCTAGCCCTGTTTTCTGCTACTCAAATTATTTTGGCAACGGGTGGTGGAGGCCAACTTTACCGAGAAACAACGAACCCAACCATCGCAACTGCAGACGGAGTTGCGATGGCTTATAGGGCTGGGGCAATAATTCGCGATCCTGAGTTTTTCCAATTTCATCCAACGTGTCTTTATATCGCTGGTGCTGCTCGGGTGCTGATCAGTGAAATTGTCAGAGGGCATGGTGGCAGATTAATTGACAGAAATGGAAATCGTTTCATGGCAGATGCACACCCTGATGCAGAGTTGGCTCCCAGAGATATTGTCAGTAGAGCTGCATTCAGACAAATGATTGCAACGAAAGATACCAACGTCTATTTAGATCTTTCGGATGTTGATGGTAATCCTCACATCATGTTTCCGGGCATTAGTAACATGTGCGGTTTCTTTGGCATTGATATTGCGAAAGATCCAGTGCCTGTTCGTCCCGGCGCGCATTACATGGTTGGTGGCATATTAGTTGACCAAGATGGGCGAACGACAATTCCCGGCGTTTGGGCAGTTGGAGAGTGTGCAAGTAGTGGATTGCATGGTGCAAACCGGATGGGTTCAAATTCACTACTTGAAGGAATGGTACTAGGCGAATCTTCGGGAAGGAATGCAGCGTTACAGTGTGGAGCAACTTCTAGGCACAGACCTTCAAGAATTTTACGTCGAAAATTGGATGCTGCACCATCTGGAATTGAGTTGGGTATTTCTGATCTTCTTTATTCAATGAAATCATTGATGTGGCGCCATGTAGGCCTTGAGCGAGATGCAGAATTATTGAAGGAAGCAATTGAACATTTAACATTTTGGTTTGATGCCACTCGCCGTTTAGCTCCCGCTGAACCAAGAGCGTGGGAACTTGTCAATATGCTTACAGTTGCAAATCTTGCAACGCTTGGCGCAAATGACCGTCAAGAATCACGCGGGGTACATTATCGGACGGATTTTGTGGAAAGAAATGAGCCCAGGCACACAATTATTCGACCACTTGAAATGGATGATCATTGCATTGCAAGCGAAACAACTTATGTTCTTGCAAATAAACGATTAACTTACGGTTGAAAATAGGACTTGAAGCCCTTTGCCGACCATTAAACCGATGAATAAACCACTTGTTGCGATGAGGACTTTCATCAGAATGTCCTCCTTCTGGAACAGCCAAGCGTACCTTTTTTTTACATTTTTCCAGTTCATGCGTACCACCAAATCGACCTTTTTATGGGGCAACTTCAGTGTGGTACGTAATTTAGATACTATTTGTTTGAATTAATTATCAGAGGGATTATTAATTGCAGCCCCAGTCAGCCATGACATCGAGGAGGTCGTTGACATTGACGATTCCATCATTATTGACATCGGCTTGAGGATCATTTGATCCCCAGGCACCAACAAGATAGAGAAGATCAGCCACATTCACGGCGCCACTTCCATCGACATCACCAACACAACTTGCAGAGCACTTAGGAATAGCAGCAACATGTGACAGTGATGGAGCACTGCCAGGCTTGAACAAACCAAGTTCTAGATTACCAGAATCTGGGCCTTGGTCAGCGGTGAACCAAAACGTGTACATACTTCCCCAACGAATAGCGTTCGCCCATACGTTCTCTTCGTACGTATTTGTCTTCCAGTGAACTCCTATTTCATTCATAGTGACATCCCAATCAGTACTGTCAATGATTTCACCACTATTGTAATCAATGTCATGAAAGCCAATTGCAGTGATGTTCACACAATCTTCAACTGGGACGGTAAATGTTCCAACGCTTCGATCACTATCTAAGTTATGAATTGCGTAGACGTAATTCCATGTTCCATCCCCATTGTCATACACACGAACACCGACATGCAGTAATCCTTCTTCAGGAACACGTGCTTGGCGTAGATCGACTTCTTCATCAAAAAATTTCCAACCATAGATTGCAGGTTGTCCAACTTGGGTGGAACTTAAACCAATTGGATGTGTTAACGAAGAAAATTTAATCCATTTGTATGACGCATTGTTATCTTGATTACCCCATTCAGCATCATCGGGGGAAACGTATTGCGCTTCAATGAAGTAAACTGCATCTTCGTTTAATGCAGGGGAAATATCTGACTCTTTTAGATGTAATTTTCCTCGCATAGAACTAGGGCCAGTTGGCGAAATTGAAAAGGGATAATCGTAATACCCAGTAAATGCATTGATCGCTGATCGAGGTGCTATTGCATCTGCGTTAAGGCCGGCCCAATAGGTGTCAGCACATCCAATACCAAGCGTCGCGCAGGGAGTTGCTTCGCAATGTCCGCAACCTGGTTCACTTACAGCACAAAAGGAGTGCTTAAGCCAAGCCATTCCGATTTGTTCAAAACGACCATCTTTAATCCGGTATGCATTTTGTGCAATTACTGGAACTCGGTTTGTGCCACCATACCAATCCGCAACCATGTCGCCGAAATTGCATGATGTCGTCCCGAATGCCCAGCCAAGAGTGCCATCTACTTGACCATATAATTCCATGTCAAGAGTGCTGCCCACTGTATACCAAGTGACGAC
>PVBE012916210.1_pt1 | contig 10232 bp, 7 predicted proteins | sample 1631181 | NCBI WGS metagenome assembly PVBE01 (sample SAMN08397723, study PRJNA350692) | Marine metagenome, whole genome shotgun sequencing project. | isolation source: water | place: Pacific Ocean | collected 2012-04 | reverse complement strand
ATGAATTTTGCCAGGGTCGCGCAGAGGTCGTCATTGGCGGCGGCGCTTTCTGGTGTGCTCGTCCTGCAAGACTCCCTTGATGATCTCAATGGCTTCGCGGATGGCCCGAACCATACGATCCGCCTGGGTGCCCATACGAGCACACCAGAAAGCGCCGCCGCCAATGACGACCTCTGCGCGACCCTGGCAAAATTCATTTAAGGTCAGTACGGCATTGCCAATTTTCATTGGATGCATTTCATACGGGCTGACGACCACGACACCGAGCTTGATCTTTGTTGTCGCCTGAGCAGCTGGTACGAGGCACATGAATGGGTCGCGCTCAGACACGTAGTTTTGTGCCCATAGCGCACGCAGTCCGTAACTTTCGGCCAGCAGGGCGAGTTCCGCGACCTGGTCCGGGCTTTGGTTCGGTTCCAGCATGATATCTATGTTCATTATTGTTACCCCTTGTTTGGCATAGGGACTGTGCCCTTCCGACAAGCCTATCCACAACAAATAACAACCAACATTCTATGAGTTTCAAGGAGGAGTGTCCGGCTGACGGATATAATACTTGGCATAAAGCTTCATGCGATGATGCTAGGATTAAGCATAATTTCCTAAAATTGATGTCTGCTCAGTGAGGCGTATTGAAGCCTCGTTTAGTTCTAATGTGTCTTATTGGCTAAAAAGAGAAGTCAGGGGTACCTAGCTGGGACGATCGCTCTACCTCCGATAACCAACATGCAATCGTCACTTCCGCTTTCATATCGTTGTCGCCATCTATTTCAAGAAAAGTGATCCAATTTCTGGCATTGAATAAAGATATTGGAGTCTAGAAAGAAATATTTTGGCATCTTATTTTGCGTGTCTTGAAATGACTCTCTTACTTTGCGAGTTTACTTCGATTCGCGATCAAAATGCCGAACAAGCGTTATTACCCGGTGCTTACCCGGCAAATTGCCAAAAATCGGCATTTTACTAAGTGCTTGATTTTAAAGGCTGGCCCCGTAGCTCAGTCGGATAGAGCGACGGATTCCTAATCCGTAGGTCGCAGGTTCGAATCCTGCCGGGGTCGCCATCCTATGTGGGGCCATACCGGAGAGATGGTTAACACCTCGGATCGTTATCCGGGATATGCTTTTGGACCAAATTGGTTTTTGGCAGGGTCCAGTCTGAATATTTCATGATCTAGAGCACGATCCGTTCAAACGGAAACAATTGATCGGATCGCGTGAACGCTCGCAACTGCGAGCGGCCTCTTTCGCGGCACGCCTGCGCAGGCGTTTTGTTCCTCTTTGTTAGGTTTACTGGTGTCGGGGTCTTGTCTGTTCCTGGTAGGCACGGCACTCATTGGTTAGAATTTGGTCAGGAGTTGACAAAAAGAACAAGGTAAGCGACGAAAGGATTGAGGCGTGTACGAACAAATGCAGGAAATAGGGGCGCGATATTGACCGGCTGGTTAATTAAAACCCTGCCCTTTGCACCAATAGTTATATGGCCTTGATCAAGCAACTTATTGGACGGATTTCCAACTTCCATTTGCGAGGTTCGCTTGCAGATATCTTTATATTTTCGATGCCCCACAGCGGTTCCACATTCTTAATGGAGCTGCTTCAAAGTCAAGCCGGCGTTAAAGTTTTCAATGAACCTCTAAACTTGAATTACAGGGTAACCCGCAGGGAGCTTGACATTTACGACTGGGAAACACTCACTACGCTTGACAGTAGGGAAGAGGTATTTGGCAGATTCTTTCATCGCCTCAGTGATAACAAAATACCGGAAATGAATAGGCCGTTTTATCGAAGTCAATTTCACTTTATTACGCATCGAAACATTTTTAAGGTGTTGCACGGTGGCGATGATATGATCCCATGGTTTGAAAAGGAGTTCGACGCAAATATAATTGTATTTTTGCGTCATCCAATTCCAACGGCCTTATCGCATAAGTATTATCCACGTCTTCCGTACTATCTTGATCAACCGGAAATTCGTAAAGGCCTGACGCAAAAGCAAATTGCACTCACAGAGCAAACCGTTGAACACGGAACTCACCTTGAGCGGGGTGTCATCAATTGGTGTCTACAGAACGTTCATGCATTGGTTTTGGATTACGATCCCAACTGGACGATTATCAATTATGAAGAGCTGACGGTTTTCCCACACCCTGTGGCGGAGTACTTGCGGAAAAAGGTAGAGCTATCACCGTTCAAGGACTTAGACAGATTGGTCAATCAGCCGTACACATCTACCAGTCAATCCAACCAAGAAACTAAGAAATTCTTCGAAAATTTTAAAATGACAGATGACCGGCAATCTCTCATCGAGAAATGGAGAAAAGTGATTAAGCCGGAGCACGAGGATCGAGCATTTGAAATCTTGACCACGTTCGGCATTGATTATTATGAGCACGGAAATCTATTCCCAAATAGTAAGTACCGAGTTGCCGAGCCAGACGGCCATACAGAACAAGAAGACTTCACCTCAAATACCCATTCAAATGTTACGGACCCGTCCTTAACCTAATATCATCATTTTAATCGGTCTATCACGACGATCGCGTTATAATCCCTAGAGATTAATGTCGCAATCAAGTGTCATGCAATTGCATACGCATTCGCCTACAATGGAACAGTGCTCAATCGCGTGGTCTTGACGTGCGGCCGGGAGCCCAAGTTCGATGCGGATACTGATCATGGCAACGCCCGTCGCACCTTTGGGCCAGGGCAAAGCGGGTGGCGTGACACTGCACGTCATAAACACGGCCGCCGCCCTTGAAATTCAGTCTCATACGATAACCATAGTGGCTGTAGAAGGATCCAAAGCGACGGGATTGCAGGTCATACCGGTCGCCGGCAAAGTGCAGCCGTCTCTGGCTTCTGAGGTAGAAGGGAAAATCTTCCCTATTCCTAACGATAGCGCTTTGGGCAATATGTGGCGCGAAGCACTCCGGCGGCAGCGCGAATACGATGTTATCATCAACTTCGCCCATGATTGGCTACCTTACTACCTGACAGAGTTTTTCACTACACCGGTCTATCACATCGTCAATATGACGGACGTCAATGAACCTACCAGCGGCGAGATTGTGCGCGTGGCCAACTCCGTGGCTGGCCGTGTCGCTTTCATGAGCCAAGCGCAAGCAGAGCGCTTCTCTGGCCTTCTGTCCCCTCACATTGTGTCATTCGGACTCGATTTATCTGTCTACGAATTTATTGAAACGCCCCAACAGGAACTTCTTTGGGCAGGGCGCATCTCTCCGGAAAAGAGCCTCGAAGATGCACTTTTGGCCGCAAGGTCGTTGAACCGAAAACTGATCATTGCGGGCGCCATCGACAACGAGGCCTATTGGTCGGACCTCAAGAAGATGTACAGAGAAACGATCGTCTATAAGGGATTCATGCCTACGCATAAACTGCAAGCTTTGATGGGTGGCGCGCAAACCCTCCTTCAGACTCAGAAATGGCACGAGGCATTCGGCATTGTCACCATCGAGGCCATGGCGTGCGGCACACCTGTGATCGGCTACGCGCGCGGCGCCAACAAGGAATTGATTCGCCATGGCGAGACCGGACTGTTGGTTGCGCCGGATGATGGCAACGGTTTGATTGATGCCATCGGCATAATTGGATCCGTGTCACGGCGCGCTTGCCGGGACTATGTGGAGCGTTGTTTTTCCCTGAGATCGTACGGCCGGAAATTGAACTCTTGGCTCAACGGGGCGTCAATAAAACAATAAAAGACAAACCGCGAACGATCGCGGGACCCCGGTCATGATAGCTTCGATTCTCTAAGATGAGAACGGCTCTGATCACAGGCGGAGCCTAGAGTGTGGGCAAGGCCATTGCAGGCGCCCTCGCGGCTCGGGGCTGTGCGATCACAATACATTATAATAGCCGAAGGAAGCAGCCACCGAATTCGTCCGGCAAATCAAGGAGAATGGGGCTGTGCTGCCGTTTTTTTTGGCCGATCTCTGGTGGATTCAAGATACCTAACTCCTGATGGATTAAGTTTGCGAAAGCCTGTTGCCACCCGTCCTTTTGCCAGTGCGCTTTGCATATACTGACAACACTGAACGCCGTGCACTCGCCCCGCACCAGTATAAGTGACTAGCCGCTTAGGTCGTCGTCAAATTCAGATGTCATTTTATAGATTATCGCACACGCCAGACCGTAAATACCGGCGGATGAAATGTTTGGTAAGACAACCTGCCTATATTAGGCGGCTTGCATCATCGATACTGTCGAATTTAGTTTCTAATAAGGACAGCGTAATTTAATTTTGTCTCCAAATTGGCGGCTTAAAATTGGGTTCTGACGATCTCAAATTAACGCGGATGGAATTTTCAGTAATGACAGGCGCAAACGATCAAAGTCTTGAATGGCGCTCAACAATCTGTGGGATCTGTCCGGCTGGGTGTTGGGTTGAGGCGGGTTTGCGCGATGGGAGGCTCGTAGACATTCGGCCAGACACGACGCATCCGCTTGGGATGTTATGCCGTCGCGCACAGCACGCGCCCGAGATCGTCTATTCTGAGCACCGACTAACCCATCCGCTGCGCCGCAACGGGCCCAAGGGAAGCCAGACGTTTGAACGGATTAGCTGGGACGAAGCATACACGACTATCATTGACCGACTTAAGGCAATCAAGGATGAAGTAGGGCCTGAGGCGGTCGCTATCTACACTGGGCGAGGCGCGTTCGAACTGTCCTTGTGTGACATGTTCCAGCCTAAGGGCGTGGCGGTATCTTCGGCCTCCAGTCTGCTCTTTCCCTTTGGCTCTCCCAACACGATGGGGGTAGGTGCGCTTTGCTACGTGTCGTTCGCGATGATCGCGCCCCACGTAACGATGGGGCGGATGCTGGTCAACATGTTTAACGACATCGAGAATGCCGAGCTGGTGGTGGTCTGGGGCGCAAACCCGGCTACGGATTCACCGCCCCTCGATATGTACCGGCTTGAAGCGGCAGCAAAGCGAGGTGCGGAGGTCATTGTCATCGATCCGCGGCGAACGGAGACCTGCCAGTACTGCGACGCCCTGTGGATACCTATTCGTCCGGGCACTGATGGTGCGCTGGCGTTGAGCATGATTTGGGTCATGCTCGAGGAAGAACTGTATGACGAGGAGTTTGCCGAACATTGGTGCCATGGATTCGAGGAACTCGGCAGCTACGTGCAACACTTCCGACCCGAAGTTGTCGAAGAAATTACGAAAGTGCCGGCGAAGACTATCCGTGAGGTCAGTCGACGCATCTGCAATGCGACGGGCGCTTGCACCGTCATGTATACGGGATTGGAGTACTCCAACAGCGGTGTCCAAGCGATTCGCGCCGTGCTTACGATGTTTGCACTCGCGGGACAGCTGGACGTGCCTGGAGGCATAGGACTCGCGATGATAGGTAGCCATTTCCCTATCAACCATGGATGTAATCAAGAGAACCCTGATATAGATCGAGCGGTCGCCCGGGACATGTTCCCGCTTTACACTCAATGCCGCGGCGAATCCCACTCTAGCGGGCTGATTTCCTCAGTGCTCGAAGGTGAGCCCTATCGCATCCGTGGCCTCATTGTTCACGGCGCATCGCTACTCACCTCCTGGCCACAAACACAAATATGGCGCGAGACACTCTCCAAACTGGAGTTCCTCGTTTGCATCGATCGCCAAATGACTGCTGACGCAGCTTATGCCGATATTGTTCTCCCGGCGACCACCGGCTTCGAGATAGACTCCTATATGGCATACGGGCCAATCTTCCGTCTGCGAGAAAAACTAATCCCACCGGTCGGCGACGCACGCAACGACTACTTAATTATGACCGAGCTGGCAGAACGCCTCGGCTACGGCCACCTTTACCCGCAGAGCGAGGAGGCAATGATACGGTTTGCCCTTGAAGGTTCCGGCTTTACGCTGGAGGACATCAAGCGCGCTGGAGGATGGGTGAAGATTTCCACGCCAATGCCAGAGTATAAGAAGTGGGAAAAGGGAACCCTACGCCCCGATGGCAAGCCCGGCTTTAACACCCCTACAGGGAAGTTTGAGATTTGGTCCGCCATCCTGCACGACTACGGTTACGAGCCGCTACCCAAGTACAGCGAGCCGACCGAAGGACCGTTAGCCAGTCCTCGCTTGGCGCAGAAGTACCCGTTGGTGTTTAACTCAGGGGCGAGGCCACAAACCGACTTCCGCTCCCAACACCACGGGATCGCTGGACTCGTGCGACACAACCCCGAGCCGACTGTGGAGATCAACGTCGAGGATGCCGAAGCGCGAAGCATCGAGAGCGGGGATCTGGTTCATGTGCGCTCACCGCGTGGCCTCGTTCCGTTTCGCGCTTGCGTTAGCGACAACATCATCAAAGGGGCCGTCGAGTGTAGTCAGGGCGGTGGTACTCCGATCGGGCCCCGTGCGTGGCAGGAGTGGAACGTCAACGAGTTAACGGATCTACGCAATTTTGATGAAATCTCTGGTTTCCCGGTCTACAAAGCGCTGCTGTGCGACATAACGAAAGTAGAGGATGCAACCGAAGCCACACGCCGGCAGGTCCTACAGGATGCAAACACTCAGCAGCAATTGTTTGCACTTCCATCGAGCGTACAGGCGCCAGCCAGGCTCATTTACTTGGACAATGCTGCAACAACTCGCGTCGCGCATACTGTGCGTGAAGCAATGTTGCCCTATCTCGAAGCAAGCCTGGGCAATCCATCCAGCATCCATGGCATCGGCCGGCGTGCCCGCGAAGCGGTGGAAAACGCGCGCCGCAAACTGGCCAAGTTGATCAATACACGGCCCCGACGCATCATCTTCACCAGCGGTGGCTCCGAATCGATCAATCTAGCCCTGAAGGGCGTTGCATGGGCTCACAGGAAACGCGGTAGGCACATCATCACCTCAACCATCGAGCATCCGGCGGTACTCGCGACTTGTGAGTTTCTCACCAGAACGGGTTTTGAGATAACCCACATCAAAGTAAACGCCGATGGGCGCATCGACCCAAACGATCTTCGCAAGTCTATACGAGACGACACTATCCTGGTTTCAATTATGCTGGCTAACAACGAGGTTGGCACCATCCAACCGGTTCGCGAGCTATGCGCCGTTGCGCATGAGCATGAGGCTATCTTTCACACCGATGCGGTTCAGGCGGTTGGGAAGATCGTGGTGGACGTTGAAGACTTAGGTATAGACCTGCTCTCCTTGTCAGGACACAAGTTCCACGGTCCGAAGGGTGTCGGCGCCCTTGTTATTACCAAGGGGTCAGCGCTTGAACCGTTGATCCACGGGGGAAAGCAAGAGAGCGGGCGGCGGGCAGGCACAGAAAACGTCCCCGCAATTGTTGGTATTGGCAAGGCCGCGGAGCTCGCCCTGCAGGATCTGCCCAATTCGGGCAAGATGGCACGGCTGCGCGATCGGTTGGAGGCTGGCGTGCGCCGTCTCATTCCGGAGGCCAAAGTGAATGGACATCCGAAGCACCGGTTGCCAAGCACGCTCAACATGACGCTTCCTGGCCTGAGGGGGGAGTCGCTCATGGTGGCGTTGGACCGGCGCGGCGTGTCGCTCTCAGCCGGTTCGGCCTGCAAGTCCGGCTCCCCTGAGCCGACGCATGTGCTCATTGCGATGGGTAAGGCGGCTGAGGAAGCCCACTGCTCAGTACGCTTTTCACTCTCGCACACGACTACAGAGGAGGAAATCGATGCGGCTATCGCTGCTCTGGGTCAGGTGTTGGAAGAGATGGAGACAACGCTACGGTTTCTCCCCTGCAAGTGACTATGCTTAACGAAAATGTTGTCCGTCGCGGGTGGAATTTTCGGCAGGGCTATTGTCAAAGGTTGGTGACACTGTCTCGCTCTACCAGTCAACAGACACTCCTTTCCCCTTCGCTTTGGCGTACTGATAAGCGCGCAAAGAGGCGGCAAGATCTTGAGCGGAAACGCCCAACGACTTGTAAACCGTAATCTCCTTCTCGGTCGTGCGACCGGGCACTTGGCCCAACAAGACCTCGCCGATCTCGCCGGCGATGTGACTTTCCGAAACCTCTCTGTCTTCAATAGTGTTAAGCAATTCGCTGGCTTGGGCGAGTGCCGACTCTTTATAATCAACAAAAAATTTTGATCTCTTTACGACTTCAGTGTCGCCTTCCGCCGAAGATCTGACTGCTGAACCAACGAGATTGACGTGTGTTCCTTCCTGCAACCAAGCACCCTTCAAGATCGGGTTTGCCGCCGACGTAACAGTGCACACAATGTCAGCGTTGCCAACGGCCGCGGCCGCGTCGCGTTCGGCGGTAGCTCCAATTTCCGGGGCCAGATCGAGCGACTTGGCAAAAGCCGATGCCTTTTCATATGATCGCCCCCAAACGAATATCTGATTTATCCGCCGTACGTGTAGCAGCGCTTTGATGTGATGACGTGCTTGTTCCCCGCAGCCCATCATTGTCAGGGTCGTTGCGTCTTCTCGTGCTAGTTCACGTGTTGCGAGGGCAGTCGCAGCCGAAGTGCGAATAGCAGTCAACTCGCCCCCGTCGAGAAGCGCAACCGGAATTCCTTCGTCAGCGTCGAATACCATGATTGCGCCGACATGCGTGCCATAGGGACTGGTTGCATCTCGAGGAAACTTGCTGACGATCTTCAGACCGAAGCAGCGGGGTGTGCCCAGAAAGCCTGGCATCAGGGCCAATTTGCCTTCCGTACCCGGAACTTCCATCCATTGACGCAAAGGCATCACGACGTCGTGGCGAGAAACGCTCTTCATCGCCTCAGCTATGACTTCAATGCAGTCGCCATGAGACAGTGCATCGGAGACGGCCGACTTGTTCAATATCAACATTGGAAAGACTTATTTTTTGGGCGGCGGTGCAACGCCCACTTTTTCCATCAGTTTTTTAATGTCTTTTGGCCTCTCAAATGCTTCCGGCATTGGTTGGCCGACCTCTCTCGGACGTCCAAGACCTCGGAACCAATTTTCAAGCCCTGGAGGCAAAACGACAAAAAAGAGTTTTAAGTCTTCATCGCCCGTATTTTCGACCATTTGACTGGCATGCCGTCCGAATAGGGCCATACTACCCTTCTCAATGTCGTAAGTATTACCCTCTAACGTCAACCTGCCGGTACCCTCATAGACAAAGACGAGCTCGTGGTTCTGCGGATGGGTGTGTTCCCGGACATGGCAGCCGGGCGGTAAGACTTGAGTGCCACAAGTGAACGTATCGTAGGGCATTTCTTCCGGCGTCAATTTTAGAGTCACATATCCGCGCGATGGCAGAGGTTGCCAATGATGCTCGCCGTCATCTGGTCCAAAAACAGCATACCAAGGCTTATCTGCTGGGTCATATTGTTCGGGTTGCGGGGCCATTATACTTACCTCCTAATAAAAAATTAATAACCTCACGATTGTAATCGTCAGCTGCTACCTGCGGGTAAAAATGTCCGCCAAACGGTGCTTCATGAAGTTTGGCGTTTGGCAGAAGCTCACACAACTCTTTTGATAGGCTTATGGGGGTGATTTGATCGTCCAAAGCACAAATTACCAATGTCTCTTTTTGGATTTCATGAATTCGGCTACGCAAATCATGGGCGACAACAGCGTCGATTCGGCTGCATTCGATTTCCATGCCGGGAAAGCTCTTAAGGCGATCGCTAAGATTACCTGTAAAATAACCGGCATTTGATGTGAGAAAAGATGCAGGATATGCACGCAGCATTCCATCGATAAAATAAGATTCCGGACCCAATCCCATTAGGATTTTTTTACGCAATTTGAAAAGCTCTTCAAAAAAAGCATTCGGTCCCGCCCATGTCGCGCTCAACACGGTTTTATTGATCCGAGATGGAGCATCAAGAGAAATCTTTTGAACCACTGCACCACCCGTCGAATGACCTATCGCATGGGCACAATCCACTTTAAGTTCGTCCATAAGGGTAAGCACGTCATTGGCCATTTGTTCCACGGAATATTGGATCACTGATCTAGCGCTACGACCGGCGCCACGATGATCATGAGTAATGACACGAAAGAACTTCGACAAAGGTTCAATTTGATTGGACCAAAATGCCGCTCTGCCGCCGAGACCAGGAATTAATAGCAGGGGTGGCCCGCTCCCGGTTTCCTCAGCGTAAAGCTCTCCTTGCGGAGTTTGAACAAATACCATTGGCAGTTGAAATCCATATCAGAAAAGCAATAATGTCCTGCCTTGCCAACTGAAACTAATTCAAAATTTAAATGAACATATAAACAGAATGCATGAGTTTGATCT
>PVBE011481658.1_pt1 | contig 10232 bp, 8 predicted proteins | sample 1631181 | NCBI WGS metagenome assembly PVBE01 (sample SAMN08397723, study PRJNA350692) | Marine metagenome, whole genome shotgun sequencing project. | isolation source: water | place: Pacific Ocean | collected 2012-04 | reverse complement strand
CATCTCGACGAGGTGGTGGATCTTGAATTGCTCCAGCGGGCTATGGCCGCTTCCCTCGGTCGCCGACACCCTTCACCCTCTCCCGTTCCCGTCCCCTTTGCGGGGCTTGTATCCGACACCGTGACCGACGCCGCTCACGGTGCGATAGACATTCATCACGCCGGCGCCGCCGCCCAGGATGAAGAAGACGATCATCAGGCCCGGCGTCGTGCCGAGCCAATAATCGAGCAGCCAGCCGATGCCCACACCAACGGCGAGGGCGGCGACGAGCTCGACACTGACGCGGAGTGCGAGGCCGAAACCCGATGGGCCCTTTGGCTCCCCCCCGTTCCGCGAACCCGACCCACGCGCCTTCGCGAGACGCGCGTCGAAGTCGCCGGACTCGGGTGGAGGCTTGCCTTGGCTCATCGGTCAGGCGCCCACAGTCCCCCTTCATCCGGCGTCGCCGACACCCGGACGCCGGGCAACTTACGGGGTGGCCCCAAGGCTGTCAAGAACGCAAAAAACCTAGGATTCATGCGCTCTTGCGGCTGGTCCGGAAGGCTTTTCGATCAGGCCGTCGCGCGCAGCGCCTCGGCTTCCCGCAGGTCCACGGAGACGAGCTGCGAAACCCCGGGCTCGGTCATGGTGACGCCGAACAGCCTGTCCATGCGGGCCATGGACAGGCGGTGGTGGGTGATGAGCAGGAAGCGCGTCGAGGAGGTGTGCGCGATTTCCTCGAGGAGGCTGCAGAACCGGTCCACGTTGGCGTCGTCGAGCGGCGCGTCCACCTCGTCGAGGATGCAGATGGGTGCTGGATTGGTTAGGAACACGGCGAACAGCAGGGCGAGCGCGGTCAGCGCCCGCTCCCCACCCGAGAGGAGGGACAGGATCTGCAGCCGCTTGCCCGGCGGGCTCGCCATGATCTCGAGCCCGGCCTCGAGCGGGTCGTTGGGGTCGGTCAGGGTCAAATGCGCCCGGCCACCACCGAAGAGGCGCGTGAATAGGGCTTGGAAATGCTGGTTCACCTCCTCGAAGGACGCGAGCAGCCGCTCGCGGCCCTCCCGGTTGAGCTCGGCGATACCGTGGCGCAAGCGGTTGATGGCGGCGATCAAATCCGCCCGCTCCGTCTCCAGGGTCTCGATCTGCTCGGCCATCTCGGTCGCTTCCTGCTCGGCGCGCAGGTTGACGGCCCCCATGTTCTGGCGTTCCCGGTTGAGGCGCTCGACCCGGGCCTCGAGCACGTCCTCTGCCGGCAGCTCCTCGCTCTCCTTGACCCCGCCGGCTTCGAGCACTTGCGCCGGCGTGCATTCGAGGCGCTCGAGGATGCGCTCGGCGATGGCCTGGCGGCTCTGCTCGCCTTGCTCGCGCCCGGCCTCGCAGCGCACCCGGTCCTCGCGCGCCTGGGCCAGGGCACCTTCGGCCGCCCTCAGTCGCCGGTCGGCCTCGGCCAGGGCCTCCTCGCCCTCGGCCAGGCGATCGGCGGCCGCCTTGCGCTTGGCCTCCGCCGCCGTCAAGTACCCGAGAAGGCCGTCCCGCCTCGTGGCGATCTCCCGCGGCATGGCGGCCAGCCGCTCGATCTCCGTTTGAGCGGCGGCGCGGCGGTCCTCGAGCTGCGCGCGCTGCTGCTCCGCGCTCTCGATTCGCGTGCGCCAGGATCGCACCTCCGCCTCGATGTCCGCTTGGCGCTTGCGCCGCCCCTCGGCCTCCCTGGTCAGCCGGTCGAGGGTGCTTCGCGCATCGATCAGGCGGGCGCGGCGCTCGGTCAGCTCGGCGCGCAGCGCGACCTCCCGCTCGCGCGCCTCCTCGGGATCGACGGCCTGGCCCTGTTCCTCCCGCGCCTCGGCCCCGCGCGCCTCGGCCTCGTCCAGCTCGCCCCGCAGCCGCTCGGCCGCCTCCTCGAGCGCCGCCAGGCGCGACGCGTCGGCGCTGCGCCGCTCGGCCTGGGCGGCCTGTGCCTCGCGGCTCTCGTTGACGGCGGCATAGGCGTGGCCCAGCGCGTCCTGCGCCGACTTGGCGGCCTCCTCGGCGGCGGCGGCGGTCTCCCGCGCGCCGCCGAAATGCTCGCGCGCCATGCCGAGCTTGGCCTCGGCGTCGATCAGGGCGGCCCGCACCTCCTCCAGGCGGGCGCGCTGGGCGAGTCGGGTGGCCGCCGCGGTGCTGGCGTCGGGCGCCACGGTGAAGCCGTCCCAGCGCCACACGGCGCCGTCCCGCGAGACCAGGCGCTGGCCGGGCGCCAAGTGGGGCGCGAGCGCGTGGCCTGTCGCCTCGTCCGGCACCAGCCCCGTCTGGGACAGGCGGCGGCGCAATGCCTCCGCGCCCTCGACGTGGCGGTTCAGCGGCTCGGCGCCCGTGGGCAGGGCCGGTGGGGATTCGAGGGGGGCCAGGAGGCGCCAGTGGATGGGCGCCCCGTCGTCGGCCGGCGCGCTCAGATCGTCGCCGAGGACGGCACCGAGCGCCGTCTCGCACCCGGGTGCCACGGTGATCTGGTCGATGACCGGGGGCCACATGTCGTCGTCGGTCACGGCGACGAGGCCGGTCAGGGCCGCTTCCTCGGCGCCCAGCCTCGTATGTGCCTGTTCGGCCTCCCGCATGGCCTCGCGCGCGGCCGCCTCCGCCGCCGTTGCCTGGGACCGGGCCGCCTCGGCCGCCTCGGCCCGCGACCGCGCCTCTTCGAGGTGCGCCTGCGCTTGCTCGAGCGTGCCCTCGGGCCCGGCGGCCTCCTCGCCCTCCTCGGCCCGCGCGCGCAGCACGTCCTGCTCCCGCGCGATCTCGGCCGCGCGTTCCGTGAGGTGCCGGATGCGGGCCTCCGCCTCGTCGAGGCGTCGGGTCAAGTCCGCGCGCCGGGTTTCATCGGCCGCGATCCGCGCCGTGAGCGCCGTGAACGCCGTCTCCGAGGCCTCGGTGGCCGTGCTGGCGTCCTCGACGCCCGCCCGCGCGCTGGCGGCGTCCGCCTCCTCGCCCTCGCGGGCCGCGTCGAGGCCCGTGCGCTCGGTCTCGAGCCTTGCGAGCGCCGCGGTCGCGTCCTCGGCCAGGGCGCCCTCGCGGGCCGCGTCCGTGGCGATCTGTTCGAGCCGGGTCTCCGCCTCCCGCCGCGCGTCGTGCACGCGGGCCTCTTCGGCGTCGAGCCCGTCCCGCGCCACGGCCAGGCGGTGCAGCTCGGCCGCCGCCTCGGCCTCGGCCTGGCGCAGGGCCGGGACGGCCGCCGCCACCTCGGCCTGGGCCGTGGCGGCGCTGGCGGCCTGGCCGGTCAGCTCCGTCACGCTCGATTCGGCTGCTTCGAGGCGGGCCTCGGCGGCCGCGACCGCCTCGGTGGCCGTCTGCCAGCGTAGATGCAAATACATGGCCTCGGCGCGGCGGATATGGTCGGAGATGTTGCGATAGCGCGTGGCCTGGCGGACCTGGCGCTTCAGGCCCTGGAGCTGGCCTTCGAGGGTGGCCACGATGTCCTCGAGCCGGACCAGGTTGTTCTCGGCCGCGCGCAGGCGCAGCTCGGCCTCATGCCGGCGGGAATGGAGGCCCGTGATGCCCGCCGCCTCCTCGAGCAGCGCCCGCCTGTCGGTCGGCCGCGCCGCCACGAGAGAGCCGATGCGCCCCTGGCTGACGATGGCCGTCGAGCGCGGCCCCGTGGCGGAATCCGCGAACAGCAAGGCCACATCCCGCGCCCGCACGTCGCGCCCGTTGATGCGGTAGTTGGATCCCGAGCGCCGCTCGATGCGCCGGCCCACCTCGAGATCGTCCGAATCGTTGAAGGCCGAGGGCGCCCGGCGATCGGAGTTGTCGAGCTGGAGGGAGACCTCGGCGATGTTCCGCGCCGGCCGCTCGCCGGTGCCGCCGAAGATCACATCGTCCATCTCGCCGCCGCGCATCGCCTTGGCCGAGCTTTCCGACATCACCCAGCGCAGCGCTTCCACCAGGTTCGACTTGCCGCAGCCGTTGGGGCCGACGATACCGGTCAGGCCCGTCTCGATGAGCATCTCGACCGGATCGACGAAGGACTTGAAACCGGCGAGGCGAAGCTTTGTGAACTGGACCAAGGTGCTGAGCCGTCAACCGCTGGTTAGGGTGCCAATTCCTGGAGCACGGCCTCGAAGTTCTCGTAGGGCTGGGATCCCTCGATCCGACGCTGGCCGTTGATGATGAAGGTGGGTGTGCTCTCGACGCCGACTTCGGCCGCCGCGGCGGCCTTCGCCTGGATGATGCCGTTGAACAGCTCCTCGTTCTTCATGCAGACCTCGAAATCCTCCGCCGAGATACCGCCGAGCTGGCCAATCTGGGACAAGGCGGCAAACGGGTCGGGCGCCAGCGCCCAGTTCCGCTGGCTGCGGAACAGCACGTCGAGGAAACCGAAATAGCGGTCCGGCGGCGCGCACCGCGCCAGCATTGCGGCGATGATCGAGCGGCCGTCCTGGCCCAGCGGGAAATCCCGGTAGACGAGCTTGGCCTTGCCCGTATCGAGATAATTGGCCTTGAGCTTGGGCAGGGTGTTGGTGTGGAAGTCGGCGCAGTGGGGACAGGTGAGCGACGAATACTCGATGATCGTGATCGGCGCGTCCGCGTCGCCGAGCACCCGGTCCGCCAGCATCTCCTCGACCGTGGTCGACCCGGCCATGGCGCTGTGGGCCAGGCCCACCACCAGCACCGCCATGGCTAAGTTGGCGAAAAACAAGGTTATTTTGTGCAATACTATCTCCAAACCACTAGATGTTGTTACGATTATACCGGCGCCCCCGGGACTCCACAAGCCGAGTCACGCGCGTCTCACGCCTCCTCGCGGCCCCCGCCGGCGGCCTGGACCGCCCGGCCGAGCCGTTCGAGGGCCTGGCGCAGGCCCGGGTCCTCGATGTCCGCTATTCCGGGCGGCAGCTTCGCATCGGCCGCCGCCTCGTCCCGGTCCGGCGCCGCCCTGACGGCCGGTGGGGGTGCGGGTTTGCGGCCGTCGTGGACGAGCTTGAGGCGACCCACGGCGCGGTAGCCGAAATAGCCGTTGATGCGCTCGAGCACCAGGGGCTCGAGGTGCTGTAGCTCGAGGGCAAGGGCGCCCGAGACCGAGACATGCAGCGTCCCCTCGAGGCGCTTGCCGCGGGGAAAGCCGAGGCGGATCGGCGTGCTGTGGGCGGCCAGGGTCTCGCCGACGATTGCCGGCCAGTCGGTGACGATGCCGGCTTCCGCGAAGCCGTGATGGCGCAGGGTGCGCTTGGCCGCCTCGGGGAGGGCGGCGGCGAGCGAGCGGGGGCCGCTGGCCCGTGGCTTCATGATCCCTCTCTATCCGGTGCCGGGCGCGACCGTCTATTCTATGATGACCGCGTGGGTCGTCGCGATTCCTAATAGGCCAAGCTTAACCAATGCCTGGTGAAAAGGGCGAGAATGTGACCGTGTCCGGGGCCGGTTTGGCTGCGCGCCTGTTGCATTGGTACGACCGGCACCGCCGCGTCATGCCTTGGCGGGCGCCGCCCGGGGCACGGCCCGAGCCCTACGCCGTCTGGCTCAGCGAGATCATGCTGCAGCAGACCACGGTGGCGGCCGTGAGGCCTTATTTCGAAGCCTTCATGGCGCGCTGGCCCTCGGTCCACGCCCTGGCCGGCGCGGAGCTCGACGCGGTGCTGCACGCCTGGCAGGGGCTCGGCTACTATGCGCGGGCGCGCAACCTGCACAAGTGCGCGGGCATCGTGAGCCGCGAGCTGGGCGGGCGCTTCCCCGATACGGAAGCGGCTTTGCGCGCCCTGCCCAGCATCGGTGCCTACACGGGCGCGGCCATCGCCGCCATCGCCTTCGACCGGCCCGCGACGGTCGTGGACGGCAACGTCGAGCGGGTGACGGCCCGGCTCCACGGCGTGGATGCGCCGCTGCCGGGGGCAAAGGGGTGCCTACGAGAGTTGGCCGCGATCCTCACTCCGGCCGAGCGCGCGGGCGATTACGCCCAGGCGGTCATGGACCTGGGCGCCACTATCTGCACCCCGCGGCGGCCGGCCTGCGCCCTCTGCCCGTGGCGCGAGGCGTGCGCGGCGCATGCCGGTGGCAATCCCGAGACGTTGCCGCGCCGGGAGCCCAAGCGGGCGCGCCCGCTGCGCAGTGGCGTCGCCTTCTGGCTCCGGCGCGCAGACGGGGCGGTGCTCCTGCGCCGGCGCCCGGCGCGGGGCCTCCTGGGCGGCATGATGGAAGTGCCCTCGACCGACTGGCGCGAAGGCGGCGTCGACGAGGCCGAGACCTGTGCCGCGGCCCCCGTGGCGGCGGAATGGCGCCGCCTGCCGGGCGTAGCGCGCCACGGCTTCACCCATTTCGAGCTCGAGCTCGAGGTCCTTGCCGCTGAAATCGATTGTGGCGCGACGGTCGAGGGCGTGTGGTGCGCACTTCACCATCTCGACGATCACGCCCTGCCGACGGCCATGAAGAAGGTGATCGCCCACGCCATCGCCTCGGGCGGGTGAGAGGCTAATTCAGCTCCGCCCGCAGCTTCTGGCGCAGCACGTCGATGGCGACCAGGGTGCCTTCCACATCGAAGTGCCAGAAGGTCCAGCCGTTGCAGGCCGGCGCCCCCTGGACGGCGGCGCCCACCTTGTGGATCGAGCCCTGGTGGCGGTCGTGCCCGGTCTCGGCGACGAGGGTGCCGTCGGCCCGCACCCGCGCGGCCCAGCGGCGGCGGGGATCGTGGAGCCGGGTCCCGGCCGCCAGCATGCCACGCTCGACCAGCCAGCCGAAGGGGATGCGCGGCTGATCGCGCTTGGATGGGGTGACGAGAAGGGCGGGGTCGTCCACCTGGCGCACGTCCGCGAGGCGGGCTTCTGCCAGGCGGGCGTATTCGGCGTCGCGCTCGATGCCGATGTGGCGCCGGCCGAGCTGCTTGGCCACGGCCCCGGTGGTTCCCGTGCCGAAGAAGGGGTCGAGCACCGTCTCGCCCGGGCGCGTGGCCGCCGTGATGACCCGGTAGAGGAGGGATTCGGGCTTCTGGGTCGGGTGCGCCTTGCGCCCTTCCTCGTCGCGCAGGCGCTCGGCCCCGGTGCAGATGGGCAGCAGCCAGTCGCTCCGCATCTGCAAATCGTCGTTGAGCGCCTTCATGGCGTCGTAGTTGAAGGTGTAGCGGGCGTCAGCGCTTTTCGCGCACCAGATCATGGTCTCGTGGGCATTGGCGAAGCGCCGGCCGCGGAAGTTGGGCATGGGGTTGGTCTTGCGCCAGACGATGTCGTTGAGGATCCAGAAGCCGAGGTCCTGGAGCGCAGCACCCACCCGGAAGATATTGTGGTAGCTGCCGATGACCCAGAGGGAGCCGTCGTCCTTCAGCACCCGCCGCGCGGCCGTGAGCCAGGCGCGGGTGAAGGCGTCATAGGCCGGAAGGCCGCTGAACTTGTCCCACGCCTCGTCGACGCCGTCGACGCGGCTGTTGTTGGGGCGGTGGAGCTCCGCGCGAAGCTGGAGGTTGTAGGGCGGGTCGGCGAACACCATGTCGACCGCCCCCTCGGGCATGGCGTCCATCAGGGCGACGCAATCCCCCACCAGCACCCGGTCGGGCGCCGTGTCTCTGCCAGGGCTCATGGCCGGCAGCATGAGTCAGGTGACTCGCCGCGTCAATACCCTATTTGAGTCAACGGGTTAGCGCGAGCACGCGGGCAACGGGCGCGAAGCTCCCGCGGTGGTGGGGGGTGACGCCGAGATGGGCGAGGGCATCGCGGTGCGCCTTCGTGCCGTAGCCGGCGTTGCGCTCCCACCCGTATCCGGGGTGGCGCCGGGCGAGCCGGGCCATAATGCGGTCGCGCGTCACCTTGGCCACGACCGAGGCGGCGGCGATCGAAAGGCTGCGCCCGTCGCCCCTTACCACCGCTTGGGCGGGGCAGGGAAGGTCGGGCAAGCGGTTGCCGTCGACGAGGGCGCAATCGGGCCGGCCCCCGAGATTTGCAAGCGCCCTGGCCATGGCGAGGAAGGTGGCTTGGAGGATATTGATGCGGTCGATCTCGGCCACGCTGGCCCCGCCAATGCCGATACGGGCCTCGCCTTGAAGGCTCGCGAAGAGAGCCGCCCGCCGCGCCGGAGAGAGGCGTTTCGAATCGTCGAGGCCGTCCGTGAGAGCGGCCTGGAGCGTGGCGCGATTCAGGATCACGGCGGCGGCGATCACCGGCCCGGCGAGGGGGCCGCGCCCGGCCTCGTCGATACCCGCGACCACGCCGCCGGCCGCGATCTCCAAGGCGAAGTCGGGCACCGCCCTAGTCCCGCCGGCGCCCGCCGCCGAGGCGCCGCTGGGCGCTCATCAGGGTCTCGGGCAGGCCCCGGACACGCAGCGGCGTTCGCGTCGGCTCGGGCTCTTCAGCGGGGGTCGGCGCCGCGGCCTTGGCCGGCGGGGCCGGGCCCGGCGGCCGGCGCCCGACCCGCGCCGCCCCGCGCAGGAGCACGCGGCTCACCCTGTCGTAGGCTTCGAGCACCAGCTCCGTCTCCGCGCCGTAGAGCAGGCGCAGGATCTCGCGCCCCGAAGTGATGCTGAGGAGTGCTATGCGGTTGAGGCGCCGCGCGCTTTCCATCCAGAACGGGCTGGTGGCGAGGGAGAGCACGGTGACGGCGATGACCAGCGGGTGGCTGTCCTGGGAGATCAGGCCGCTCCCGAGGCCGACGGCGGCGAGCAGGAAGGAGAACTCCCCCACCTGGGCCAGGATCACGCCCGAGAGGAAGGCGCGCGGCCAGGGCTGTTTGAGCGCCCCGAGGATGACGATGTTGAGGGCCGACTTCCCGAGGGTCACGACCAGGAGCAGGAGGAGGACCATCCACAGGTTCTCCCACACGAAGCCGAGATCGAGCAGCAGCCCGATGGAGAGGAAGAAGACCATCAGGAGGATGCTCTGGATCGGCCGTACGCTGCGCGCCATCTCCTCGCGCTGGTTCGAGTTGCCGATGACGATGCCGGCGAGGAAGGCGCCATAGGCGGGCGTCAAGCCGATGAGGCCGGAGAGCGCGGCCGCCGCGAAGCACAGGGTGAGCCCGGCTAGCGGCGCCAGGTCCACGTGCCCGGCGACCAGACGCGCAAGCGGCAGGGCGACCGTTTCCCGCCCGCTCAGGAACCAGAAGAGGGCGCCCAGCAGGCCAAGCGAGAGCACGATGCGCCCCACCCCCAGCACGCTCACCCCATCCCCCGCCATGCCATCGATGACGAGCATCATGGGCACCACCGCCAGGTCCTGGGCGATGAGCACGCCGATGATGAGGCGGCCGACGGGCGTATCCGTCTCCTCCAGGTCCTCGAGCATCTTGATGGCCACGGCGGTGCTGCTGATGGCGACCATGAAGCCGAGCAGGATGGCGAGCCCGATGTTCCAGCCGAAGACACGGGAGAGCACCAGCATGATGACGACGCTGCCGGCGACCTGGGCCGCCGTCGCGATCGTCGCCACGCGCCACACCTCCTTGAAGGCGCTCAAGCTGAGCTCCATGCCGACCACGAAGAGGAGCAGGAGCACGCCGAGCTCGGCGAGGAGGGCTATGCTGTCCCGCTCCGTGACAAGCGCCAGGCCCGAGGGCCCGAGCAGGATACCGGCGAGGATGTAGCCGACGATGGCGGGCTGGCGCAGACGGGTCATGCCGATGCCGCAGGCGAGGGCCGCGAGCGCCGTGATCGCCATGCCGGTAAGCTCGTGATTCCCATCCATGATTCGGAGTCTACCACATCGCCCGGCCGGCGTCGGGGGCGCCGGCCGTCAAAGCAGGCTGAGCTGGTCCCCCGGCGCGGGCGGCGGCCGGAAGAGGCCCGTCTCGAGCTCGAAGCGGTTGCCGGCGAGACAAGAACGCCGCGCCGCGAGGGCGAAGCGCCTGGCGATCAGCTCCGCATACGGCCCCTGGCCCCTCATGCGCATGCCGAAGGTCGAATCGTAGAGCTTGCCACCCCTCGTCTCGCGCACGAGGCTCAGGACACGCTGGGCACGGTCGGGCGCGTGCGCCTCCAGCCATTCGGCGAACAGGTCCCTTATCTCGAGCGGCAGGCGCAGGAGCACGTAGCTCGCCGAGACGGCACCAGCTCCCGCCGCCGCTTCGAGGATGGCTTCGAGCTCCGCGTCGTTGAGGCCCGGAATCATGGGCGCCGTCATCACGCCGACACGAACCCCGGCGGCGCTCAAACCGGCGATCGTCTCGAGCCGCCGGGCCGGGGTGGGTGCGCGCGGCTCGAGCCGCCGGGCGAGGCCGGGGTCGAGGGTCGTCACCGAGATGAAGACGGCGGCGAGGCCATGGGCGCTCATGGGCGCCAGGATATCGGCGTCGCGCCCGACCAGCGCCGACTT
>PVBE010962142.1_pt1 | contig 10232 bp, 5 predicted proteins | sample 1631181 | NCBI WGS metagenome assembly PVBE01 (sample SAMN08397723, study PRJNA350692) | Marine metagenome, whole genome shotgun sequencing project. | isolation source: water | place: Pacific Ocean | collected 2012-04 | reverse complement strand
CTTTCTATCGCTCACGAGTGCCGTCAAGCGGGGTACGCCCTTGCCTGCGCGCCCCCACGAACTCCTCACCGGACCCGGCGGATCCGGCACCATCTCGGATCCGACCCAATTTGACGACGAAGTCCAGATCTGTTCCTGCAACAACGTCAGCAAGGGAGACATCGTATCTGCGCTCGCGAACGCGGAAGTCTCCTGCCTGGCGGAGCTGAAGACATGCACCCGGGCGGGAACCCGCTGCGGCGGCTGCCTGCCGATCGTGTCGAAGCTCTTCGAAGCCGAGCAGAAACGACTGGGGCAGAGCGTCGACCGAAGTCTCTGCGAACACTTTGCCTACACCCGGGAAGATCTCTTCAAGATCGTAAAGCTGGGCCGCATCGAAAACTTCGAGGACCTGCTCGCGAGCCACGGCAGGGGTGACGGCTGTGAGATATGCCGCCCTACCGTCGCATCCATCCTGGCCTCGAACTGGAACGACCCCATCCTCGACCATGCCGTCATCCAGGATACCAACGACCGCTACCTCGCAAACATCCAGCGCGGTGGCACCTACTCCGTCGTACCACGCGTGCCGGGCGGCGAGATCACGCCCGACAAGCTGATCGTGCTGGGAGAGGTCGCCCGGGAATACGACCTCTATTGCAAGATCACGGGCGGTCAGCGCATCGACCTCTTCGGCGCTCACCTGGCAGAGCTTCCCGATATTTGGGAGAAGCTGGTAGCGGCCGGCTTCGAAAGCGGCCACGCCTACGGCAAGGCCATGCGCACGGTGAAGAGCTGCGTGGGCTCGAATTGGTGTCGCTTCGGCGTGCAGGATTCGACGGCCTTCGCGATTCGTATCGAAGAGCGTTATCGCGGGCTTCGCGCTCCCCACAAGCTCAAATCCGCCGTATCGGGCTGCATCCGCGAATGTGCCGAAGCCCAGAACAAGGACTTCGGCATCATCGCGACTGAGAACGGCTGGAATCTCTACCTCTGCGGCAACGGTGGCTCGAACCCACGCCATGGCGACCTCTTCGCAACCGACATCGACGATGAAACGATCATCCGCCTGATCGACCGCTTTCTGATGTTCTACATCCGGACGGCAAAACCCCTGGAACGCACGGCGCGCTGGTTGGAAGAACTCGACGGGGGCATCGAGTACCTGAAGCGCGTCGTGATCGACGACGGGCTGGGAATCTGTGAGCAACTCGAAACCGAGATGCAGCAGCTCGTCGATACCTACCAATGCGAGTGGGCCGAGGTGGTACACAGACCCGAGAGGCGCGCCTGGTTCCGCCACTACGCGGACTCGAGCGAGTCGGATGAAAGCGTGGGCTTCATACGCGAGCGTAAGCAAAGGCGGCCCGTCGCCTGGACCGAATCGAGCCCGAAGAATGAGTTGGAAGGACTCCCGGCCGAAGCCGAATGGTCCTGGTTCCGCATGGCGAGGGTCGAAGACTTCCCCGCCGACGGGGGGAAGGCGGTGCGACACGGTGCCTGCCAGATTGCGATCTTCCGCTTCGAGAGCCGCGACGAATGGTACGCGACCCAGAACGTCTGCCCTCATCGGCGCGACAACGTACTGGCCCGCGGTCTGCTAGGCAGCCAACAAGGCGAGCCGAAGGTTGCATGCCCGCTGCATAAGAAGACCTTCTCGCTACTCTCGGGCAAGGGACTGAACGACCCATCCTTCCAGATCCAGACTTTCCCGGTAGAAGTCCGCGAGGGCGAGGTCTGGGTCAAGCTGCCCGAAGCAGACGCGCTCGACGAATCGCTCGATTGTCGTGGGAACTGATCGTGAGCGCAGCACCGCGGATGGAGGACGAGTCGGAGATCCAGCTGATCGATCGGCTGCTCGAAGAGCAGCAGAACCTGACAGCCGTCGAGCGCTTCGCGGAGCGCCACGAAGCCGTAGATCTGCCCCTCAGGGCGCGTACCTGCCACGAACTGATTCCAACAGAACGCCCCGGAGAGGGGCAGCAGTATGCCTTCCGAGTCGACCTCGATGGCTGTACCGGCTGCAAGGCCTGCGTCACCGCATGTCATAGCCTGAACGGTCTCGAAGCGGGTGAGACCTGGCGCGACGTGGGTCGGCTGATCGGTGAGGATGCCGATTTGGCCTACCAGCAGACCGTCACCACATCGTGCCATCATTGTGAGAAACCGGCCTGTCTCGCCGGCTGCCCGGTTCAGGCCTACGAAAAAGATCCCGAAACCGGCATCGTTCGCCATCTGGATGATCAGTGCATCGGCTGCCAATACTGCGTTCTCCAATGCCCATACGACGCGCCGAAGTACAACCCGGCACTCGGCATCGTGCGCAAATGCGATATGTGCATGGATCGCCTGGCCGTCGGCGAAGCGCCGGCCTGCGTGCAGGGCTGCTCGAATCGGGCAATCTCGATCACCATCGTCGACACGGGCTTCACACGCAACGACAGCCTCTTGCCCGTCGCTGAAGATGCGATGCCGGGCTCCGGCATCACGCGCCCGACGACGCGCTACGTCGGCATCCGGCCGCGCCCGGAACGCATTCGACCGGCAGATGCGAGCGCCCGACCCCGCGAGGAGGCTCATACATCTCTCGTCCTGATGACGATCGCCGTGCAGTTCTCGGTGGGCATGCTCTGGGTCGACGCCTTCTCCGGCGTGTTGGCGCCCCGGGCCTGGGCTGCGCTCGGATCAATCTGGGCCCTGGTTGCCGCCGCGGTGGGCATCCTCGGGCAGGCGGGCGCGCTCCTCCACCTCGGGCGTCCGCTCTACGCCTTTCGCACCTTTCTCGGCTGGCGTACCTCCTGGATGAGTCGAGAGGTCCTTGTGCTCGTAAATTTCGCCGGACTGCTGGCCGCTTACGGCGCCAGCCACTGGGCGGGGGCCAGCTTCATATGGGCGGACATGCCGCCAGGCTGGCTTCCCATCGTGCAGAAGGGCCTCGGCATCGGGGCCCTTGCGACCGGCCTGCTCGCGACATTCTGCTCGGCCATGATCTACGCCGACACCCAGCGGCCCTTCTGGTCCCTGGGCCGCAGCAGCTTCCGCTTCTTCGGATCGGCACTCGTGCTGGGAATCTCGGGTTCGCTTCTCTGCGCGACGTTGGCCGCACTGACGGGCGCAGCGCTACCGGATCTACTCGTGACGACGCTCAGCAAGCTGAATCTCGTCGCCATTGCCGGGAAGAGCCTCGTTGAGTTTTCCTTCCTGCGACATCGCGGAAGGGACGCTCTGGGACGCAGCGCCCAGCTGATGCGCGGCGCTCTCGGGGTCGAGACCACCCTCCGATTTGCGGCCGCCGCCCTGGCGGGGCTCTGCCTGCTCGTGCTCCTGGCGGGCGCAAATGCTGCGGTCGACGCCACGGCGGGCCTCGCGCTCGCAAGCTTCACATTCCTTCTCGTAGGAGAACTGCTGGAGCGCCATCTCTTCTTCCGAGCCGAGGCGGCGCGCGCCATGCCGGGACTCGGCTGAGCACTTGAAGGGAGGGGGGAGTCCGTCATGAACTTGAAAGAATGGATGGATCGCGCAAAGCGGCTGCTGCGCGATGATGCCGGCCCGCTGACGGCCCGGCTCGAGCGGGTCCCCGGCGGCTTCGGATTGGGACAGCTCCCGAAAGAGAGGACCCCCGACGCAACCACGACCAGCATCTGTGGCTACTGCTCGACGGGCTGTGGCTTGCGCGTCCATCTGAAGGGTGGCGCGGCTGTGAATGTCTCTCCCGATGCGGCGTACCCCGTCAACCTCGGTATGGCATGCCCCAAGGGATGGGAGGCGCTGGCCCCAATGGGATCGGAGGATCGCGCGACGACACCGTTGCTTCGCAACGACACCGGCGAACTCGAACCCGTTGACTGGGAGCGCGCCGTGATGGAGATGGTCTCACACTTCCGCCGGATCCAGCAGCAGTCCGGCGCCGAATCCGTCGCCTACCTGAGCACGGGCCAGATCCCCACGGAGGAAATGGTCTTCCTCGGTGCTCTCGCAAAGTTCGAAATGGGAATGGTCCACGGCGACGGAAACACGCGCCAGTGCATGGCGACCTCGGTCGTCGCCTACAAGGAGTGCTTCGGATTCGACGCTCCGCCCTACACCTATGCGGACTTCGAGGAGTCCGACGTGATTGTGCTGGTGGGTTCGAACCTCTGCATCGCCCACCCTATCCTCTGGGAACGGATCTGCCGCAACCCGCACTCGCCAGAGATCGTCGTCGTCGACCCACGCCGCACCGAGACCGCCATGGCGGCCACCCGGCACCTGCCGATCGCCCCGAAATCCGACCTGGCGCTCTTCCTCGCCGTCGCTCAGGTCCTGATCGAGCGCGGCTGGATCGACCGCGAGTACATCGACGCCCATACCGAGGGATTCGAGGCTTTCGCCGCACACGCAAAGCGCTACCCCCCGCGAGAAGTCGCAGAGGCGACGGGCGTCCCGGCCGGCGCCATCGAAGAGCTGGCCGAGACGATCCATCGGGGCGAGCGTGTCTCCTTCTGGTGGACGATGGGCGTCAATCAGGGACATGAGGCCGTCCGCACCGCACAGGCCTTGATCGCCCTGGCGCTCATGACGGGCAACATCGGGCGCCCAGGAACCGGAGCGAACTCGATCACGGGTCAATGCAACGCCATGGGCTCCCGGATCTTCAGCAATACCAGCAGCCTCTTCGGGGGCCGCGATTTCGAAAACCCTGACGACCGCAACGACGTCGCCCGAATCCTGGATCTCGACCCGCAACGGATTCCGGATCGAAATAGTCTCGCCTACGACCAGATCGTCGAGGAGATCCATGCCGGGCATATCAAGGGGCTCTGGATCATCGCCACCAACGGCTCGCACTCCTGGATCGGACAGCAATTCTTTCACGAGGCGCTGGCAAAGCTCGATTTCCTTGTCGTCCAGGATCTCTACGCCGATACCGAGACGGCGCAGCAGGCGCACCTCATGCTACCAGCCGCCGGCTGGGGAGAGAAGGAAGGCACCTTCATCAATTCGGAGCGCCGGATCGGCATCACGAAGAAGGTGCGGCGCACTCCGGGTCAGGCCCTGGCCGACTTTCACATCTTCCGCCTGATCGCAGAGCATTGGGGCTGCCGGGAAGTCTTCGAGCATTGGAAGACACCGGAAGACATTTTCGACACCATGAAGGAGCTATCGCGCGGCCGCCCCTGCGACTTCTCGGGAATCGAAGGCTACCGGGCGCTCGAACGAGCAGGAGGCATCCAATGGCCCCGCATACTCGATGCAGGAACACCGGCGACCGAGCGGCGACTCTTTGAAGACGGAAAGTTCTACCGGCCGAACGGCCGCGCCCTCTTCCGCTTCGAGGATACGCGCCCCGTCGCCGAGCCGCCCTGCACGTCATTCCCGCTGGTGCTGCTCACGGGGCGTGGCTCGTCGAGCCAATGGCATACACAGACGCGCAGCGCACGCTCTCGCGTGCTGCAAAAACTCGCGCCCCGGGAGTGCTGGGTCGAGATCCACCCCGAAGACGCAGCCCAGAGCGGGATCGAGACAGACGAGACGGTCCGTATCTCTTCACGTCGCGGCTCACTGAATGCACGCGCCATCGTGACGGCCACCACCGGGCTCGGCCGCGTCTTCATCCCCATGCACTTCGAAAACATCAATCGCCTCACGAATCCGTCCTTCGATCCCTATTCGCGGCAGCCCTCCTTCAAACATTGCGCCGTCCGCATCGACCGTCTGAGGAATAGGAATTGAAATGGCTCGAGCACAGCTCCCCTTCCTGAAGTTGGACGATCCAAAGATCCGCACGCTTCACTTCGCGTGGTTCGCTTTCTTTCTGACCTTCGTCCTCTGGTTCAACCACGCACCGTTGATGGTCTACATCCGCGAAGACCTCGCACTTGACGATCAGCAGGTGAAGGCACTCCTCACCCTCAACGTGGCCTTCACGATTCCGGCACGAATCCTCGTAGGAATCCTGGTCGACCGCTTCGGACCCCGCAACGTCTTCACGGGCCTGCTGGTGATCTCTTCCTTCCTCTGCTTCGGATTCGCGCTCGCTACGAACTTCGAGTGGCTCGCCCTGACACGAGGGGCGCTGGGCTTCGTAGGCGCCGGCTTTGTGATCGGCATCCGGTTGGTGAGTGAGTGGTTCCCGGCCAAGCAGGTCGGGCTCGCCCAGGGCATCTACGGCGGCTGGGGGAATTTCGGATCGGCCGCCGCAGCGATGGCACTGCCTGCAATTGCGATGATGGTCGGAGGCGAAAATGGCTGGCGCCTCGCAATCGCGGCGACGGGCGGGCTCTCCCTGGTCTACGCCTTCTTCTTCCATCGCTCGGTCCGAAACACGCCAAAGGGCTCGACCTATTTCAAGCCCAAGAAGACGGGCGGGCTGGAGGTCACGAGCCGGAGCGACTTTGCCTTCTACATCGCCATGAACGTACCGATGTACGCGGCCCTTGGAGTCCTCGCCTGGAAGCTCTCACCTTCGAACCTCGGTCTGCTGAGTGATGCCGCCACCCATCTCGTGATCGTCGGACTCGTCATCCTCTTCGGCTTCCAGGTCAGCCAGATCACCAAGGTCAACCGCGAGATGCTGAAATGCGGTGTGCCCGAACTCTACCGCTACAAGTTCAAGCAGGTCGCCGTACTTGACGTCGCCTACTTCATCACCTTTGGCGCCGAGCTGGCAATGGTATCCATTCTCCCACTCTTCTTCCTGGATACATTCGAGGAGTTCGACCCGATCCAGGCGGGCCTGTTGGCATCGGCATTTGCATTCACGAATCTCGTCGCGCGCCCCGTTGGAGGTTGGCTCTCGGATCGCACCCACCGACGAACCTCGCTCTCCTGCCTGCTCGCTGGAATCGCCATCGGCTACGCGTTGCTGGGCCAGATAGAGGGCTCCTGGCCCATCGCGTTGGCGCTCTTCGTGCTCGCGATCTGCTCGATCTCCGGGCAGGCGGGCTCTGGGGCCGTTTTCGCCATGGTGCCCCTGGTGCAGCGCCGCATGACCGGCCAGATTGCCGGGATGGCGGGTGCCTATGGAAATGTCGGTGGCGTGGTCTTTCTTACGATCTTGTCGTTTGTCGACTACTCGACATTCTTCCTGGTGATCGCGGGCTGTGCCGCCGTCGTCCTGCTTGCGGTGCAGTTGATGGACGAACCCGAGGGGCATATCGCCGAAATCCGTGAGGACGGAACCGTCGAATTGATCGAGGTAGCCTAGGAGTGCTGATGTGAACGAGACGATCCATATCGACGGAAGCCTCCGTATCGACGCGGGCCAGGCCACGTCGTCGGGCGAAAAGCCCGCCAACGAGGACTGCATGGGACTGCGTCTGCCCGAAGGGATCGCCCTCACCATGAAGGGGGTGGCGGCCGTGATCGCCGACGGCGTCAGCAGCGCCGAAGCCGGCCGAGAAGCGAGCGAGAGCTGTGTCCAGAGCTTTCTCAACGACTACTACAGCACGCCCGAATCCTGGAGCGTTCGGAACTCAGCGCAGGCGGTTCTGATTGCACTCAACCGCTGGCTCTACAGCCGTGGCCACGGCATGGTCGAGGCACATAAGGGCTACGTCTCCACCCTGAGTGCGCTGATCCTGAAGTCACATACGGCCCATCTCTTTCACGTCGGTGATACGCGCATCCATCGCATCCGCGACAATGCCCTCGAACAGCTGACGCGTGATCACGTGACGCAGATCAGCGAGAAGGACACCTACCTGAGCCGCGCCGTCGGAATGGATGTGCGCCTCGAGGTCGACTACCGGGCGTTGGAGCTCCAAGCGGGCGATATCTTCCTGCTGACGACCGACGGTGTTCACGACTTCGTCGACGCGAGCACGCTCGTCCAGAGGATCGCGCACGGATCGGATCTGGAGGCGATCTGCCAGGATCTGATCGGCATAGCCCAGGCCGCCGGAAGCATTGACAACCTCACCTGCCAGCTCGTTCGGGTGCAGGCATTGCCGCCGGAGGACGCCAACGCGGTGCATCGGCGGCTGACGCAGCTCCCCTTCCCGCCCCCCCTCGAACCCGGCATGAAAGTCGACGGCCACCTGATCGAAAAGGAGATCCACGCCAGCAACCGCAGCCAGCTCTATCTGGTCACGGATACCGAGAGCAAGCGCAGGCTCGTCATGAAGACGCCATCAGTCAATTTTGAAGATGATCCGGCCTACATCGAGCGCTTCGTGATGGAGCCTTGGATCGGGCGCCGCGTGGCGAATCGTCACGTCGTCGAGATCGTAGAGAGCGAGCGTCGGCAGAGTTTCCTCTACTACCTGATGGAGTACGTCGACGGCCCGACCCTTCGCCAATGGATCGACGAACATCGACAGCCCGAAATCGTGGAAGTCCTCGCCATCGTCGACCAACTCGCCGCTGGCCTGCAGGCCTTTCACCGCAAGGAAACGCTGCATCAGGACTTGAAGCCGGAAAATATCGTCTTCGATTGCGGCGGCGTGCTGAAAATCGTCGACTTCGGATCGTGCCAGATCGCAGGAATCCAGGAGATCGCCGCCCCGATCGAGCGCGATCATGTGCTCGGCACCGCGCGCTACTCGGCGCCCGAAGTCCGCATCGCCGAGAGTGCCGGCATCCGCTCAGAGATTTTCTCCTTCGGAACTCTTGTCTACGAGATGCTCACACACGAGCTCCCCTATGGTGAAAAGATCGAGAACGCCAACTCGCAAGCCGCCTTCGAGCGACTCAAATACGTTCCGAGCCACCACCGCAATCCCATGGTGCCCGTCTGGATGGACGGCGCTTTGCGGACGGCCGTCTCGATTCCCTGGCGCCGCCGCTACCGCGAACTCTCCGAACTTCTCTACGACCTGCGCCACCCGAACGCAACTTTCCTGCGCACATCGCCGCGCCCTCTGATCGAGCGCGACCCACTGCGATTCTGGAAGGGCCTCGCCCTTCTGCTGTGCGCGGCGTGGCTTACCACGCTCTGGTTCTGGCTCACCCCCTGACTCGACTCCGTGACGGGGCTACCCGTAGTGAGTTGCCAGTGATCTGGACTCTCCGCGGGGAGCTTCATGCCGCCGCTTCATGCCGCCATAAGGAGGTTTTTCTTCACTTCTGCTCTCCTCTATGAGGGAATATGCCCAGGTTCAAGTTCGGTACTTCTGGGTAAACTCGAAAGATGCCCGGCAGGGACTCGAGATGTGGAAGCTTTATATGATCTCAGTGGTAGTCGTCTTCTAGCCTTCATTCGCCTTGGCGGCATCACTTCAGAACGAGTCCGGACTGCCTCTTCCGAGTATCGCGATTACCTTGGATGAGATCATTCTTCCAAGTGGCACACCGATTACAGATCAATACTCTTCTCTTGGTATCTCGTTTTCGGAGGGCCTTCTCCACAACCCGGGAACTGCGAATATGAGTGATGCGATTATCGGCTTCGAAGGCCGAAGGCTCGCCAATTTCCATCCGGTGAGCCCGGTCTTCTCGATCTTCTTTTCCGAGCCAGTGGCGGAGGCCGTGATCGGGGTATTGGCACCGGATGCAGCGTCTTTCAGCGCCCTATTGAATGGATTGGTGGTGGAGTCTTTTCAAAATATGCGTCCGGTTCAGGCCCAGGGATTCTATGGATTCGAGGCGATCGTCTTCGATCAGATTCTCGTTGATGCCGCAGGGATTTCAGGGTTTGCTCTCGTTGATAACATTCAGTTCACAGCGGTTCCAGAGCCTTCGAGCGCAGTATTGCTCGCCCTTGGATTGTCGATCGTGGCAGGATTTCATAGGAAGCACGGCAACTAATTGACTCGCATCCCGGACTCCCGACAGGGCTTCCAGGATTCGTGAACGGGGATGCCCGTGGAAGTAAATCCGGTGCATGCGAACTCCAGCGCGGTGCAATTGGCGTCAGGCGATAGCCACTCGCAGATCGGAAGCTGCGGATGGGAAGTTCGACATCCATCCGACACCCTTTGATATGCAACTGATCGGCTATTGAGAAGCTGATTGGAAATATGGGGCTTCAGGCTTTCGGGTGGGTGGGTTCGCAGAGGGGGCAGACCTGCTGTCGGCTGTCAAGCTTTGCCTGCGACCGGTAAAGCCGGCCAGAATCACCCTTCTCGGCGCGGGCTTAGAGCCCTGAGACCGCGGTGAAGGAGCCTGCTCCTTCGCCGATATCTGCCTCTCATCGCTGCTGGGGAGGCCTTCAAGGGCAAAGCCGCGAAGCGGGCGGCGGAGCCCGCCCCTGGACGGCCTCCCCAGGCCGCGACACGCCGCTTCTCGCCGTTCTCACCATCACGAATCCAGCCACACAAAACCCGGAAGAGCCG
>PVBE010516965.1_pt1 | contig 10232 bp, 11 predicted proteins | sample 1631181 | NCBI WGS metagenome assembly PVBE01 (sample SAMN08397723, study PRJNA350692) | Marine metagenome, whole genome shotgun sequencing project. | isolation source: water | place: Pacific Ocean | collected 2012-04 | reverse complement strand
TCTCCTCGGGGAAGCCGTCGAAGAGAGAGGTCTCCATGAAGGGAACAGGAGTGTGCTTGGGGTAAGCACAAACGCTGCCCAGGCTTATCAGGTAGTCCACGTGGAAAAGGCGAACCGCGTCGAACAAATTGATCGCCATGCGCGTGTTGGCCGAGATTAGGTCAGCCGGGTACTTCTTGTTGAATCCGATGCCCCCGCAGACGGCAGCGAGGTGAATGATGGCTTCCGGCTTGTGCTCCTCGAAGTACGGCCTAGGATCCTCCATCAAATCCAGCTGTTGGCGGGATGGGGCCAGGTAATCCACCCGGGCGTTGTCCAGCGCCCGCCGGAGGTGCCACCCGAGAAACCCGCTCGCCCCGGTAATCAGTACGCTCATTTCTTTTTCTTCCCTCCCGTGATGGAGTCGATCTCCTCCACGAGCTTTTTTACCTGGGGAGTGCGGGCCACCACCGCGTGAGCCCGGTCCCGTAGGTTGGCCGCCAACTCGGGAGCGAGAGGCTCCTGGCGAGCCCGAAGGCGCGCTACGGTCTCCCGGAGGGCTGCGATGATGGCGACGCCCGGGCGCCCGTCAGGGGTTGGCATTTCTTCCCCTCTGGAAGAGCGCGAGTCGTACTTCTTGAGCAGCCTTATGCATGTCGTGGTCGACCATCTCGGTGACGAGCTGATCGAAGTCGACTTCCGGAGCCCACCCCAACACCTCACGGGCCTTGGCAGAGTTCCCCTCCAAGTGGTCCACCTCGGTGGGGCGGAGGTAGCGGGGGTCAATCTCGACGAAGTCCTTGTAGTCCAGGTCCACGTGAGCAAACGCCTTCTCCGCAAAATCACGCACGGTCTTGGCTTTCCCGCTGGCGAAAACAAAATCGTCAGGCTCTGTGTGGAGAATGGCCTTGAGCATCCCCTTGGCCACATCGCGCGCGTGGGACCAATCCCTCTTGGCTTCTAGGTTGCCGAGGAAAAGCTCGTGTTGGCGCCCGTGGAAGATCCGGCCCACCGCCCGGGTGATCTTGCGGGTCACGAACGTCTCGCCTCGGCGCGGGCTCTCGTGGTTGGCGCTGATGGAGTTCACCGCGAAGAGCTTGTAGGCCTCCCGATAGTTCACGGTGCCCCAAAACGCCGCGAGCTTGGCCGCCCCGTAGGGAGAGCGAGGACAGAAGGGCGTCTTCTCGTCCTGGGGAGCGGGGCTGTTCCCCCACATCTCGCTGGTGCTGGCCTGGAGAAAACGGGTCTTTGGGCTGAAGCGCCGAATGCTCTCCAGACAACGGAAGACCCCCGTGGCGTTTGTGTCTACCGTGTACTCGGGGATCTCGAAGGACACCCGGACGTGGGATTGGGCTCCCAAGTTAAAGAATAGATCGGGCTTCACGTCTCCCACCAGGGTGGCGACGGAGGCCTGGTCCCCGAGGTCCCCATACACCAACTCTAGGCGGTCGCTGATGTGAGGGTCGCGGTAGACGTGGTCGATGCGCTCCGTGGTGAAGGTGCTGGTCCGCCTCCGTAATCCGTAGACCTTGTATTCGGCGCCGAGCAGCAGTTCGGCCAAATAAGAGCCGGTCTGCCCCGTGATGCCAGTAACGATGGCGGTTTTAGACAAAGTGATCCTCCCTTTCCAGCACCAGGTTTGAGGACCCCCAATCTCGACTTTTATTCGCCACCGGGTCTTGGTTCCGCAGGGACGGCCACTCCTCCAGGTATTTGGTGTTCTGGTGCCGCGCCTTCTCCCAGACGGGGTTCCAGCGGATACGTTGGGGGTCGCCGCGGTCCTCGCGGGTGTGATCTTGGTGAATGCCCACGAGAGTGTAATCGTGGACGGAAGGAACCCCGTGGGCCCTCATGCGGTTTGCGAAGTCGTCGTCGTCCCCGCAGATCCCCCTCATGAGCTCCTCGTCGCATCCCCCGATAGCCTCGATGTGCTCCCTCTTTACCGCACAGAAAAACCAGTAGAAGGTGTGACGGGTGATGTCCTGGTGCCGAGCCCCGGGCAGCCGATCCAAGGTGGCAAAAGGGGGGATCTTCTCCATGGCATCCATCATGCGGACGAAGCGAGAACTGGAGTGGAAGATGTAGCCGTAGACGTTCTGGTCCTTCATGGCGCCCTCGTAGCCTTTTTCCAGGGCGTTTTCGGCCAGAAGGATCTCGGGCCCGGTCACGCACACCACTTCGCCACGGGCGGCGCGAAAGCCCACGTTGTTCGAGAGGGCCGGTCCCCAGTAGACCGGGAAGTCGTTAAGGTGGCTATCCATCCGGATGTAGCGCCAGTTGAGCTTGGAGCCGTGGGCGCGCAGGACCCCTCGGAGGTCTTCGGTCGAGGCGTCGTCCACCAGGACCAACTCCCAGTCCTCGGGCGCCATGGTCTGGTTCGAGTACAGGGCCAAAGATCGGGAGAAAAGCTGGGCCCGGTTCTTGGCGGAAATTACGATGGAGACCTTCACCCCAGGGTTTCCTCAGCGCTCATTTCCACCAGCGGCCGAAGCACGAATATGGATGTCTCCCCGAATCTCCGCAGGAAGGAGGGACTGTCGGCAACCGCCCTCGGGACCCAGCGCTTCCACGAGATTACCAGGCGCCGTCGTCTCTGCTCTACCACCCGGGCCCCATCGCTCTCAAACAGGTCGCGCCAATGAGCGGGGCGGAGAAAGCGCTCGTTGCCAAACTCTCGAACCTTCTCGGCTCTGCGGTGGTTGGGAACGTCTAAGACCACGTAACTAGACGACTTCAGCTGAGCCCGGACGAGGCCCTTAATGTCCTCGTCCGAGAAATGCTCCAGAAAACCCTGGTGGAAAATGACGTCGTACTCGCCCTCCGTCGCGAGGTCGAAGGCGTCCCGGCGGCGAGGGTGAAGGTTGTCCAGGCCGCGGAAAGGGCGCCCCATAGCCCGCACCAGCTCCTCGCTCACGTCGGTGGCTTCGACGACCACCTCTCCCCGCCCAATTCCCGGGCGAAAAAGGTCGGCGATCAAGGCAGCCGTGTACCCAGTGCCGCAGGCGATCTCCGCCACCCGAACCCGGGAGCCGGCGGCGACGCTCTTCTCCACGTAGTCGCAGATAGCCTGGATGTAGGGAGCCTGTTTCAGCGCCGAGCGGAAATAGGTAAAGGGAACACGAGCGAAAAACTCGCCCCAGCGGTCGTCGTCTTCAGTGGGCAAAGATCTCTCCTGCCCATCGTATATCTAATAGACCGCACAGTAGGCTGCGGGGCCAGCGAAGGGCGCGACCTGGACGTTCAGGCCGTTCAGGAAGGCGGGGTCACCGAAATGCTTGGCGGTCTTGAAATGGCACCACCCCATTTCGAACCTGGCCTTCTCCACCTTCTGCATGAGTTCGGCCAAGGAGGTAGCGTGCAGCCAAATCTCTGCATAGGTCTCCTTCCAGGGATGACCTTTTGCGTAGCGTTTGCGATACCGGGCCGAACACGCATTCTGGCCCAGGTTTTCCTTGTGGAGAGCGTCATTGAGGTTGATGTGATGTTTGATCCGCGCCCGGGGCTCGTCCACTACCTTCCCGCCGCTCATCGTAACCTTGAGGGCAAAATCGTTGTCCGACCCGTACGTGATGAACTCCTCGGCCCAAAAGTCCACCCGCTGAAACAAGGTCCGGTGCGCAGCCCCCACCGAAGGGTTGCCGGGGAAAGTCCGGAACCCCTTCCCGTCGTCGATGGCCAGCCCCACCAGGGTTTTGTCGTCCACCTTCTCCAGGCGCTTGACCAGAACGTGGAGCGCATCGGGGAGGTACTCGGCGTCGTCGCTGGTCCAGGTCAGGAACTTCTTGGTGGCGAGCCGAAACCCTCGGTTGTAGGCCCGCGTGACCCCGTGGGGACCCCCCTCGCTGATCCAAGTGACTCCGGTGCCCGCCAGGAACTCCAAGGTTCCGTCCGTTGAGCCGCCGTCCACCACGATCACCTCGGGAGGAAAAGAGAGCCTCCGGGCCGCCGCGGTAATGCTCGCCAGAGACTTCTGGAGGAGAGCCTTGCGATTGCGGGTGCCGAGCACGATGCTGATCACGAGAGCCCCACCAGGGAAAAAAGCTCACGAACGCGCGAGAGATAGGTGTGCTCGGCTCGGGCGAGGATTCCACCCCGGCGCCCCAGCTCCTCCGCCTTCCCTTTGTTCCGCAGCACCCACCGGACCTTCTGGGGGATCTCTTGGGGGCTGCGGGCAACCAGAATGTCGTGGCCTTCCGTGAAATAGCTTTGCCAGCCTGGGAAAGCCAAGCAGATCGTGGGACGGCCGCTCCCGAGGCACATCAGGAGTCGGTCCGAGAAATAGTGCGAGACCTCGTTGAAGTTGTTGACGCTGACTACGGTCCGGCTCTGGTGATAAAGCTCGTTCACCTTGGACTGGGGAACGGGGATGGCTTTGTATTTTTTGCTCCACCCACTGCCGAACAGCCCGAAACGTTTCCCGAAGGCACCGTGCAGGTTGACGACCGTCTTCCTTCTCTGACCCACCCCAGGAAAACCGGCGGTGGGAAAGTGGCTCGCGGTGAAGATCGCATCCCAGCGGAACGCCTTCGGGATAGTGGGGGGCGGAAAGTACAGGGAAGGGTCGTAGCCGATCTGCCAGTACTCGACGGGACTCTTGCAAGCTGCGCGGAACTTCTCCAGCTGCCCCACGGACGACACCAGACTCAGGTCCACCGCGTGGCTCATCTTGGGGAAAACCGAGGGGATCGTCGTCCGGATGTCTCCCGTCCAATTAGTGAAGATGGCTTTGGGCACCACCCCCCGAACTTGGCGGACAGTGGCAGGGGAGATGGTGGAGGTGTACTGGAGCTGCATGTGGACCAGGTCCGGCTGGAACTTCTCCGCTGCCTTCACGAAACCCGAAGCGATCTCTTTGGACGTGCGGTTTCCCCGAGCCAGACCGGCAAAATCGTACACCTGCAGTTGCGCCCCCGCCTGGCGAAAGGCCGTCCGCATCCCGGCCTGGGGAATGTCCGGCGACGTTAAAGGAAGGTACAGGACTCTCATTTTTCTCCCAGCATGGTACGGAGAAACCCTTTGACGGAAAGGTCCATGCCAGCGGGCAGCGTGCGCGCGGCGGCTGGGTCCGGGATGGCAGCCAGACGTTGCGGAAGCACGGTCAGATCCGGAGCCGCGCCAGTCTTGTGGAGGACCAGCGAGACGCGCCCGGCGGGAGGCCGCGCGATCCAAAGCCACTGGTTGGTGGTGATGACGGGCACCCCCGCAAGAAAGGCCAAGTCCAGCAGCCCAGACGAGTAGTGGGTCACCACGTCCAGGTCGACCAGCACGCGAGAGCCAAGGAGAGCGCCCAGGAGGTGGCCGTAGGAGGCGTACGGGTCGAGGGACCTGATGCCCTTCGGGAGGGTCCCTCTGGGTCCCAGGCAGACCAGGTCCAGGTTCTTGGGCCACGCGGCGAACAGCACTGGGGTTAGTTCGGGCCGGCGCTCGATGTAGAGGGCATAGGGGGCTGGCGCCACCGGGAGCACCGGCGCAGCGGCGGGCCACGGGCGAGGAAGATGAAGAACGGGAGCCGAAAAGGTCCGGCGCAAGAACTGAACGTTCGGGAGGGAGGGGGACGCGATGAGCTTGGCGCTCTTGAGCGTCTGCGTGTCCTTCTCGCTCAGGTCCCACCGGGCGGTCTCCGGGAGCCACACCCGACGGCACCCGCCCAGAGTTTCCACGGGCCCCATGCCGAACGTCGGGGCGGCCTTGGACAAACCAAAGAACGGCCCCACTTTGTCTATCTGGGGAAAAAGGGGCGACACGTTGGTGAGCCAGCGGGCGCTCCCTCCGTCTCCGGCTCGCACCTTCCCTTTTGTGGCCGCGCACACTACCTCCCCGGTCTGGGCGGGGAGGACCGCGAACCGCTTGCTGCGCGAGTCAATGGCCCGGACGGAGCTTGGCGGCGCCTGGAAAGCGCGGCCAGCCGGGTCCAAGCCGGGTCCCCAGCTTTGGTCCGCGACGTCCTGGTCCAGCTCTTCGTCCACTACCAGGCGGGCCCGGCGGATGAGGACGTCGCCCGTGCTCCCGGGCGGTCGCTCCAGCACCAGGTGAGCTGGGGCCGTAGCGCGAAGGCCAGTCCTCTCCCACTCGCCGAACTCGGGCCCGGCGCTCCACACCTTTCGGTCGGCGCGGCGCCTAGGCAAGAGATGGGCGGACAAGCGCCCGTTCCCAGACAGGCGCTTGGCTTCCAGGATCAATTTCAGGTCCGCACCAGGAAGAACCTGGAGGGGAATGACGGCCCGCCCGCGCACCTCCAGGCGCAGAGCCTCGCCTTCCATCCGGTAGCGGTGTCCGACGGTCGAGGTGGGCCATTTGGGCGCCGTGTCGAAAACCACCACAGGCACGGGGCCTGCGGGCGCCTGGGCAACCGGGGCCTTGGGAGGCTCGGCCTTCGGGGCCGACGGCTTCGGGGCCGGCGGCTTCGGGGCAGCCTCGGGAGGAGACTTAGGAGCGGCGGGAGGAGCTGGAGAGACAGCGGGGGGCTTGGCGGGGCGGCCGGCGGCAGCCGGGATGGCCGCGGGGGCCTGGATCAGAACATCCAGAATCTCACATGGAGAAACGAAAAACGCGCGCTCGTCTTTCACCACGGCTAGGCCGGGCGGGTCGGTCTGGACGGCTCGGAGGCCCGGAACCCGCAGCCAGCCCTGGGAGAACGCCCAGGCACTTACGTCGGACAGGTGGATGCCGTCGCTAGGGGCCGTTCGGAGCAAGCCGAGCCAGGGACCCGGAGCAGTAGCGTGTGGCCCCTTGGCGAAAAGCTGAACGTCCAGCAAGGAGACGACCCCGGTGCTTTGGTAGGGACGTCGGATCTCCACCCTACGGTCCGGGCTCAGTTCCAGCGGCACCGCTTGTCGGGCCCGAAGGACCACGAGCTGTTGGACCTGGCCCCCCGCCAGCACCACCACCCGCCCGTTCCCTGATTTGCGCGACAGGTTGAGGACGCAGCGACTCCCCGGCATCGAGGAGAAATCGAGCGTAAGGCGCCCAAGCTTGCCCTCCATCTCGCAGGAGGACCCCCACCGGCAAGACCGAGAGGACGGACTGTGTTTCGCCAAATGAGAGGCGGGGATCTCTTTGACTAGATTCATGTGACGCAGGGGACGTGGAGAGGCTTCTCGCGACGGTAGTACGCTCCAGCATTAGCATTGAACTGCGCTAGGTTGGCTTTGTGACACTTCGTTTTGAAGTCCCTGTATTCCCCCTCGTCCAGATCCCCCACCCCAAAGTGGTTCCCGGGGCGCGAGAGGTACCCGAGCTTGAAACCGGCCACCCGGGCCCGCATTCCGTAGTCTGCGTCCTCCTCACCGTAGAGCCCGTACTCCGTGGTAAAGAACCCCAGCATTTTGTGAAGCGCGGCCGGGAACACCATGCAGGCGGTCCCGAGGTTCCCTTGTGGCTTCTCTTGGAAGGTGTGGCCCCCTAGGGTTGCCTGCGGGTAGTCCACGCCCTCCATGTTGAGCCCCATCATCCCGAAAGAGGGATTGGCCTTGAGTACCTCGACGCACTCCGAGAGCCACCCGTCCACGACCTCGACGTCGTTGTCGATGGTGCAATAATACTCGGGAGCCCACTCGTCCGCGGCCTGGAGAGCCTGGTTGCGCCCCCTGGCTATGCCTTTGTTCTCTTCGTTCTCCAGCAGCCGGAATTCACGCAGGCCGTTTTGGCCGTCCTCGGGGAGCCCCTCTTCGAAGGCGCGCCAATACTGCCGGGTGCCATCCTTCGAGCCGTTGTCCACCACAACCAAACGGAAGGCGTCTGGCGTGTTGGCAAGAAGGCTAGACATGGTCCGCTTGGTGAGGTCCAGCCGGTTGTACGTCACCATCATCAAAACCGGTTGAGTCATAAAGCCGCCGCGAAGGAAACCACTTCGGAAGGAGAAGGAGAGCTGGTTGTCAATATAACGGTGCGGGTGCCCAGGAAGTCTGCGGTCCTGCCGGGATCCACCCGAGGATCCGAGGAAGTGCGAGTCAGCACGAACGTGGCCCCGGCTCCCACAGCGACCAGAGCCAAACGAGGGTCGCCCGTGACGGCCAGCTGAGCGGCGGATGCCGCCGACACCCATCTTTCTGCGGAGAACTGTTCCACCCCCGCAATCCCCGGGAAAGCGTGGGGGCGCCCCGGCAGCACCAGAACGCGCAGCTTCCGAGCCCTCAGCCCCTCCACCGCCCGCTTGGTCTCAGTCAGGTTCCACCCCAGTTCGTCCGGCGCCACCACCACCTCTTCCTCCGCCCCGAACCCCCGGAAGCTGGGGAGGTGTTGGACGCTCCACGGAAGAAGGGAGCCCGAGCAAATGTGGGCCGCGTAGAGCGCAGGGTTGGGGCGCGTCTCCAGCTGGCGGATCGACACCAACTCCTCGTACCCGCAGAGCAGGTTGAAGTAGACCCGATCTTCGGCGTCCATGAAAATCGGGAGAGGGAAACGAGCGCAGAGGTCAGCGGGGAGAGGGTCTATAGGGGCGGCCAAGCCTTGGGCCTCACACAGTGTACGGGCCACCTCGGGGCCGCACCAGCTAATCTGTCTCCCCAGTTGCTTTCTGAGGGCAGACACCACGGCCAAAGAAAAAAACCCTTCGAGCAGCCCTCCACCACAAAGGACTACTGGCTCCCTGTCTCCCACCGCTTTCTCCCAGGCGTCGGCGGAAAGCTCAGGGACTATGTACTTGCCCCTCCGAGTCTTCCACGCCACCCCCGGACAAAAGGGGAAATAGCTAACGGAGGAGCCCCTTTTTCGGGTTGTGGAGGTAGGCCTCATGGTCTTGCTGGTACTTGCCCTCCCACTTTTCTCGGAAGAGGCGCACGTTCTGGTTAACGAAGAGCTTGTTGACGGGATTCTTTTTCAGGGTAGCGCTTTCTTCGTGCTCTATCTCAGTCTCCCCGCAGTAGACTATTTTCTTTCCGGTCGCACCAATCCGTAGGCAAAGATCGATGTCCTCGAAAGCCCAACGGAAACCCTCGTCCAATCCCCCCACACCCGCAAAGGTGAGACAGGGCACCATCATCACGGCGGCAGAGACAGCTTGGAACTCACGATTCTGTCGAGCTTGCGCGTCCACCTTTTCCCTGGGCCGAAAATGGAACGGGAGGTTGTTGTACCGAGGGCCGAAGATAACCCCCGCGTGCTGAAGGGTGCTGTCGGGGAACATCAGCCGAGCCCCCACGGCCCCAACCCCCGGCTTGATCAGGGCCTCCATCTTGCGGATGGAGTGCTGGTCCAAAAACCGGATGTCGTTGTTGAGGAGCAGAAACACGTCGTCGGGCGCGGGGTTGGCTGCGTCGGCCAGTCGGTTCACGCCCTCCGCGTAGGTGCCCCGATTGTGAGGGTGGGGCAGCAGGGTGGAAACCTCCGGCCAGTCCTTCAGGGCGTCCACGGTGCCGTCGGTTGAGCCGTTGTCGCGCACGTGCCAGCTCCAGGGACAGTCCGCCATGACGCCAGCCAGGGTGGGTCGCAGCCGTTCGAGTTTGCCCAGGCCGTTCCAGGTCAACGTTAGCGCGTGGATATGTTTCACTTTTTTCTTTCCCAAAGCGAAAGCATGACAGCGCCGGCCAAAAAAGACGACACGATCAAGCCTACGATAATCACGGTCTCGGCCTCAGCGTGGAGAGTCTTGCCCATCGCCATAGCTGCGTAAGGCAAGATAAGTATGGCGGCCACCCAAGCAGACACTTTGTAAACCTCGCTACGTGGGAAGTAGAAAGAAGCGACCACTGCAACAACGATAATAAGGACCAGGACGAAGAGAAGGACGGGAATCACCGCCGCTTCGCCCACTTCTCGATAAACTTCTTCTTCGCCGGCTGGTACAAACGTAGGGTGTTGAGCTTCTTGCTCGTAACCTTCCCGAAGTGAACCACCGGCACTTGGACAGCCTGCATGGTGATATGCAGTTCTTTGGCCCGAAAGCTGAGGTCTGTGTCTTCGAAGTAGGCGAGCCCGAACTCCGTGGAGAAAGGGCCCTCGTGGTCCGGCAGGACAAGTCGGTCCAAGACATCTCGGCGAGCCGTGAGATTCCAGCCGCTCAAATAGCAGAGGTGCTTGTCTGAAAAATCCGGCGCCTCCCCGATGAAGTTGAAAGAGCGGTCGAGCCATCCAACGGTGGGGCTCACCAGGTTGCCTCTTTCGGCCGCCTCCAAGATGGGGGCCGTCCAGGCTTTCGCATCGGCCTTGACGCGAATATCGTTGTTGAGAAACATCACGGACCGGCCGGTGCTCGCTTTGTAACCGGCGTTGCATCCTCCCGCGAACCCCTGATTCTTGGAGAGGTGAACGACATG
>PVBE012877042.1_pt1 | contig 10233 bp, 10 predicted proteins | sample 1631181 | NCBI WGS metagenome assembly PVBE01 (sample SAMN08397723, study PRJNA350692) | Marine metagenome, whole genome shotgun sequencing project. | isolation source: water | place: Pacific Ocean | collected 2012-04 | reverse complement strand
CTGGATATCGTTTACACCGACGGATCGGAAATGCAGATGCGGAGATGGCTCGGCGCCAAGGCCGATTACATTCGCCAGTCGGGCGGAGATTTGGGATGTCGTATGCTGGCCGCCTTCGCCGGAGCGTTCGATCGCCAGGCGGCGCGAGTCGTGCTGATCGGTACGGACTGCCCCGAACTTACCGCAGTCGATATCCGCGCTGCGTTTGACGCACTGGAAAACAATGACCTCGTTCTCGGCCCCAGCGCCGACGGGGGATACTGGCTGATCGCGATGCGCCGGATGCTCGACGTTTTCAGATCCGTCGCATGGGGCGGACCCGACGTGCTGGCCCAAACGCTTGGGATCGCCGAGCGGGCCGGAGTGTCGACCGGTCTGCTCGACATGCATCACGATATCGACACGCCGGACGACCTGGAGCATCTCGACGATCGATTCGAACCGGGTAGACCCTATCTGTCGGTCATCATCCCGGCATTGAACGAGGCCGAGCGGATTGGCGATGCGATCGCTTCGGCGTATTGCGACGGGGTGGAGGTGATCGTAGCCGACGGATCAAGCAACGACGAGACCGCCGATATCGCCCGCCAATGCGGAGCGAAGGTGATAACCGCGCCGCCCGGACGAGCGAAACAGATGAACGCCGGAGCCGATGTCGCCTCGGGAAAAGTGCTCTGCTTCCTGCACGCCGACACCATATTGCCGAGCGGATTCGCAGAAGCGATCTTCGAAGCGATGTCGAACCAAAAGACGATCGCCGGGGCGTTCCGCTACCAGAGCGACATAGCGTCGAAGCTCTTCCATCGTATTGTGCACATTCGCTCCAGCAACTTCTCGCTGCCGTACGGAGACCAGGCGATTTTTATTCGCAAGAGCGATTTCGAATCGGCAGGACCATTCCCCGACGTTCCGCTGGCTGAAGATCTGTTCTTCGTTCGCCGCCTCAAACGCCTGGGACGAATCGTAACGCTCGATCTGCCGGCAGTAACGTCGCCCCGGCGCCGACTTTCCGAAGGCCCCTGGAAGAACACGCTAACTAACGCGGCGATTCTGGCGGCATGTTATCTGGGTGCCTCGCCGGAAACCGTCTCGCGATTCCGGAAGTAATCGGTTGTCACTTCCCGCTGGGCAACTTGGTCTGCACGCCGTCGAACGGAACCTGTATTTTCGCAGCCCAGAGTATTCCGTTGAGCATCATGCGACGACAGTCCTCGTTTTTCCACATGCTGACGAAGTGTCCGCCGCCGAATCCGAGGCCTCTGCCGCCGCTGCTGGGCTCGATCGCCCAGGCGGTGATATTGGCGTTGCCTTTGCCGCCGGCGATCAGCGGAGCTGTGAGAATCGAAACCATCGCAGCGCCCTGAGCGAACTTCAGGTTATGGTACATCTCGTTTTCCGCCAGCGTGAACTTCCCCCAGCCGCGAGATGCCGGGTGATTCGGCGAAACCGGCGAGCAGATCAGCGGCTTTTTAGAAACCTTGTGTTTCGATCCGTAGCCCTCGTAATCGTAATAGGCCCCGACTAACTCCAGCATCTTCGGACCTTCGACAGCACGACGCCCGATCAGGCTGAAATGGACCAGCACCACGCCGAGCCCTTTGGCCTTCAAGTCGCCCAGCAGCTTCATTCGCTCAGGCGTCAGAACCGGATGCGGATTACCCTTGTTGGTGTGAGTCCCTTCGGAGTAGATCACAACGCACGCCGCATCCTTCAGCGTGGATGGATCGGCGGGCCAGTTCTCGTGGACCTCGGTCTTGATGTCAGGCGCGTTGATCGCGGTCTTCAAACAGCCGGCCAGCAGCTTGGCCGATTCGCCGTTGGGGTGATGCCCTTTCGACCAGACAAACACGATCTTCCGCGAATCGGCGCCCGGCCCGGCCGGTAGTTTTCCGCCCACCCAGCGGATGCCCTGGGCTGTGAGCGTTTGAAAATCCTTGCTCTGGAATGCGTGCTTGCCGTGGCCGAGTTGGATGAAGAATACTCTGGCCTTGGACTTCCCATAGAATCGCGTCCATGCCAGGCGATGGTTGTTCAGCGGTTGGTCCGTCGTCAGCAGCACGTGACTTCCCGGATGATGCACCCAGCCCTTGTACGATTCGTCGTGGATCTTGAAGTTCTTCATGCCCTTTGTGATCGGGTGGGTCCTGTCCTCGATCCGCACGTTGAAATCGACGCCGTGCTTCCAGACCGGGCGCATGTATTTCATGCCGTTGCGCACGAGCCCCTTCTTCAGCGAATACGTCGCGCCGATGATCTTTTCGTACTCCTCCCAGTCCGGATAGGCGGCCACCGCGTGATGCAGGCAGACCAGTCCGACTCCACGATCCAGCAGCTTCAGGAAGTTGGCTTTGGACTTGGCGGATATCTTCTGCTTGAAGTTGTAAAGGACCATCACGTCGGCGTCCCACTTGCTGATGTCCTCGAACGGCTTGCCGCCGTTGGCGAACTTGACGTCGATATCGGCATGCCCGGCGAATGTCTGGGGGAACACTTTCTTGTCGAACCCGTGGCCGCCGGTGACGACCAGCACGCGGAGTTTTTTCGTGTTCGCATTGGCGTCCGCGGCGGCCGCTCGATCCGCACAAACCGAGACAAGCATCGCAAGTATCAGCACACACAGAAAGTTCCGCACGAGGCTTGATCTATAAGTCATCATTGACCCTTTCGGTTCGAGTTCTGATATTCCTGTTAACGCATCGTCGCGACGCTTATTATCCGCCAGGCGAATCGGCGGGGCAACGCACTTACTTTGCGGCAAAACGCCCGGTCGCTATTTCGCCGATTTGCGGAAGCGGAGGAACACCTGGTTTGTCAGGTAGAAGAACTCGGCGTCGAGCTCCAGCCCGGCTGCTTTGGCGTATCCGATCAGGACATCGCGCTGAATGCGATTGTGCTTGTCGTGCTTGATGGCGGCTTTCATTCGCCAGTCGATGATGAAGAACGATCCGCCCGGCTTGAGGGACGCGGCGATGTCCTTGACCAGCGGGACGCGGTCTTCCTTCTTGACGTGATGAAGCACGTTGACGATTATCGCGGCGTCAGCCGAACAGGCCGCCAGCTTGGTCTTCTGCGGGTCGGATTTTATGGTCTCAATGTTCTTGATGCCGTCCTTCTTGGCGCGGGCGGCGACGGCTTTGAGGCCCTTGTCGCTGATCTCGGTGGCGAAAACCTTGCCTTTCTCGCCGACGGCTTTGCTCAGGCGGAAGGTGAAATACCCCGATCCGCATCCGACGTCGGCTACCGCGGCGCCGTCTTTCAGGCCCAGATCCTTGACAACGCGATCAGGCTGCTGCCACTGGTTTCGACTGGCCGTCCTGGATTTCTTCTGCGGAGCGGCCAGGCCGAGCGACGAAATGGCGATAACTGCAGCACAAATCACAAGATATCGGCTGCGGATGGGATTGAGTGTGTTTCGTGTGATCTTCATGGACTAACGCCTGCCTTTCGTTTGAAGGTAAGATGTTCACGGGAGTATATGAAGAACAACGCAGCAGGTCGAGCGAAAATGCCGCATAGCCTGGGGCCGATACTTAATAGTTGAAAGCTAACGACTCTGTCTATTAATTATTTGACATAGGCCCCTTCCGTAGATATGATCTCACGGTTTGCTGGGTGGTTCATTCTGCTGCGCCAACGGCGTTGGCGGTAAGGAGTTCACAGGTGGCCAAGAAAAAAAACTCTATGGCGTTGTTTGAGGTTATCTCCAAGACGCGGGACAAGAATCCCGAGTCAGAGGTTCTCGTACCGGAATGGGTGAAACCAGGCCATAAGAACCCCGCCGCCCCAACAACTCCGCCGGACGCTCCGCCTGCAGAGGAATCGGCTCCCCCCCAAGCCGAAGCTGCCGAACCGGCAGCCCCTCAGGCGCCGACAAGCGAACCGGAGCCGGTTGAACCTGTAGCATCGGAACCTGCAATCCAGGAGACTGAGGCGCCCCAACCGCTGATACCGGAACCTGAAACGCAAGCCCCCGAACCAACAGAAGTTGAGGCGCCCAAAACGGCCCAGGCGCCGCGCGAGCCGATCTCGACGACAACCTACTCAACACAAGCCCAACCGATCGACCGGAACGAAAACGCCGAGCCGCCGATTTGGAGCACTGACGGTGAGAGACTGACGCTGTCGTTGAACTACGTCAGTTGCATGGTCGCCTCGATGGGAATCCTGTTGTTGATCATCGGAGCGTTCGTGCTGGGACGAATGACCGCCTCGCCGGAGGCCGCATCGGCCCCGACAAACCAAAACGCCATAAAACGCGAGGTCGGAAAGTACTACATGGTGATCCAGCGGTTCGCCGGCGAGGGTCCCCAATACGACAAGGAAGCCAAGCAGGCGGCGGCGTTCTGCAACGCTAACGGAGAACCGGCGCAGGTTCAGCTCATACCCAAAGTCGTAAATGGACAAATAGTAAAGGGAAAGGGATACCTGATCGTATGGTCGGCAAAACCGTTTGACTCGCCGCGAAGCGAGGAAGTCAAGGCCCACGCACTATTCGTACAGAACGAGCTGGGCGCTAAATACGCCAAAAAATACGGAGCCAAATACAGCTTCCGCCAGACCAGAACAGACGGAAACCTGGCGTCTGTAATGTATCCGTACAAAAAATACCGCTAAAAAAGAGCAGATACTAACCACCGCGGACATCGAGCGATGATGAGAAGTAATCCACATCGCACTGACCGCATACACCATAGACGAAAAGATAAAGACGGAGTTTGAACAATGTCGCTGGACAGAACATTAAAGCTGCAGGGCGGACTGACTGGATCCAGGAGCGTATTAAGTCGCGCCGAACGGATCGCCAGGCTCGCCGAAGAAGGAAAATTCGATCCCGAGAAGGACAACCCCCTCGGTCTGCCCAAGGTCAAGGTGCGCCACAGCCGCGCTGGAACCAAGAGCAAGAAGGAAGCCCCGACAGAAGAAGCAGCCGAAGGCGCCGAAGCAGCAGTAGCAGAAGAATAAGACCGCGCGTAGGTATGACCAGGCGAACTCTCGTACGTTTAGAGATATAATCAGGCAGGAGCGATCGCCCGCAGAGATGCGAGCATGAGCCCCTGCCTGCTGCCCTTAATCGGACTCAGGCAATAATGACCCGCACCAGCCACGCCACAGCAGACCGAATGAACCTGATCGACGCATCGGGCATACGCAAAGTGTTCGACCTGGCGGCGAAGATGACCGACCCGATAAACCTGTCGATCGGTCAACCAGACTTCGACGTGCCCGAGGCTGTAAAGGCCCAGGCTATCGGAGCTATCGAACAGGGGCAGAACAAGTACACCCAGACTCAAGGCACCGCCGAACTGCGGAACGTGCTGGCTCAGGCCTGCACCGACGAGTTTGGATGGGACGACGACCGGGCGTTTCTTGTAACCTCGGGAGTCAGCGGGGCGCTGATGCTGTCGATGCTCACAATGGTCAATCCCGGCCAGGAAGTGATCTTCGCCGACCCGTATTTCGTGATGTACTCGCACCTGGCCCACCTGGCCGGAGCAAAGTGCGTCATGGTCGACACGTATCCGGACTTCCGCCCCACCGCCGAGAAATTCGCCGACGCGATCACCGACAATACGCGGATGATCGTGCTTAACTCTCCGTCGAATCCCACCGGATGCGTCCACACCGAAGCCGAACTGCGAGCGATCGCCGAAGTGGCGACCGAGCGGGACATACTGGTGATTTCCGACGAGATCTACAACCTGTTCTGCTACGACCAGCCGTTTGTCTCCATGGCGTCGATATACGAAAACACGCTGCTGTTCCGCGGTTTTTCGAAGAGCTATGCGATGACCGGCTGGCGAATGGGATGGTGCACCGGACCCAAAGCGCTCATTGAGAAGATGACCGTTCTGCAGCAGTATTCGTTTGTCTGCGCCCCGAGCATGGCCCAGGCCGCCGGGGCAACCGCCCTGGCGACCGACATGTCCGAGCAGGTCGCTGACTACAGACGCAAACGCGACATGGTGGTCGACAAGCTTGGCGAGAAATTCGGACTCGTCACACCCGGCGGAGCGTTCTATGCGTTCGTGCCCGCACCGGGCGGAAACGCCACCGAGTTCGTCACGAAGGCCATCGAAAATAACGTACTGATAATACCAGGAAACGTGTTCTCCTCACGAGACACGCACTTCAGAATCTCCTACGCCACGACCGACGAGAAACTCGCCGAGGGCCTGGATATACTGGCTTCACTGGCATAGACGCAAACGAGAACCATAATGAAATTTCTACTGGTCGACAGGATCGAATCAATCCAGCCCGGTCAGCGAATCGTAACCACCAAAGCCCTTACGCTGGCCGAGGAGTATCTCGCTGACCATTTCCCCGCTTTTCCGGTTATGCCCGGAGTGCTGATGCTCGAGGCGCTGGTGCAGTCGGCAGCCTGGCTGGTCTGAATAGAGCAAAACTTCGCCAAGAGCGTGGTGGTGCTCGCCTCAGCCAGAAATGTGCGGTACGCGAATTTCGTGCAACCGGGCCGAAAACTCCGCTGCGAACTTGATGCGGTCTCGATCGGCGACGACAGCGCCAAGTTCAAAGGAACCGGATGGATCGACGAAAACCAGGCGGTTTCGGCGCGCCTGGAGCTTAAGTGCTTAAATCTTTCGGATCGCGGCGGTTACCTCGCCGACGCCGATGAGTCGATCATCAGTGATCTGAAGAAACAGTTCGAACTGGTCGGCGGACCTGCCGCGATGGCGGCGGCGAACGGGTAGAATCCTGCCCGCTGGAGCACGCTTTGTCTACTGGCGATGGAAACTTTCCATCTTTACCCGTTGACATTGGGGCTCTTAGTCATTATATACTTCCAAGCGGTCGCCCGGGCGGATCGACTTGTCCAACTGACCGCATTGAATTGATCCGATTGAAATAATGGAGAATTAAGCCGATGACGGAAACGGAAGTCTTCGAAATAGTAAAGGAAACGTTGGTCGAAGCACTGGCGCTCGATGACGACGAAGTCACAGCCGGCGCAACGCTCACGGGCGACCTGGGCGCCGAGTCCATCGATTTCCTCGATATCGTTTTCCGGCTTGAAAAGTCATTTGACATCAAGATCCCGCGCGGAGAACTGTTCCCTGATAACATCGTCAACAATCCCGATTTCGTCAAGGACGGATCGCTGACCGAAGCGGGACTCGCCGAACTGAAGGCTCGCATGCCGCACGCGGATTTCTCCGATTTCGAGCAGAACCCCGACATCAACAACATGGGCGAACTGTTCACCGTGCAGACGATCGTTAACTACGCGATGACTAAACTCGCCGGATAAGCGATACGATTGGCTCTAACGCCAACGATTGCCGATTGCCCTCACCGGCGCCCCAGGCGATGCTCGGGGCGGTGACGGCAATCGGCATTTGACAATATGGAGTTTACGATGCGTTGGATATGGATCGATAGATTCAAGGAATTTGAACCTTCCAAACGGGCGGTGGCGGTCAAGAACGTTTCTCTGGCTGAAGATCATCTGCACGACCACTGGGACGCGTTTCCCATAATGCCCTGCTCGCTCATGGTCGAAGGAATGGCCCAGACCGCCGGCATACTCGTCGGACAGGCCAGAGACTTCAAGGAAAAGGTCATCCTGGCCAAAATATCCAGAGCCCAGTTCGACGAAATCGTAACGCCCGGAGATCAGCTCGAATACCACGCTGAGATCGAAAACATCACGCCAGACGCCGCCGTCACCAAAGGCGCGGTAATGCGCGACGGCAAGCAGATCGGAACGGTAAACCTGATGTTCTCGCACATCGACCAGAACCTCGCCGGGCAGCAGTTCCCAGAAGAGAATTTCGTATTCACAGGGCAGTTCGAACGCCTTGTAGCTCCGTTCCTGGAGAATGACGATGCCTGACCGACCAGCCGTAATCACGGGCCTGGGTGTCACGTCCGCGGCGGGAACCGGAATTGAAGAGTTCTGGGCGACGCTGGTCGGCGGCGAAAAACGACTGGCGACGAACGCCGTTTTCGACCCGGCCGGATTCCCCTGCCAGGCCGCCGGACAAATCGAAAACCTCTCGGCGCGTAAAGTAGTGCCCAAGAGCTACCGCAAAGCCACAAAGGTAATGGCCCGCGACATTGAAGCGGCGGTCGTGGCGGCCGATCTGGCGTTCAAAGACGCTTCGATCACCACCCGAGCCGACGCTGACAGTGAAATGTCCGTCCAGCCGGGCCGACTCGGATGCAACATCGGGGCAGGCCTCATCTGCTGCGAACTGGACGAACTGGGGCAGGCGGCCAAAACTTCCGTTACAGACGGCAAGTTCGACATGAAAACATGGGGCGACAGCGGGATGAACAACCTGACCCCGCTGTGGCTGCTGAAGTACCTGCCCAATATGCTGAGCTGCCACGTCACTATCATCCACGGCGCCGAAGGCCCGTCGAACTGCATTACCTGCGGAGCGACCAGCGGAATTCTCAGCGTGGCCGAAGCGGCCAGGTGGATCGCCCGCAACGCCGCCGACGTAGCCGTCGCTGGCGGAGCAGAAGCAAAACTCACCCCGCTGGGCGTGCTGAGGCAGTCGCTGCTGGGACGCCTCTGCACCGACAGCAACGATAACCCCGAATCGGCGTGCAGGCCCTTCGACGCGACCCACAACGGGACAGTCATGGGCGAAGGCGGCGGACTGCTGATCGTGGAGGACGCCGAGCGGGCGAAGTCGCGTGGAGCTCGAATCTACGCGGAAATCGCCGGATTCGGAGCCGCCTGTGACCCCAACGGCATCAACGTCACCGAAGCCAACTGCGGATCGCTGGACCTGGCGGTAACCAAGGCGATCGCCGACGCGGGCGTAACCGTCGACGATATAGACCTGATAGTCGCCCAAGGCACCGGAGTTCCCGGAGAAGACCGCTGCGAGGCGGCCGCCTGGGAAAAGGTTTTCGGAGACAAGCTGCCCAACATCCCGGCGATGGCGATAACTGGAACCACCGGGTCCATGTTCGCCGGACAATCAGGCGTAACGATGGTCGCCGGAGCCCTCGCGATACAACATCAGACCGCCGCCCCCACAGTGAACTTCACCACGCCCGACGAAGGTTGCAAGCTGTCGCTGGCCGGTGAGGCCAGAAAGTATGAAATCAAATATGCTGTAGTCGGCGCGTTTTCCGTCGGCGGACAGAGCGCCGCGTGCGTCCTGAAACGGTGCGAATCATGACCCAAAAACGCGTAGTCATAACTGGAATGGGCACCGTCAACCCGCTGGGCCACAGTGTCGAAGCCACGTGGGAAGCATTGCTGGCGGGCAAGACGGGCATAAGCAAGACTGAGATATTCGACGCCAGCACCTACCCTACGACCTTTTCGGCCCAGGTCAGGAATTTCGATCTGGCCGACCACGTAGACGACGCTGAAAAGCACCGTCACGCCGGGCGCCATTGCACATTTGCAATCGCCGCGGCGGTTCAGGCCTGGAAACAGTCGGGCCTGGGACAGTACGACAAGCTCGACCGCGACCGCCTGGGCATCTACCTCGGCAGCGGCGAGGGCAGCCTCGATTTCGACAATTTCATATCGCTCGTTGTAGACGCATGGAACGAAGACGACACACTCAACGCGCCCGAGTGGGGACGGCTGGGCTTTGAGCGGATGAATATGTATCGCGAGATCGAGCAGGAGTCGCACATGGTCGTGTCGCACCTGGCGGCCGAGTTCGGAGCCAGGGGTCCGGCGTTCAACGTATTGACCGCCTGTGCGGCCAGCACCCAGGCGTTGGGAGAAGCCGTCTGCATGATCCGACGTGGAGAGGCTGACGCCATCATCTCCGGCGGCGCACACAGCATGATTCACCCGCTGGGCGTAATGGGCTTCAACCGCCTTACCGCCCTGTCGGTGCGAAATGACGATTTCGAAACAGCCTCAAGACCGTTCGACGCCACGCGGGATGGGTTCGTACTTGGCGAGGGCGCCAGCATACTTATTCTCGAAGACTACGACAAAGTGGTCGAGCGAGGGGCCGAAGATTGTATCCTTGCTGAAGTTATGGGCTACGGATCATCCGCCGACGCGTTCCGCATAACCGACCAGGACCCGCTTGGGGACGGAGCGGCTGCATCTATGAGAGCGGCCCTGACAGATGCGAAAATGGACCCGACGCAGATAGATTACATATCCGCACACGGTACGGGCACCAAACAGAACGACCAGGTCGAAACGCTGGCTATGAAGCAGATTTTCGGCGACGACGCAACCGTCCCGACCTCCAGCGCCAAGTCCATGCCTTGTCCATG
>PVBE012697365.1_pt1 | contig 10233 bp, 10 predicted proteins | sample 1631181 | NCBI WGS metagenome assembly PVBE01 (sample SAMN08397723, study PRJNA350692) | Marine metagenome, whole genome shotgun sequencing project. | isolation source: water | place: Pacific Ocean | collected 2012-04 | reverse complement strand
TCGTCAGGGTCGCGCTGCCACCAGTCGCGGGCCGAGAAGATTTCGGCCTCGCGATGGCCAGCGTAGCCCGCGTCTTCCACCAGTTTGCGGATCGCCCGAATGTCGATAACGCCGTCGCCCGGCATGCCGCGGTCGAGGCGGAGATCGGCGGTCTCGCGCAGCCAATCGCAGACCTGGAAGGCGGCGATGCGCGGCCCGGCACGGGCGATTTCAGCCTCGAGGTCGGGATCCCACCACAAGTTGTAGACGTCGATGACGATGCCAAGCTCCTCGCCGGCGCCCAACTGCTCGCACCAGTCGTTGGCCATGCCAAGGGTCGTGAGCACCGAGCGCGTGGCGCAGAGCATCGGGTGTAGAGGCTCAATGGCGAGGGTGACGCCAGTGGCGCGGGCCTCGGGCAAGAGCCCGGCCAGCCCGTCGAGGCAGCGCGCCCTCGCGCCCGCCAGGTCCGTCGATCCCTCTTCCAATCCACCCGCGATCATTACCGCGCACCGCGCGCCAATCGCCGCCGCCTCGTCGAGCATGCGCCGCCCGTCGTCGTAGCGGGCGTGGAGCGCCGCCTCTCCCTCGGCCGTAAAGAAGCCACCCACGCAATACGCACTCACCGACATGTCCGCCTCGCGCAGCGCCCGCGCGGCGGCGGCGGCGCCGATCTCGTCGAGCTTGTCGCGCCACACGCCCATCGCCCGCACCCCGTGGCGGGCGTAGCCCTCGATCGCCTGGCGCAGCGACCACTGTTCGAGGGTCGTCACCTGATTGATCGAAAGAAGTGCCTCGTCCAAGACAGGCCGCCGCCTCAGTACGTCGCACGGCCGCCGGAGAGGTCGAAGACGGCCCCAGTCGTGAAGCTGCATTCGGGACTTGCGATCCACGCCACCATGGCGGCGATCTCGTGGGGGCCGCACAGCCGGCCCATCGGGATCATCGCACGCACCCGCTCGATGTATTCCGGCGTCATTTCTTGCATGAGCGCGGTCTCGGTCATCGCCGGGGTAACGCAGTTCACGGTGACACCGTCACCCACCAGTTCCTTGGCCAACGCCTTGGTGAAGCCGATGACGCCGGCCTTGGCCGCGGAATAGGCGCTCGCCTGCGCGTTTCCCTCTTTGCCGGCCACCGAGGCGACGTTAACGATGCGGCCCGCGCCGCGCCCCCGCATGTGCGGCGCCACCGCGCGACAGCACAGGAAGGTGCCGGTGAGGTCGATGTCAAGCACCCGGCGCCATTCGGCCAGCGGATAGTCTGCTGTCGGCACGGTAGGACCGTTGACGCCGGCATTGTTGACCAGGATATCGACGTGACCGAGCGCGGCCAGCGTCGCGTCCATTGCGCGCCCTACAGCGGCCTCATCGGCAACGTCCACGGCCATTTCGTCGTCATTATTGGGCGCGATGTCCCACACCGCGACCGTATATCCGAGCCCGCCCAGGCGCTCTACGATCGCCCGACCGATACCGCGCGAGCCGCCTGTAACCAAAGCGTTGGTGCCGCTAAGATCGCTGTCCATGTCTCGAATCGCAGCCGTTCAACCTCTACAACAATGACAGCAAAGGGGGGGTAATGGAAAACTTCCACGTCGCCGTCGGCGAGCGGGTCACGTTCACCAAGACCGTCGCGGAAACCGACGTATATCTGTTCGCCGGCATCACCGGCGACTTTGCGCCCAATCACGTCGACGCGGCGTACATGGCGCGCTCGCGCTATGGGCGGCGGATGGCCCACGGAGCGCTGACAGTCGGCTACATGTCGACCGCATCGTCGCTCGCGATCCAGCGCTGCCGCGAGGATCCGCACGAGACCCCGGTCTCGCTCGGCTACGACCGTATTCGCTTCCTCGAGGCGGTATTCATGGGTGACACCATCACCGTCGAGTACACAGTGAGCGCGATCGATGTCGAGCGCCGCCGCTCGACCGCCGAGGTCAAGGTGACCAACCAGGACGGCACGCTGGTCGCCGTCGCCGACCATATCCTGAAGTGGGTCGCCAATCCTTGAGCGATCACACCGCCTCGGGCTCGACCGGCGCGCCGCTTTCGGCCGAGCGCAAGACCGCGACGGTTGCCGCCAAGGTCGCCAGGCCTTCCCTGCCGTCGACGAGGGGCCGCTCATCCTCGGCGATCACCCGGCATAGATGACGGAGCTGGGCGGCGTGCGCAGCGCGCGCCGGCGGCAGCGACGGCGCCTCACGCCGTAGCGCGCTCTCCCAGTCCCCGCGCCCTTCGGCGTAGCGCCACAGCGCCAGGCTTGGGAACTCGAGCACGCCTTCGCTGCCGAAGAAACGGTAGCAGTCCTCACCGGTCACGGCGACGGCTGGGTTCTCGCCGGTCGCGGCCTCCCAACTCCACGGCGAGGGCGTGGCGTCGGAGGCGGTCACCGTGCATAGCGCGCCGCCGGCTAGCCGCAGCACGATGGCGGCGGTGTCCTCGACCTCGAGGCCGCGGTCGATGCGGCCGGTCTCGGCATAAACCCGCTCGATCTCACCGCAGATTGCGCGCAGACAATCGATGTCGTGGATCAGGTTGATCAGCACCGGGCCACCGCCGAGCTTGCCCCGCCATTCGAGGTCGAAGTAGGCCTCGGGCTTGCGCACCGCCCAGGTCACCGAGACCGCGAGCAGCGTGCCGATGCCACCCGCCCGGATACACTCGCGCGCGCCCGCGACGGTGGGATCGAAGCGCCGCTGGTGGCCAACCGCCATCCGTACGCCCGCCGCCTCGGCCGCTGCGACCAGGCGACGCCCGGCAGCCAGCGAATCGGCGACCGGCTTTTCCACCAGCAGGTGGACGCCGCGCGCGGCGCAGGCGATGCCGACCTCGGCGTGTAGGCCGCTGGGCACGGCGACGATGGCGCCGTCGGGGGCCGCGCTATCCAGCAGTTCGCTATGGCTCGGGTAGTGCGCCGCCCCGACCTCGGCCGCCAGCGCCGCCGTGGCGGGGTCGGGGTCGGCAATGGCTACCAACTCGCAGGCCGGCTCGGCCGCGGCCAGTCGGCAGTGGCGGGCACCAATGCGGCCGGCGCCGATGACCGCGAGGCGCACCGCGGCCATCGCTAGGCGCGCGCGGTGAAATGCGCCGCGGGCATGAGGCTCGGCGGGCTGGGCATTGACGGCACGAAACTCATGCGAGCGAGCACGTCGCGTTCGAGATCGACGCCGGGCGCGATCTCGGTCAGGACGACGCCCTCGGGTGCAAGCCGGAACACCGCGCGCTCGGTGACGATGACGACCTCTTGGCTGGAGCGAAGCGCCTGGGCGCCGGAGAAGGTGACCTGCGCCACTTCGGCCACGAACTTCGTTACCGAGCCATGGCGGCGGATATCCATGCGCCCGGCCCCGGTCGTGACCTCGGCGCCCTTGGCCTCGAAGGCACCGCAGAAGACGACCTTGCGCGCGTTCTGGGCGATGTCGAGGAAGCCGCCGGGCCCGACCGTGAGGCCGCCAAGCTTGGACGCGTTGACGTTGCCGGCCGCGTCGAGCTCGCCGAAGCCGAGAAAGGCGATGTCGAGGCCGCCGCCGGAGTAGAGGTCGAACTGCGAGGGCGCGTCGATCATGGCTGTCGCGTTGCGTGCAAAGCCGAACAACATGCCGTCCAACAGCGTGCCACCATACGTGCCGTGCTCGATGGTCTGGTAGTAGCGCTCGGCATCACCGCGCGCGGCGACCAGCTTGGCCACCGCATCGGGGATGCCGAAGCCGTAGTTGATGACCGCACCGTCGCGAAGCTCCTCGGCCGCACGCCGGGCGATCGCTTGGCGCGCGCCGAACGCCTCGGCCGGCTCGGGCGGGACCGGCCCGCGGCTCTCGCCCGAGATCGTCGGGTCGTAAACGATGTCGTAGCTCTGCGACTGGCTGGCATCGACGGCCACCGCATCCACCAGTGCGCCGGGTACGCGCACCGCCCGCGCCGGCAGCGTACCGAACCCGACCTCTGTGCGGACCTGGGCCAACACCCGCCCGCCGGAGTTGTGCGCGGCCAAGGCGATGGCAAACGCGTCGAGGTTCGCCGGCTCCTGTTGGAAACTCAGATTGCCCTGGGCATCGGCAGCACTCGCGCGGAGGATCGCGACGTCGACGGGGAACGGTTTGTAGCGAAGGAATTCGCGGCCATCGATCTCGATGACCTCGACCAGCGGCTCGGTGGCGCGGTCGTTCATGCGCCCGCCCTCAAGGCGGGGATCGGCAAAGGTGCCCAAACCGACGTGGGTGATCAGTCCGGGCCGGCCGGCGCCGATCTCGCGCAGCAGCTGCATGATCACGCCGCCCGGCAGGACGTAGGCCTCGATCTTCTCATCGCGCGCCATTTGCTGCATGCGCGGCGACCACACCCAGTGGCCGCCGATGACGCGGCGGACCATACCCTCGTGGGCGAAACGGTTCATTCCGCGCTCGCCCCGATCGCCGATGCCAAGCGCATGAACGACGGTGAGGTCGCGGGGGTGCCCGGTCCCGAAGAACCGCGCCTCCAGCGCCGCAAGGAGCGCCGAGGGCTCGACCAGCCCCCCGCCGCCTCCGATGACCGCCACCGTGGCCCCGTCCGCCACCGTCCCGACCGCCGCCTCGGCGGTGACGATCTTGCTCGCCATCATGGTTGGGTGCGCCCCCCTCGCGCCGCGAAGTCTCCTTCGTGCAGAGCGGAACCGCAAGGACTACAATGCGAAGCGGGGTTGCACCCCGCGCCCCGCCTCCCGTGGGGCAAGCCCCACACCCCAATGATTCGCGCTGAGCTGCGCTTGGTCTACTTCTTGGCGTACACTTCGCCCGACCGCGCAACGCACCCTTCCGGCGTATCGGCTTCCTTGCCGACTTGGACGTAGCCATGACGCCTCATGACGTCCGCCACGAACCGCCCTGCCCAATGCGTGGTCATATTGTGCTTCCCGTAGTCCACCCCGAACTTCACACTCAATAGGGGGTCGACACCTGCGATCGCGGGCCATCCCTCGTCGGTTGCCTTTATGCAGGCGATCAGCCCATCGTCGGAATCAACCACGGCTTGCATCGCTTCGCAGAGCGGGTCATCTAGCTTGACGCTCCCCTACTCGGAGAACGGGAGACCGGCCTCCTCGATCCATTCGACCACCCGCCGTGCCTCGTCGGAATCCGTGTTCGTCGCACGCGCATACAGACGTGCCCGATCACCGGGCGCCATGGCCCCGATCTTTTCGGGCGTCAGCTTGGTCACGTTTCCCGCCTGAATATCCTGAGTTCCGATCCTCTAGCGCAGATACGCTTCGAAGAAGCCCGGCCAATATTCGACAAGGGATTGAAGCACCTCATTCGCCGTCTGAAAACGTCCATCGCCACGGTCAATCAAAAGATAGGGTGATCCGTACGGTCCCGCTCCGTACGGTCCCTGGGACCGGCAGGCGCCCTCGGTCCTAAAAGCTCTTGACGCCGGGGATGCGGCACTCGCCCCGCGTGTAGATCTGCTCGATCCGGCAGAGATCGCCGATCTCCATGACCACCGAACCCTCACACGCCTTGAGATTGATCCACGCCTTCACGCCCCTCCTGATGACCCCGGTGCGGCTGACGACCGCGGAATCCTGGACGTAGCTCATCGAGCGAATGTCCTCGGCACCGACGTCCAGCTCGGCGAGCCGGTCGGCGACGCTGGCATCGCATTCATCGTAGCGGGCCGAGAATGCGGTCGTGCCGGCGAGCACGAGACTCACCGCGATCATCACCAACTCAAGGCGACGTATCACCTGCAAACGCTTTTGGCGTGGCCCAGTTCTCATGCGTTCCAGTCCAAGGAATTAACTCCGGCAGGCGGGACCTTTGGCTAGCCACCCAGTGATCGTGACCGCCCGGCAGCGTATGCGGCCGTGCCCTGCCCAGAGTGTGTCCGCCTTGATGGGGCGATGCAATACCCGCCAAGATGGAGTGGATCGGCGCCAAGAGGATGACACCGCGGCGGAAGTGCAAGGCCCGCCAGCGGGCGGCGCGGCGGACCGGGTTTTGGGCCCGGCTAGACCGGGCCGGCTACGTGGCTGTCGAGGAATGTGATGGTGTAGCCGGAGGGTTCGGCGACCGTAAAGGAGCTGTGGACGCGGCTGCGCCGAATCGGGGTCGGTACATGGCCGGCGGCGGCTAGGGCTGTGCGCTGCGCCGCCAGGTCATCGACCATGAGATCGAAGTCGGCCCGCTCTGGCTCTTTCTTCTTGCCCTTTTGCAACACCAGATGGGTGCCGCCACGAAGCTCGAGCACCGCGAGCCCGGGCATCCGTGCGACCCGCCGCATCCCGAGAGAACTGAAGAATCTGTACGATTCTTGGAATCTTGCCACTTCCAAGAAAACCGTCCCGCGGAGGTACGCTTGGTCTACTTCGTGGCGCGCGATTCATGCGCTCGCGACTTTGGGCGGCAGCCTATGTAGTCTAAGGTTCTGACAACGGACGGTGGGCCGGTGCGGTGCGGGGACATCGGTTCGCGGATCGGCCCGACCCGGGAGGGAGTGCGGCCATGAGTTGGACCCATCGCGAGCGGTTGCTGGCGGCGCTCAATCGCGAGGAGGCCGACCGCGTCCCAATCGACTTCGGCTCGACCATCGCCACTTCCATCACGCTTCCAGCGTACGAGCGTCTCAAGGAACACCTGGGCCTCGAGCACGAGACGGCGGTCATGTCGAAGACCAGCCGACTCGCGAATCCCGATGACTCGGTTCTCGAGAGATTCGACGTGGACACCCGGTTCCTCGGCTACGGCGTCGGGAGCGAAGAGATCGACCAGGACACCATCCTCGACGAGTGGGGGACGACTTGGCATCGGGCGCCGGGCGGCTGTTTCATGCCAGTGGACGGCCCGTTCGAGAACCAGGAGCCCACGATCAGGGACCTCGAAAGCTGGAACTGGCCGGACCCCGAAGACCCCAGGCGCTACCGCGGGCTGGAGGAGCGCGCCAAAGCGCTGCGCCACGAGACCGACTGCGCCATCGTCCTCAACCCCGACAGCTACTGCGGCGCCACGGCGCAGCACCAGCGCGGCTTCGGCAACTGGCTCAAAGACCTTCACCGCAACCCCCAGTACGTCTGCCGCATGTTGGACATCATCGCCGATTTGTGGATCGGAATCGTTCACCGGGCGCTCGATGCGGTGGGCACGAACGTGGACGTCGTCATCATCTTGGACGACCTGGGTACCCAGTCGGGACCGCTGTTCAGCCCCGAGATCTATCGCGAACTGCTCAAGCCCCGTCACGCCCGGATGATCGCCGCCCTCAAGGAGCACGGCGGCGTGAAGGTGCTGTTCCATAGCTGTGGCGCCGTGCACCGGTTTATCGGAGATCTCATCGACATCGGTGTGGATGCCCTCAATCCGGTGCAGGTGAACGCCGATGACATGGATCCCGAGCAGTTGAAGAAGGAGTTTGGCGATCGCCTCGCCTTTTGGGGCGGCATCGACACCCAGAAGGTATTGCCCAACGGAACCGCAGAGGAGGTTGCGGCCGAGACTCGCCGGATCATCGACGTCCTCGGCAAGGGCGGCGGATTGGTTCTCAACAGCGTTCACGACATTCAGGTCGAGGTGCCGCCCGAGAACGTCGTCGCCATGTTCGACGCCGGCCTGGAACACAGTTACGCGAAGACGGCCTAAGGAGGGATGCAACAGGACGCATCTGACTAGGTCCATACTGGGCCTCCGAACGCGCCCCTGCCGGCTGCGGGTGGGGAGCTAGAATGGCGGATGGCGCCGGGTCCGGGGTACACACTGCACAGGCACCACCATCATTTCGGGTGGAGCGCGGGGTTTTTGATTCCGATCTTGCCGGTGTCCGCGATCGGCGCTAAGGCATCGCGGGCCCGAACCGGTCGGAACGCACCAAAGAGGCAGGCCATGGACCCCGTAGTCTGGGGGATCCTCAGCACCGCGAGCATCGGCGTCGAGAGGGTGATCCCGGCGATGCAGGAGGGCAAGCTCTGCGAGGTCGCAGCGATCGGCTCCCGCGACCTCGAGCGGGCCCAGCAGGCCGCCGCGCGGTGGCGCATACCGAAGGCCTACGGCTCCTATGAGGAAGTGCTCTCCGACCCCGAGATCGAGGCCGTCTACATTCCGCTGCCAAACCATCTGCACGTCCCGTGGTCGGCCAAGGCGGCGGAGGCCGGCAAGCACGTATTCTGCGAAAAGCCGATAGCCCTCGACGCCGCCGAGGTGGCAGGCCTGATCGCGGTCCGGGACCGCACCGGCGTCGTGATCGGCGAGGCCTTTACCGTGCGCAGCCATCCGCAGTGGCTTCGCGTCCGGGACCTGGTCGCCGCAGGGCGGATCGGCAGGCTGCGGGCGATGCAGGCGTTCTTCGGCTTCACCGACGTCGATCCCGAGGGCATCATCAATCAGACCGACATGGGAGGTGGCGGCATCTACGATCTCGGCTGCTACGCGATCACCACCTTCCGGTTCCTGTTCGCGGACGAGCCGAGTCGCGCCGTGGTCTCGTTGGAGCGCGACCCGAACTTCGCGACCGACCGGCTGGCGACGGCGATCCTCGAGTTCCCCGAGGGACAGGCGAGCTTCCTGTGCTCCACCCAGCTGGTGGAGACCCAACGTATGCAGGTTCTCGGGACCGAGGGCAGGATCGAGATCGAGATGCCCTTCGACGCCTATACCGATCGACCCTGCCGCATCTTCATCGACGACGGTGGCGCCTTCGCCGGCGGTCCGGTGGAGGTCGAGGCTTTCGACGTCGTCAACCAGTACACCATCGAGTGCGACCTGTTCGCCAAAGCCATCCGCACCGGCCAGCGCCCGGTGGTCCCGCTCGAGGACGCGCTGCGCAACATGGCCACCATCGACGCCTTGTTCCGATCGGCGCGGAGCGGCGGCTGGGAGACGGTGTAGGCCGCCCGCTACGAGGCGTCTTTGCCGGCCGTGCGCGACGGACTAGAATGGCGGATGGCGCCGGGTCCGGGGTACACGCTGCATAGCCGCCACCATCATTTCGGGTGGGACAATTCCAACCCGCCGGTGCACACGATCGCGCCGGGCGAGACCGTGAGCTTCGAGACCGTCGATTCCTCGGGCGCACAAATCAGCCCCGATTCCACCGTCGCCGACGTCGCCGCGCTCGACTTCGCCAAGGTCAACCCGGTTACCGGGCCGGTCTACGTGGACGGCGCCGAGCCGGGCGACGCGCTACAGGTGAGGGTCCACGAGTTCACGCCCTCGGGCTGGGGCTGGACCGCGCTGATCCCCGGCTTCGGACTTCTGGCCGAGCAATTCCCCGATCCGGCGCTAACGCTGTGGTCCTACGACCCACAGGACATGGCGCCGGCGGTGTTCTCGGCCGGCGGGCGGGTGCCGCTCAAGCCGTTCTGCGGCACCATCGGGCTGGCCCCGGCCGAGCCCGGCACCCACAGCATCGTCCCGCCGCGGCGCGTGGGCGGCAACATGGACGTGCGCGACCTGGCGGCGGGCACGCTCCTCACGCTGCCGATCGAGGTCGAGGGCGCACTGTTCTCGGTCGGCGACACCCACGCCGCGCAAGGCGACGGCGAGGTCTGCGGCACCGCGATCGAGAGCCCGATGGCGGTGACCTTCGGCTTCGAGCTGGTCAAGGACGCGAATCTCCACTTCCCCCGCTTCGAGACGCCGGGGCCGGTCAGCCGACACTTCGACGCCAAGGGCTATCACGTCACCACCGGCATCGGGCCCGACCTGATGGCCGGAGCCCGCGCCGCGGTCAGCGATATGATCGAGCTCTTGGGCACGTTGCACGGGCTTGCCGCCGCCGATGCCTACATGCTGTGCAGCAGCTGCGCCGACCTGCGGGTGAGCGAGATCGTCGACCTACCCAACTGGGTGGTCTCGTTCTACTTCCCCAAGATCGTGTTCGACTGAGGCCGGGAGTCAGGCTCCGAGTATGGCGAGCACCACGGCGAGGAGGACCGCCGCGGTGACCCAGCATGCCGCCTCGATTCGTGGCGACACCAGTGCGCGTCGACGGCGCGGCGAAGCATTCTCAAACGCCCTAGTATCGGGACGCCGGGAACCGGCCTGATCGTCACGGCGGGTGCCCGGCGATTCGGGTGCGATCGATTGAAAGAACGATCCCTTGGCACGGGATCTTAGAGCCATGCGTGCGCCCCCTTGTTGGCTTTGTCGGGTGTCCGGTACGACTCTATGTGGGAGTGGCGATGCGGCGGGTTTAGCGAAAACTAAGGTTAACCGCGTGACCTCGGTTACAGGACCGCCGCTTATCGGGTCTCACCACACTCAAAGTGTGACGGCCATCACAG
>PVBE010461741.1_pt1 | contig 10233 bp, 14 predicted proteins | sample 1631181 | NCBI WGS metagenome assembly PVBE01 (sample SAMN08397723, study PRJNA350692) | Marine metagenome, whole genome shotgun sequencing project. | isolation source: water | place: Pacific Ocean | collected 2012-04 | reverse complement strand
CACGCTGTACCGCTGGCGCGACTTACACCCACGGGAGCAACACCCTCGAGGTGATCTGGACCATCGTCCCGGCCGTCATCCTCGTCATCCTGGCCTTCATGAGACAGGATGTGTGGGGAAAGATCAAAATGCGCATCCCCGCGGGGGACGTCCAGATTCAGGTGACCTCGAAGCAGTTCAACTGGGACATGGTCTATCCCGGGCCGGATAAGAAGTTCGGGACGAAGGACGACCTCAAGCTCGAGAACGAGCTGCACGTCCCGATCAACAAGGTCGTGCGCCTGACGCTGAAGTCGGAGGACGTGATTCACAGCTTCTTCGTCCCCAACCTGAGGCTCAAGCAGGACACCTTGCCGGGCAGGGAGATCCCGGCCTGGTTCGAGGCCATCAAGGCTGGAACGTACGAAATCCCGTGCGCCGAGCTGTGCGGGTTCGGCCATTCAGGCATGAAGGGAAAATTGATCGTTCACACCCCGGCGGATTACGCCGAGTGGGTCAAGAAGCAATGGCCGTCCTCCTAGCCCGCCGGAGTCGGAAGGGCGCGAGGGCGATTCGATACGACCCATAGGGGTTCCTGATTGCAAAGGGGGGGAGATGAGTGAAGCGGCTGCCGGCCATGCTGGCGCATGAGCAGGCTCACGGCCACGGCGAGAGTTTCATCAGCAAATACATTTTCTCGACCGACCACAAGGTGATTGCCAAACAGTTTCTCTGGTACGGCTTGATCATGATGATTTTCGGCGGGCTGTTCGCCCTGATGGTCCGCTGGTAGTTGGCGTGGCCGGAGACGGCGGTGCCGGGGTTCAGCTGGGTTCCCGAGCCCTATATGTACAACGGGATCATTCCACCGGCGTTTTACAACACGCTGTTCACCATGCACGCCACCATCATGGTCTTCTTCGTGGTCATGCCGATCCTGGTGGGTTGCTTCGGGAACTTCCTGATCCCGCTGATGATCGGCGCCGAGGACATGGCGTTCCCCAAGCTCAACATGCTCTCCTTCTGGGTGGCCGTGATCGCCGCCGTCGTGATGATGGCAGGGTTCTTCGTCCCCGGCGGGCATGCGGCCGGAGGCTGGACGGCGTATGCGCCCCTCACGGCGAAAGAAGAGTTCACCGGCGTCGGAATGGGCATGAACCTTTGGATCATCAGTCTGGTCATCCTGGGGTTCTCCTCGATGGGCGGCTCCATCAATTACATCACCACCGCCATCAACATGCGCGCCTCCGGGATGACGTTCTTCCGGTTGCCCCTCGTCGTGTGGTCCCTCTTTGTCGTCGCGATCCTTCTCCTGCTGTCGCTGCCGGTCCTGGTGGCTGGCCTGGCGATGCTTCTGTTCGACCGAACGTTGGGCTCCAGCTTCTTCCTCGCGGAGGGCGGCGGCCACCCCGAGGTCTACGTCCTGATCCTGCCGGCGATGGGGATCGGGTCCGAGGTCCTCTCGACCTTCTCGCGGAAACCCATCTTCGGCTACCGCTCCATGGCCTACGCGATGATCGCCATCGGTTTCCTCGGGTTCATCGTCTGGGGCCACCACATGTTCCAGAGCGGGATGAACCCGGCCCTGGCGACCGGCTTTATGATCTCGGCGATGGTCATCGCGGTTCCCTCCGCCATCAAGACCTTCAACTGGCTGGGCACGCTGTGGGGGGGGCAGATCCGCTTCACCGTCCCCATGCTGAACGGCCTGGCCTTCGTGTCGATGTTCGTGATCGGCGGCCTGAGCGGGATCTTCATGGCTTCCACCCCCGTGGACATCTTTATCCACGACACCTACTTCATCGTGGCCCACATCCATTACGTCGTCTTCGGAGGCAGCTTCTTCGGCATCTTCGCCGGCATCTATTACTGGTACCCGAAGATGTTCGGAAAAGAGATGAGCAAGAAACTGGGCCACTGGCATTTCTGGCCGACGTTCGTCTTCTTCAACTGCACGTTCTTCCCGATGCACATCCTGGGCGTGGGCGGAATGATGCGACGAATTTACAACCCGGGGCAGTATGATTTCCTCCAGCCCCTTCAGTCCATGAACGTGTTCGTGACGGTCAGCGCCATTTTGCTCGGACTCTCGCAGATCCCCTTCGTCATCAACTTCATCGGGAACTTGTCGAAAGGGAAAAAGGCCGCGGACAACCCCTGGAACGCCAACACCGTGGAGTGGAGCGCGCCGACGCCCGTTCCGCACGGCAACTTCCCGGTCGCCCCGGTGGTGTACCGGGGTCCCTATGAGTACAGCTCGCCCGAGGTGACCGAGGACTGGCTTCCCCAGACCAAGAAGCTGGAGACCCAAGCGGCTTCGGCGCACTGAGAGCGGTTTTGAGAAGCGGAGAATGATGGGAAGCCCCAACCGTCAAATCCGAGACCGTGAGGAAAGCCGATCCGGGTGGCTCCACGGGTTCGCCGTCCTGACGGCATGGTGCGCCTTCGGGCTGATCTTCATCGGCGGGCTCGTCACGAGCACCGGCTCGGGCCTTGCCGTCCCGGACTGGCCCCTCGCCTTCGGCCGGGTGTTCCCGAAGCTGGCCGGCGGGGCGCTCTTTGAGCACGGCCACCGTCTGGCCGCCGCTGCGGTGGGCCTGTTGACGGTCATCCTCACGGTCTGGATCTGCCTGAGCGACTCCCGAAAATGGGTCCGGGTTCTGGCCCTGTCGGGTCTGGGCGCGGTCGTTTTCCAGGGATTGCTCGGAGGCGCCACCGTCATCCTGGAGCTGCCCACGGCGGTTTCCGTTTCACACGCCCTGCTCGCCCAGGCCTTCTTTTGTGTGATGGTGACGCTCGCAATCGTCACAAACCCGGGTTGGAGAGCCCGATCTCTTGAAAAATCGGGCGAGGAAGCGGCGGGGGGGGAGGCCGGCCCGCAAAGGCTTTGCATCGCGACGGCAACCGTCATCTTCATCCAGTTGCTCCTCGGGGCGCTGATGCGGCACACCCACGCGGGGCTCGCCATTCCGGATTTCCCGCTCGCCTTCGGGGGCCTTGTTCCGCCGCTGGGCGATCCGCGCGTTGTGATCCATTTTCTGCACCGCCTGGGCGCGGCGGCCGTGGCCGGGTTCGTGATTTGGACCGCGACGCGGGTCATCCGCCGGCGTCCGGAAGAATCGAAACTGCTTTGGCCCGCTTGTTCTCTGCTCGCCCTGTTGGCCTTCCAGATCATCCTGGGCGCTTTGACCATCTGGACGCGCAAGGCGGTGATCCCGACGACGGCGCACGTGGCCGTCGGCGCGGGGATCCTGGCCGTCACGCTGATCCTGACGCTGCGCCTCCGGGAGCGCCGGGAGACGGGAGACGCCCGGCGGGCGCACCGGTGGGTTGCGGAGAACGTTCCGGTATGACAACGCGCGCGCAAACCCTGTCAATCGGTTTCACGGGCGTACGCCGGAGAACCGGGGATTTTCTGGCGATGACCAAGCCCCGCGTCGTCTTGATGGTCCTGACATCGATCCTCGTCGGTTTCTACCTGGGCGCGAGGGGGGTTGTGGATTACTGGGTTTTGCTTCAGACCCTGGTGGCGACGGCGCTGACCACCGGAGGGACGCTCGCGCTGAACCAATACCTGGAGCGGGAGGTCGACGCCCAAATGGCGAGGACCCGGCTCCGACCGTTGCCGGACGGCCGCCTGAAGCCGGCGGAGGCCCTGGGATTCGGTGTGATCCTCACCACCGTGGGCCTGCTCTACGCAACGTTTGCCGTGAACGTGCTGACGGGCCTTCTGACCGCCCTGATCGTCGGCGCCTACCTCTTTCTGTACACGCCGCTGAAGGTGAAAACCGAGTTTTGCAACCTTCCCGGCGCCGTCGCGGGCGCGCTCCCGCCGGTGGTGGGGTGGGCCGCGGCCACCGGAACGCTGGAAATGAAGGCATGGGTCCTGTTCGCCATCATGTTCGTCTGGCAGTTCCCTCACCTGTTGGCCATCGGCTGGCTGTACAAGGAGGAATACGCGCAGGCGGGCGTCCGGCACATTGTGGGCGAGGACGCGAACCCCAGGGGCATCGGCCGGCAGATCGTGATTAACTGCTTGGCCCTCCTGGTCCTGGGGCTGATGCCCACGCTGGTCGGTCTGGCTGGAGCGGTCTACTTCATCGCCGCCCTGGCCGTCGGAATCGCCTTCCTGGCGTGCGGGATCGGGGCCGCCTTCTCGTTGACGGAATCCAGCGCCCGAAGGCTCCTGGTGGCCTCGCTGGTGCATTTGCCGGTCCTGCTTCTGTTGATGGTGATCGACAAGGTTCCGACCTAACGGGGCGGGATGTTCGATCGATGGGCGCCCTGAGCGTAAAAGAGCGAAACCGGCGTTTGGTCGGCATCCTGGTGCTGACAGCCGGGGGACTTTTCGTCCTGGCTGTGGTCGGCATCGTGACTTTGAACTGAGCTCGCTGAAGGTTCTCGGCCCCTTTCGGGGCGCCGAAGGCCGGGGAGCCGAAGGATGGTTGGGACAATCCCGGCGGATGCGGCCGCTGAAGAAAAGCTCGGAGGTTCCATTCCGCCGGAGCCGCCCGGGGGGCCGCCGCGCGACGACGAGGGACCGCAACGCGATCCGCAGGGCGAGCCGGGGAAACGACCCGTGGCCAACGCCTACATCGGCCTGGCCATGTTCCTGGGGTCGGAGGCGATGTTTTTCGCCGGGCTCATCGGGGCCTTTCTGGTTTTCCGGTACGGAAGCCGGGTTTGGCCCCCGCCGTTTCAGCCCCGCCTGCCGCTGGGGGTGACGTGGGCCAACACGGGGGTCCTGCTCCTCAGCGCCCTGACGATGTTCTTGGCCTGGATGGCCTGGAAGAAAAGAGATCGGAAGAGACTGATCAGATACCTGATCATCACGTCGGTGTTGGGGGGGGTGTTCCTGGCCGTTCAGGGCTCCGAGTGGGCCCGTCTCATCCACTTCGGTCTAACGATTTCAAGCGGAGTGTATGGCGCGACCTTTTACACGCTGATCGGCTTTCACGGACTCCACGTCATCGGCGCGGTGGTCTGGCTTGTAAGCGTTTCCGTCATGCTCCGGCGGGCGCCTTTCCTGCCGCGCTTTCGGAAAAGACTTGAATTGTGCGCCATCTACTGGTATTTCGTCGTTGGGCTTTGGCCGGTGTTGTTCGGTTTGGTGTACTTGAGCTGAGCAAGCAGAATCCAAGGACGACGGGAGGATGAAGTTGGATCGGGTTTCGAGATTTTGGAGAAGGGTGGGTTCCGGCGTTGCCTGGACGGCCGCCTTTGCCTGGGCGTTTTCGCCCGGCCCCGCCCGGGCCTGCGCGGTCTGCTTCGGAGACGGGGAATCCCTGGCGGGTTTCACCGTAAGCTGGCTTTTTCTCGTTTTGATGCCGTTTGCCGTGGTCGGCTCCATCGGGGGCTGGATCTTCCTGCTCCACCGGCGGAATGCATCACGGAATTCGCCTGAGCGTTCGGGACGCCCGGCCTTGACACAGAAGGAGAGCGGATGTTGACGCAAGAAGCGGCTGTTCACGCCGGCGCGGGGACGCACGAATCTCCTCTGACGCCGGAAAGCTGGGGCAAGCTGGGGATGTGACTCTTCCTCGTGGGGGACGCCATGTCGTTCGGCGGTCTGCTGGCCGCCTACGGCGCCGCCCGGCTTGGAAGCGTCGATTGGCCGAATCCATCGGAGGTTTTGGGGATCAACCTGACGGCGTTCATGACCTTCCTGCTGATTTGCAGCAGCGTGACGATGGTCAAGGCCCTTTCGGCCGTGAAACACGGAGATGGGAAGGGTTTTCAGAAGTTCATGTTCATGACCATCTCGGGGGGTGTCATCTTCCTCGCCCTCCAGGCGTATGAGTGGACCCACCTTGTCAATGAGGGCCTTCACTTCAACAGCAATCCGTGGGGGGCCTCGCTCTTCGGAGCGACCTTCTTCGCGATTACGGGTTTCCACGGAATGCATGTGACCGGCGGGGTCATCTATCTGAGCTGCGTTCTGATCGAAGGGAAACGGGGACGGTTCGCCGGTGGAAAGTTCCAGCGGGTCGAAGTCGTGGGGCTTTATTGGCACTTCGTCGACCTGGTCTGGATCCTGGTGTTCACGTTCGTTTACCTGTTGTAAACCCTCGGCTTGAAATGAAGAGAACGCCCTGATGGCGGAAGGACACAAAGACACCAATTACATGGCCATCTTCTGGTGGCTTCTGGCGCTGACGATCCTCGAGGTTCTGGCGGCCATCTCTCCGATCGCCCAGGGCGCGAAGGCGACGCTTCTGGTGGTGATGGCCCTGGCCAAAGCCTTTCTGGTCGCCATGTATTTCATGCACCTGCGGTTCGAGACGCGAACCTTGGCCGCCATCGTCGTCACGCCGCTCGTTTTGTGCGTGTTCCTGTTGGTCATGCTGTTCCCCGACATGCTGACCCATCCCAGCCAAACGGCGAAAACCTGGGGCGTTGAGAAGGTGAAGAAGGCGGACGCCGACGACGCGGATGATGAGGATGACGATGAGGACGACGACGAGGATGAAGATGATTGACCGGCGCGCGCGGGGCGTCCGGAAGGCCTCGTCTTCCTGAACCGGCGCCGCGCATCGCCGCCCATCCGCTTTCCTCTGGCCCGTGAACCGGGTTTCCCTTCGAAGAGAACGGCCGCTTGTGCTCTCGGTTGCTGACCTTCCCGCGGTCAACGCGACGCTCAACACCATCAGCGCGGCGCTCCTGATCTGCGGTTACGGGTTCATCCGGCGGAAAAACGTAACGGCCCACAAGGCGTGCATGCTCTCGGCCTTCGGGATCTCGATCCTCTTTCTGGCCTCTTATCTGACCTACCATTACCACGTGGGCTCCGTCCGGTTCGGAGGGCTGGGCTGGGCGCGGCCTGTCTATTTCACCATTCTCCTCTCCCACACCGTCCTGGCGGCGGCCATCCCGCCTTTGGCGCTGGTCACGCTTTACCGGGCGTGGAAGGAACAGTTCGAAAAGCACAGACGCATCGCCCGGTGGACGCTCCCAATCTGGATCTACGTTTCGCTCACGGGGGTGGTGGTTTACTTGATGCTTTACCGGATTTACGGGCCGGCCCAACCGATCCAGCCGCTCGGAGGTGGATAGCGGGCGTTGACACCCACGCCCCGGGCGCCCGTGTTGCGATCTGTCCATGGATGAAAGCACAGGGGATCGGATGGACGTCCCGGGCGGTCTCAGAATTCTGCGCAGGGGCGCACGGCTGAAATGCCCGCGCTGCGGAACCGGCTCATTGTTCCGGGGGTTCTTCGCGATGCTTCCTGAATGTCCGGATTGCGGTCTTCTCACCGAGCCGGAGATGGGGTATTACGTGGGCGCGACTTACATCAACTACGGATTCACCGTCGGGATCGCCGTGACGGGACATTTCCTTCTGGACGCTTACACAAACATCACGCTGAACGGCCGGCTCGTCCTGTGGATCCCGTTTTGCGTCTTGTTTCCTCTCTTATTTTTCCGGCATTCCAAGAGCCTGTGGTTGAGTTTCGACACCCTCTTCAACCCGCCGGAGGAAAGCGGCTCTCCGTAGAAAGCGGTCCGGTCGTGAGCCAATCCCCCACAAGCGTTGAACCCCCTGATTCGGCCGCCTCACAGACGGCGGCCGAGCCGCCCGCGGTCGAGACCGAGGGTCTCCACCACGCCTACGGCGCGCACATCGCGCTGAAAGGGGTCTCGCTCTCCGTCCGCCGCGGCGAGATCTTCGGCGTCCTGGGCGAGAACGGCGGCGGGAAGACCACGCTGTTCAAGATCCTCTCCACGCTCATGCCCCCCGGAGGCGGAAGGGTCTCTCTCCTGGGTCGGGACACCCTGACGCATCCGCACGCCGTCCGAAGGCGCATCGGGGTGGTCTTCCAACACCCGAGCCTCGACCCCAAGCTCACGGTCATCGAGAACCTCTTGCACCAGGGCCGGCTCTACGGCATGCGGGGAAGGGCCCTCAAAGAGCGGGCCCGGATGAACCTGGACCGCCTGGGCCTGGCCGGCCGGAGCCGGGACCGGGCGGAGACCCTCTCCGGCGGGTTGAAGCGCAGGGCGGAGCTGGCCAAGGCCCTCCTGCACCGGCCGGACGTCCTCATCATGGATGAGCCCGGAACCGGTCTCGACCCCGGCGCCCGTGGTGATTTCGACGATTATCTGGCCGAGCTTCGGGAGTCGGAAGGGACAACCGTCCTGCTGACGACGCACTTTCTGGAAGAGGCCGATCGGTGCGACCGCGTCGCCTTCCTTCATCGGGGGGAGGTCGTCGCCCTGGGTGCGCCCGAGGAGCTCAAGGCCCGCGTCGGCGGGGACGTGGTGGCCATCCACTCGGGCGATCCCGAAGGGTTGGGCGAGAAGGTGCGGGAGCACTTCGGCTGCAAGGTGCAAGTCGTGCGCGGCGTGCTTCGCGTCGAGCGGCCGGAGGGTCATGAGTTCGTCCGGGAGGTGGTGAACGCCTTTCCCGGCGACATCCGCTCCGTCGCCTTCGGCAAGCCGACGCTGGAGGACGTCTTCGTCCGGCTGACCGGCCGCGGGATCGAAGACGGCGAGGCGGCGGAAAACGAAGGGGGGGCGGCGTGATGGGGTTCTGGCTGCCGGTCCTGTCCCTTTGGCGGCGGGAGATCGTCCGGTTCGTGAGACAACGGAGCCGAGTCGTCGGCGCGCTGGTTCAGCCGCTGCTCTTCTGGGTCCTGCTGGGGAGCGGGTTCCGCGCGTCGTTCCGGGTGCCGGGGGCGCCGGCCGGGATGAGCTATGCCGAGTATTTCTATCCGGGGATCATCGCGCTGGTCCTCCTCTTCACGGCGATCTTCTCGACCATTTCCACCGTCCAGGACCGGAACGAAGGCTTCCTTCAGGGCGTTCTGGTGGCCCCGGCGCCCCGTTCGAGCATTGTCCTCGGCCAGGCCCTGGGCGGGACAACCCTGGCCCTCGTCGAGGGGCTACTTCTCCTTCTCCTCGCCCCGCTGGCGGGAATCCCGCTGACGGTTCAGTCCGTGGTCCTGTCCCTCGCGGTGATGGCCCTGCTGTCTTTCGGGATGACGAGTCTGGGCCTCTCGATTGCCTGGCGGATGGAGTCGGTCCAGGGGTTTCACGCCATCATGAACCTGTTCCTGATGCCGCTCTGGCTGCTTTCGGGGGCCATTTTTCCCGCCGGGGGAGCCCCGGTATGGCTTGAATGGGTGATGCGGGTGAACCCGATGACCTACGGCGTCGCGGCCCTGCGGCGTTCCATGTACTGGGGAAGCTCAGCGGGCGCGGCGAGCCCGCTTCCTTCTTTTTCGATCTCTCTGATCGTCACGATCCTGTTTTCGATCCTGATCTTCCTGACAACCGTCTGGATCGCCGCACGGCGCTCCGTCTGAACATCTGCGGAGGGAGAATTTTTTCCTGTGAGGATAGGGGAAATGCAATTTCCCATTGACTTTCGTTTATTATTTGCCTATATTTAATGAAACCAAACGGCAGGAAAATCGCTCCAATCATTAAGGCGGGGATTAGATTTACACGTAGTGGAGCCTTTCATCCGCTGTCCCGAGGGGTGGAAGAAAGGAGATCCCGGCGATGAAAACGCTGAAAGAGAAGGAACTGGCGCTTCTTTCCATCCGCAACCTGAACCGCTATCTCCATGGAGAGATCAAAAAAGAGGAGTGGCGGGAGAACATGCGCCGGATCGAGGACATGCTCACCCGGCAGCAGGCGTTGCCGTTATTCAGCGAAGAGATGGACGACCCCCGTCTGGCCGGATCGGTCTCGGAAAATTGAAGCGCATCGGGCAAAACATCGGGGCCGTCTCGACTAACTCGCGCAGCTTGCCCCGGGATGCCCGCGAGGCTGCGTCACCATCCCGGTCCGCGCACAGGATGTCACCTTGATCTGGGGGTCTCGGAACGGACCTCCCGGATGCTCGTCCTTTCATCGAAACCAAGAGATTGGATTGGAAGACCTGACCCCGGGCTGAATCCGAAGCGCCCTTCCCGGTTCCGCCCCGGGAGCGTCCTCACGATTGGACCTCGCTCGTCTCCGTGTTCATCGGGACCTGCCAGCGCCCGCCCAGTTGATAGCGCGAGAAGAGAAGCATGCCGAGGGAGATGTAAAAGATTTCCCGGAAGCGGCGAAGGATGCTGAACGACAGGGCGGTGGTGGCGGGGAGGCCGTAAGCATCGAAAATGAGGATGTTTCCCCCCTCCGTCGCGCCGATCCCCCCCGGGAGAAAGAAAATCGCCCCCTTGATCATCGCGACGATGGATTCGATGGCAAAGGCCATCCCCCAATTGACGGGGACGCCCAGGAGCCAAAGCACGAAGTACGTTT
>PVBE010402916.1_pt1 | contig 10233 bp, 5 predicted proteins | sample 1631181 | NCBI WGS metagenome assembly PVBE01 (sample SAMN08397723, study PRJNA350692) | Marine metagenome, whole genome shotgun sequencing project. | isolation source: water | place: Pacific Ocean | collected 2012-04 | reverse complement strand
GCGCCGACGCGCAGCTGGGCGTCGCAGTCGATGACGCCGCAGATGTTCTCGTTGCGCTGGGGCTCATCGGTGGTGAGCACGATCCCGAGCACCTGGACGGAGTTGGTGCCCCCCTCCCGAAACTCGACGCACCAGGGATCGCCGGCCATGGCGCCGTCCTCGTGGATGCAGGCGGTGACATCGGCGAGGAACTCCGCGTGGTCGGTGAGGGCGGCGAAGTCCAGCGGCCGATCCAGCTGCACCGTGGCGCCGGCGACGGTGACGGGGTCGCCCTTGGCGAAGGCGTAGGCCTCTTCCTGCGTGGTGTTGACGCCCTCCAGCACCGCGTCCCAGGACAGGGAAGTGTGCACGTGGAGGTCGCCCCAGTACAGGTTCTTGAGCTCGTTGCGATCGGCGCAGGGCTCCCGCTCGTCAGTGGTCACCACCGGTGGGACTTCAGGCTCCGGTTCGGGGCACGCCGGCGCGATCGCGAGCAGGATGAACGCGAACGCAGCGGAGGCCCGGGCCCTCACAGCACGTACCCCGCGACTCGCTCGATCGTCCACGCCATGGCCACCGTCCCGATGCAGTAGACAGGGATCAGCTGCACGGCGCGAGGGGCCTTTCGCAGCAGGATCACCGGACCGATGACGGCGGCGACGAACGCCAACTGGCCCGCCTCCACGCCCAGGTTGAACGACAGCAGGGGCATCCAGATGGACTCCTGGGGGAGGCCGATCTCGCCCAGCGCGCCCGCAAACCCGAAACCGTGCAGCAGCCCGAAGGCGAACGCCACCAGCCACGGTTTGCGGTGGGTGAGGGTCTCCTCGTCGCGGGCCAACTCCACCGCCAACAGCACGATCGACAGCGCAATCACGGACTCCACCGGGGCTGACGGCAGCGCGATCGCGCCGAGGCTCGCCGCGCCGAGGGTGATCGAGTGGGCGAGCGTGAAGGACGTGATGGTGGCGAGCAGGTCACGGCCCGACGAGATGAGGAGCACGAGCCCGAGCACGAACAGCAGGTGATCGGTGCCGATGAGGATGTGCTCGATGCCCAGCCACAGCCACGTCATGAAGCCAGTGGGCTGGGCATGCTCGGAGCTGGCGGCGTCGCCGCTGAGGCCCAACTCGAGCATCGGAAGGTCGCGCGACATCATCGCGAACATCGGCTCGCCGTCGGCGCGGGCGACGCGGACCACGACCTCGGTGCGGTCGTCGCGGATGCCGTCGAGGTGCACCTGGGTGGGCTCGTCGCCGGCGCACGTCAGGTGCCAGTCCAGACCCGCCCGCTCGAGCGCGCAGCCGCCCGAGGTGCGGGGGAACAGCGCCGGCTCTGCCTGGGGGGCCGTCCAGTCGACGGCGTAGGTGCCCTCCCCGAGATCCCGCAGGAGCAGGAAACCCGGCTTCAGCGTGTGGGCCGAAGCGAGCGACGGGAGCAGCAGCGCGGCCGCAATCAGGCCGAGCAGGAGGCGCGAACGACGGCTCACGGGCGCCCCTCGATCGTCACGTCGTACTTGCCTCGGAGCTCGGACGCCTTGACGGAGACCGCCTCGTCCACGGCCTGCTGGTTGAGCGCCCAGGCGGCCTGTTCACGCAAGGAAGCGGCATCCGCGGCCTCGCTGTCGGCGCGCTCATCGACCCGCACCACGTGCCAGCCGAAGGTGGAGCGCACCAGCGACCAGTCGCCCACGCTGAGGTCCTTGATGCCGTCGGCGAAGCTGGGGCCGAGTTCCCGCTGGTAGCGGTCCAGCGGACGCATCGTCAGGGGAGATCCGAACGCGGTGGGGTCCCCGCCGGGGGGCAGGTCGGCGCCCCCGTCGACCGCGTCGAGGGCCGAGCGGGCGTCGTCCTCCGCGTTGGTGCGGCGGGTAGCGTCGAAGAAGACGTGGGTGAGGGCCACAGACGAGGTCGCGGCCTGAGGGTGGGCGGCGATCCAGGCGTCGACGGCGGCCTCGTCGGGGGCGGCGGGGGCGGCGCCCTCCTCCAGCAGGTAGCGCATCTTCTGCACCACACGGCGGCGGACGATGGGATCGCCCTTGTCGAGCCCCGCGGCGCGGCCGGCGCGGTAGAGGATCTCCTCCTCCACGACGGCGTCGACGAGGGTCTGGAGCTCGGCCTCGTCGGGATCGCGGCCCTGGACCTCGACGAAGTCCAACTTGGCGCCGTCAACGACGTCGGACGAGACGAAGACGGCTTCGCGGGCGGGACCCTCGGCGGCTTCGCCGTCCTCTTCGCCGCCGCCGGTGATCGTCCAGAGGCCGAACAGGGCGACGCCGAGCACGCAGAAGTGGATGAACGGTTCTTTCAGGAGCGAGTCAGGCGCTGGCATGGGCGGCATCTACAACGATCGCCGCGCCACCGCAACAAACGGGGATCAGTTCACCGGGAGCGGTCCCCGGAAGAGGGTCTGAAGCTCGTCCCCCGTCAGCTCGACCGCAGGCTCGCCGGCCTGCACCGTGACCGTCGCGCCGGTCTGGAAGAGGGGCGCGTCGACGGGGAAGGTGGACTCGTCGGGGATGATGTTGTCCGACAAGACGACGTCCGACAGCGTGGCGTCGAGGCCGAACCCCTCCAGCAGCACGCCGAGGCGGGCGTTGGCTCCGAAGGTGGACTCGCGGACCTCCAGGAGCATCGGCGCGGGGGCCGGCTCCACGAGCACGCCGCTGGTGGCGGCGAGGCCCACCCCGGAGCGTCCTTCGGCGCCCTCGATGTTCGCTTCCAGGGTGTCGGTGACGGTCGAGTTGAGGACGACGACGCCGGCCGGCTCCAGCACGAAGATGCCCGCGTCGGACGCCCCGGTGACGGTGACGGACTCGAGGAGGCCGGACGAGCCGGCCTGGACCTGGACGCCGCGCCCGAGCAGGCCGTTGAACTGGGTGGTCCCTTCGACGGTTGCGCGCCGCACCGTGAAGTCGGCGACGTCGCTGATGCAGACGCCGCTGCGGGTGGCGTCGCGGACCACGACGTCCTCGGCCACGAGCTCGGAGATGCCCCAGGCGAGCAGGCCGTAGCCGAGCGCGTCGCCGGCGGGGTCGACGTCCACACCGCGGATGTTGACGTCCGACAGGGAGGCCCGCGTGCCGGTGCCGGTGACGGAGATCCCAAGGCGGGTGGCGTCCTCGACGTCGACGGAGTTGACCTGCACGGGCGTCGCCGCCCCCGCGCCGGCCCCGATGCGCACGCCGGTGTTGGCGTTCTCGATCACGAGGTCGCGCAGGAGCACGCCGTCGGCGCCGCTGACGTCGATGCCGACGGCGCCCTCGGCATCCAGGATGGTCTCGCTGCCGCAGCCGACGAGGGCGAGGCCGTCATCGTCCGGCCCGAGGCTCAGGGAGCCGACGTACGTGCCGGGCGCGATGAGGAGGAACCGGTCGCCGCGGGTGCGGGCCAGGTCGAGCCCTTCTTCGATGGTCTGGAGCGGCTCGAGACGGCTCCCGTCGCCCCCCGCGGAGGCGAACAAGTCGACGACGACCGAGCCCTCCACGGGCGCGATCGACCACTCCACGGAGCACCGGGGGGGAGCGCTGTCGTCGTCATCGAACGCGATCCCCGAGCAGGCGGCGAGGGCGTAGGCGATCGATCCGAGGACCAGGATCCGGGTCAGGGAGGTCATCCCCGCGATCATACGGGTCCGACTCAGAGGGCGACGAGGGCAGTCAGCCGCCTCCGCAGGTCGTTTCGGGCGCGTTCGTGCCCGTCGAGCTCCGCGACCTCGAGGGCGATGGCGTACGCGGCGCCGGCGACGTCGGGGCGATCGGCGGCCGCGGCGCCCTCTCCGACGTCGAGCAGCAGCTTCGCGAAGTCCTCCTGGCCGCGCAGCCGCTCGGCCGCTCCCTCCAGCGTCCCGAGGGCCTCGTCGACGGCGTCCCAGCGGCCCGCGCGACCGAGCACAGCCGCCCGCACGAGCTCGATCCAGGGGCGCAGGGAGCTGTCCTGGGCGATCCGGTCCAGCGCCCGCATCCGACGCTCCGCCATCGCCAGCTTGTCCATGGCGAGCTCGGCGATCGCGAGGTTCAACAGGGCGGTGATGGCGAGGTAGGTGACCCCGAACGCGTTCGCCACGGCCAGGCCGGCGGAGTAGTCGCGACGGGCGGCGGCGAGGTCTCCGCGGCTGCGCGCCAGCTCGCCCAGGGACAGGCGGGTGACGGCGGTCTCGCTGCGGGTTCCCGCCTGCGCGGACCGGTCCAGCGAATGACGCAACGCCTCCTCGGCCTCCGCCATGTGCCCCGCGGCGAGCTCGAGGTGGCCGAGCTCACGGAGCACCTGCACCTCCACGTCGGCGTCCTCGATCGCGACCGCCGCCGCCAGCGCCCGGTCCAGCCCCGCACGCGCGTCATCGGGGGCGCCGAGGTGCCGCTGGAGGCGGGCCAGCCGCCACCGGCAGGCGACCCCGGTGTGGGCGTCCCCCGCGGCCTCGGCGCCGGCCAACGCAGCCTCGAGGGCGGCGGCGGACTCCTCCAGCTGCCCCGAGCGGCGCAGCGCCTCGGCCCGGACCACGAGCAGGTCGTAGGGCGCGTCGGGCCCGTCGATCAGCGCGAGCACCGCGTCGAAGTCGCCCTGGACCATGGCGATGCCGGCGCGCAAGGACAGCGCCTCCTGCGCCTGAGCGTCGGTGAGGGGCAGCCCCTGGAGCTCCCCCAGCAACTCGACCGCGGCGGGCACGTCGCCCTCGGCGCGGGCAGCGCGGGCAGCCCCCAGGCGAACGGCGACGCTCCGGGGCTCATCGCGTGCGAGTCCGAGCTGAGCGACCCCGTCGGACGCGTTGGCCCAAGCCGCCCGGGCCGCCGCCACGTCGGTGTGATGGAGCGCTTCGGCCGCCTCCTGGGCGACGGTGAGAGCGAGGCCGGGCGCATGGGCGTCCAGCAACAGTCGGCTCGCCGCCACCGACAGCGTGGTGGCGCCGTCCTCCACTTCGAGGAGCGCGTCGGCGCAGGCGAGCCGGGCCTGGTTCCCGATCTCCGCGGTCGCTTCCGCGAGGGCCGCGGCGGCGAACGTGGGATCGCCGAAGTCCAGTCCCCAGGCATCCTCGGAGACCACGCCCGCGCGTCGCGCGCCGTCGAGGGCGGAGGCGGCGAGGGCTCCGCCCCCGAACAGCTCCCAGGCGCGGCGGAGCACCGACGGCGCGACGGGCCGAGGCAGCAGCGCCAGGAGCATGAGCAGGCTCCCCACCCCCTCGGCGTCGTTCGCGGCGAGGGTCTGCAGTCGGGCAGCGGCGAGCTCGGGAGCGGACAGGGTCGGCGCCAGCGCCGGGTCGTCCGATGTGGGCACGACGGCGGCGAGGCGAGCTGCCTGCACGGCCACCCGGGGCATGCCGCGCGCGGCCCGGACGATCGCGTCGGGATCGATCCCATCGGGGAGCAGGTCGCGGGCGAGAGCGGCGACCTCCTCCTCGGACAGCGGGGGGACCACCAGCTCGGGTGAGCCCTCGGGGGCGGGCCCCTCGGCCGCGGGCTCGTACAGCAGGAGCAGGGGAAACGGCGCCGCCTGGGCCTGCTGCAGGAGCGCCACGGCCTGCCGGGCGAGCGCCGCGCCGGCCCCCCGGTCCTCCATCCAGACGACGACGAGGCCGCGGTCGGCCTCCACCCGGAGGAGGCGGTCGAGCACCGTCGAGGCGGGCACCGTCGAGCGATTCGTCAGCCACTGGGCCAAGAGCCTGGCCAACTCCTCGGGGCGCGGGTCGACCCAGCGGTCCAGCCGGGCCCGCAGGGGGGCGCCGCGTTCGCGACCGAGGCCCAGGAGACGTCGCACCGCGCGCACCATGGCGTCGGACACGCGGTCCGGCTGGTCCGCCTTGATGTGGAGGGTGCGGGCGATCCCGGCCTCCTCCAGGGTCTGCGAGAGCCACCGCGCCAGTCGGCTGCAACCGACCCCAGAGGGCCCGCGAAGCACGAGGCTGGTGGGGGTTCGAGGCGCCGACCGGGCCGCGGTCCACAACGCGAACCGCTCCGCCTCGCGCCCCACCAGGCGGGGCTCCCGCACGCCCGCGATTCCGGCGATCGAGGGGTACGGAGGAGGGGCGGCAGGCTCGGGCGGGTGGGGTCCGAGGCCGGCACCGGAACCGACCGGAGTGGGGCCGAAGGCGGAGTCCTCGAGATCGACGAGGAAGGAGTCCCCCGTGGAGGACGGAAGCCTCGGAGCGGCTGGTTCCCCGCCGTCGGCGTCCAGGTTACGGAGCTGCGCGAGCACGTCCGCGGCGAGTTGCGGACGCTCCTCCGGCTGGCGGGCCACGAGGCTGCGCAAGAGCGGCTCGAGGCCCGCGGGGGCGCCTTCGGAGCGGGGCACCCAGGGGGTGAGGCGGAGCTGCAGCTTGGCGGTCAGCAAGGGACCGAAGCCGCCGTCCGCATCGAACGGGGCGCGCCCGCAGACGGCCATCCAGGCGAGCACCCCGAAGGCGTACAGGTCCGCCGCGGGATGCACCGCACCGACATCGGAGTCGAACTGCTCCGGCGGCATGTACAGCAGGGTCCCGGCCCCCAGGCGGGTGGTGGAGTACCAGCCGTGTTCCTGCAGCACCTTGGCCAGCCCGAAGTCTGCGACCTGGGGGACGAGGGCGCCGCCGTCGGTGCGCTTCAGGAGCACGTTGGCGGCCTTGATGTCCCGGTGCACGACGCCGCGCGCGTGGGCGTGCCCGAGGCCCTGGAGTACTCCCGCGAGCAGCCCAGCCAGCTCGCCCCAGGGTCGGGGCGAGTCGATGAGGGAGTTGAAGGAGCCCTCCTCGGCGAGCTCCATCGCGAGGAACGGGAGGCCGGACGGGGTCGAGCCCGCGTCCAGCACCTGCACGATGTTGGGGTGCCGCAGCCGGGCTGCGGCGTGGAGCTCCAGCGCCAGCTCGCGCTGGAGATCGCGGTCGTCCTCGGCGGCGATGGGGAGCTTCAGGGCGACATCGCGCCCCAGCTCGTCGGACCACACCCGCCAGACGACGGCGAAGCCTCCCTTGCCGATGGGCCGAGGATCCCGGTACCCGGTCGGCAGGTCGAGCACGCCGAGAGCCTACCCCTCGACGATCGTCACGCTGTTCATCTTGACCGGCGTGCGGGGGCGGTCGTTGCGATCCGTGGGGGTCGCCTCGATCGCCTTCACCACGTCCATGCCCTCGGTCACGTTGCCGAAGACCGGGTGCTTGCTCGCGCCCGGGGTGAACCAGTCCAGGTAGTGGTTGTGCACCGTGTTCACGAAGAACTGCGAGCCGCCGCTGTTGGGGCGGCCGGTGTTGGCCATGGACAGCGTGCCGGACTCGTTGCTGAGCTTGGCGGCGTGCTCGTCCTGGATGGTGCCGTGGGGCGGACCGCCGGTGCCCGCGCGGGGGCTGCTCGCGTCGGAGCTGTGGGGGCAACCGAACTGAAGCATGAAGTTGTTGATGACGCGGTGGAAGTGCAGGCCGTCGTAGAAGCCGCTCTTGGCGAGGTCGACGAAGTTGCCTCCCGTGATCGGCATCTGGTCGAGGAAAATCTCGGCCTTGAAGGTGCCAGCGGAGGTGTCAAAGACGGCGGTCGGGTTGCTCATGGGGACGCTCCTCGAAAAAGTCGCGGAAGGGTACCGGCTATCGTTCGCGCATGCGCATCACCCCGTCGACCTCTGCTGTTGTGCTCCTGACCCTCCTGCTCGCCGCAGCCCTGGCCCACGCCGCCACGACCTCCTGGCCGTTGGACGACGCCGCGGATTACGACTTCGATCCCGCCGAACTGGAGGTCGCCTCCGGGGCCGCCACGATGGTCCCGGCGTTGGGCGGAACGGGCACGGACGGTGACCTCACGGTCGCGGGGGGCAGCTTCGACCTGAGCGTGGACACGACGGCCAGCCGGACGGTCGCCGACGGGGCGACGTGGGCTGTCACCGACGTCGTCGCGGCGGGGTCGACCGCATTCACGCTCCAGGGGTTCGCGGGCGGGCTCGCCGCCGGCGACGAGCTTCTGCTGCAGGCGGTGCAGGGCACCCCCACGGACGCCGGCGATGCAGGGACCTGGGAGCTGGTGATGGTGACCGCGATCGAGGTTGGCGGGGCGGTCACGACCTCGGCGCTGGCCCATGACTACGACGGCGTCGCGTACGCCGTGGCGGCGCAGCGGGTGCCGAACTACGACAACGTCACGTTGACCGCGGGCACGCTCAGCGGCGGGGCCTGGGACGGGGTCACCGGGGGCGTGATCGCCTTCCGGTCGGCCGGAACCCTGACGGTCGACGCGGCCTCGACGATCAGCGCCACGGCGTTGGGCTTCCGCGGGGGAGCCGGCGGGACCGGAGCGGGCGGCGCGGCCGACGGAGGGGAGAGTTTCGGCAGCACGGACGGCTTCGGGGGCACCGTCGGCACCGATGGCGTCGGGGGCGGCGGAGGCGGCGAAGGAACCGCGTACGGCGTTGGCACCTTTGGCGGAGCGGGCGGTCTGGGCGCCGGCGGGGGTGGCGCCGACGGAACCGTCAACGCCGACGACGGAGCGGGCGGAGGCGGCGGAGGCAGCTACGGCGGAGGCGGAGGCGGAGGCGGCGGAGGCACGGGGTGCGGGGGCACGATCGGCGGCCCCGGAGGCCTGGGCGGCGCGACGGATGTGGTCGCAGGCGGAGGCGGAGGCTCGTCTTGTCCGGGGGGCGACGGGGGAGACGCCGGCAGCCCGGGGACCATCCACGACCATTGCTACGCGGGCGCGAACACTACGGCCTTCGGGGGCGAGGCTGGCAACGTCGCGTTCGGCGGCGGAGGCGGCGACACCTGCGGGGCGCCGTACGGGGGGGCCGGGGGCGGCGGCGGCGCGATCTACGGCGACGTCGACCTGAACGCCCTGCACCTGGGCGGCGGCGGCGCAGGCGGGGGCGGTTCGACCCACGGTGTCGACGGCTCGGCCGGCGGGACGGGCGGCGGCGCGGTGTTGATCTTCGCGGGGGTCGCGGACATCGCGGGATCGGTCGAGTCGGGCGGCGAGTCGGGCGGCGATGCGGCGGTCGCGTACCGGGGAGCCAGCGGGGGCGCCGGGGCCGGCGGCTCGGTGTGGGTGTCGGCGTTCACCTTGAACGTGACGGGCACGCTGTCGGCGATCGGCGGGGACCCGAGCTCCAGCGACATCGGCATCGCCGGCGGCGGCGGGGGCGGCGACGGCCGGATTCGCGTCGACGCAGGCCTCTTCAACGGACTGGAGCCGACCGACGGCGGGTTCGTCGCGGCGGTGGAGGCGGTGAGCAGCCCCGCGGCCGGCTCGGTCGGGGCGGCGGCGCTGGACTACCCGGCGCTGACGGAGGTCTGCGCGACGGAGTTCGTGGCGCCCGGAACCCCGGTGCTGTGGCAGGGCTTCACGTCGGTCGATGCGGCTGACGGCGGCACGATCACCTACACGCTGTCGGACGACGGCGTCTCCTACTGGTGGTGGGATGGAGGGGCCTGGGCGGCCTCGTCCGGCGCGGCGGAGAGCAGCTCGGCGGCCGACATCAACACGAACATCCCGACGATCGGCCTGGACGACCTGACGTGGTGCGCGTGGCTGGCCGGCGACGGCAGCCAGGAGGTGTCGCTGCAGGACGTGGAGATCGAGTGGCTGGCGGACACGGACGGCGACGGGTTCGACGATGCGTCGGACTGCGGACCGACGGACTCGTCGATCTACCCCGGGGCGCCGGAGCTGTGCGACGCGATCGACAGCGACTGCGACGGCTCGCTCGTGGACGAGGACGTCGACACCGACGGAGACGGCACCCCTGATTGCGTCGACGGCGACCTCGACGGCGATGGATTCGACGCCGGGCCGGACGACTGCGACGACGCTGACGCGAGCATCTACACGGGCGCCCCGGAGCTCTGCGACCTCGTCGACAGCGACTGCGACGGCGACCTCGTGGACGGCGAGACCGACACCGACGGCGACGGCACCCCCGATTGCGTCGACACCGACGTCGACGGTGACGGGTTCGACGCCGGGCCGGACGACTGCGACGACACCGACCCGAGCGTCTACGCGAGCGCCCCGGAGCTCTGCGACCTCGTCGACAGCGACTGCGACGGGTCGATCGTCGATGAGTTCCCGGACTTCGACGGGGACGGAGACCCCGACTGCATCGACCCGCCGGGCGACGATGACGACTCCGCGGGGGACGACGACGATTCAGCTGGAGACGACGACGATTCAGCCGGAGACGACGACGACTCCGCCGGCGACGATGACGACTCCGCCGGCGACGACGACTCCGGTGAGATCATCGTGGTCGGTGGCGGCCCGGACTGCGGGTGCGACGCGGTGCCGAGCCGCGGTTCGGGCGCCGCGGGGCTGCT
>PVBE012072065.1_pt1 | contig 10234 bp, 10 predicted proteins | sample 1631181 | NCBI WGS metagenome assembly PVBE01 (sample SAMN08397723, study PRJNA350692) | Marine metagenome, whole genome shotgun sequencing project. | isolation source: water | place: Pacific Ocean | collected 2012-04 | reverse complement strand
CAGGTACGTAGCATCCTACGCTGTCAAGAGGTCTTATTAATTGTCCAACAGTTATCCCTTTTCTTATCTGCTTTTTCCACTCTTTTGGTAATTGTAATTCTGCGCACTGTTTGATTGTTTCTTTTGCTTGCTTTATTGCTTTTATGATGTTTTTGTCAACTTTTTTGTATGCTTTTTCAATTTCTTGTTTTGAGACTTGAATTTGGCTTTTTGTTAATTCTGCTGAATCGAATTTTTTGGAGTAGTTAATTAGTGATTTATCTTTGAATGTTTTTACGTCCTTAATTATTGGTTTTACTTTATTTAGAGCTAACTCTAAGTTTTCTTTTGATCTTTGCTTTATTTTTTCTATTTCTTGTTTGTCTTTTGAGGTTATTATGTTCATTTTCTTTTTTTATAACGTCCTCTGGTTTCTACTACTTCTAGTCTTTTTAAAACTTCCTTTCCTTTCTCTGATTCTTTTTGGTATGTTTTTATTATTGTGTTGAAGGATTTTTCCCAGATTTTGTGATGTTTTGATTCTAATGCTTGTCTTAATAGGTGTAGGTCAATTGCCATGTCTTCTACTTTGTATGAGGTGAATGATAAGCCGAAATCTATGAAGTATATTTGGTCTTGGTATATCATGTTTGAGGTTGTTAGGTCTCCGTGGATTAAGTTGTTATTGTGTAGGGTTGCTACTTTTTTTCCAATTTCTTCTGAAAGTTTGATGTAATTGCCTTTTTCTAAGACGTCTTTTAGTTCTTCCCCTTTTAGGTATTCCATCTCTAATGTTTGTTTGTCATCTGAGGATATTAGTTTAGGGGCTGGGAAACTGATAAGGTTAAGTTTGTCAAGGATTTTTGCTTCTTTTTTTGTTCTTGACTTTCTTAGTTTGTTATCTATTTCTTCTATCCTGTATGTTTTCCTGAATCTGTCTTTAGTTATTGTGCTTTTTTCTAGGAAAATCTTTGCTTCTGCTCCTTGTGAAATTAACTTTTTCATGATAGATTATAGAATTCTTGGATGTTTTTAATCTTTTGTATTTTGGGAAAGTTTTTAAATGTGATTTTAATACTTTTATGTTATAGCCCTATAGTCTAGTGGTCAAGGATAAGAGGTTCTGGGCCTTTTGGCGGCAGTTCGAACGACTGATTACGCTCGGTCGACACGCAAGGTGCGGCATAAAGCCCCACGTGCTCGCTAAACGCTCGCAATCAGTGCGAAAGTCTGCCTAGGGCTATTTTTCCTTCTTGTAAGTTCCCATCAATTCAGCTTTTGCTAGGGTATGTTTTTCTATCTTTTCTAAGAAGTTGTCTTTTGTCACGTCTGTTAATGATTCTATGTCTAATGCGTAGAGCTTGAAGAAATACCTGTGAGTTCCTGTTGGTGGACATGGACCTCCGTACTCTTCTTTTCCTAAATCATTTGTAACTTGTTTACCTGGAACTGAGTTTTGAGGTATCTGCGCTACATCTGCTGGAATGTCATAAACTAACCAGTGTGTCCATGTACTGGTTGGAGCATCTGGGTCATCTACAATTAATGCGAAGCTTTTTGTTTCCGATGGTGCGTCTTCCCACTTTAAATGTGGATTTTTATTTGTACCCTGACATGTAAAATCTTTCGGGATTTGATCTTCATTCTCAAAGTCTTTGCTTGTTAGTATCATAGTTTTGGCCTCCTGTTGGATTGTGATTGGTTCGTTGGTATTGGTTTGTTCGGTTGAACAAGATGTTAAAAACAGCACTAGTATTGCAGTTAATAAAATTTTATTCATATAAGTATAATTTAGATGATGGTTAATAAATATTACTATTCAGAACTAGGAGCTTCTTCGGATTTTGGTTCTGTTCCTGAGCTTTCTTCTACTGGTGATTGTTCTGGTTTTTCTTCTGGTTTTTCTTCTACTGGTTCAGCTTCTTTTTTCTCTTCTTTTTCTGATCTTTGAGAATCTTTAGGCTTGTCTGAAATCGAAGATTTCTGAGCATGCTCAGAAAAGCTTCGCTTTTCTGACATCTCTAACCCTTTCTCGTTTTCACTCGAAAGTTTTGATTCTTCTTTTGTCTCTTCTTGTTTCTCTTCTGCTGGCTTGGTCTCTTTTGGTTCTTCGTTATCTTCAACTATCTCAACTTCTTCTTCTAATCCTTCAATCTTTCTTAGTTCTTCAATTGCTAGGTACCTTATTTCACAGATACCTAAAGGATAAATCTTTCTTAAGTGTGATTTTAAGAAACTTTGAAGTTTGTGAGAAACTAGACCGTTTAAAATGTCTTCATAACTTGATTTCTTTAAGGTTTTAGTCAAGAAATCAACTGTCTCTTTTCTTAAACTTGTTTCAGTAGAACCTTTTGTGGTGATCTTGATTAATAGGATTGGCTTAACTCTTATTCTCTTGTTATCTGATGTGTGGCAAATGAATGAGATGTCCACCCGTTTTTTACCCTTTCTGATAAGTCTCTTTAGAGAAGCAGGGATTATTTCATAACCTATAATTTCAGTTAATGCTTTATCTTCTTTAATTGATTTTATCTGGAATTTGATGTTGATGTTTTGTTTTTTTGAATCATTAATAAGATTCATTAGATTTACGCTTACAGTTTTACCAATAAGTTCGTTTGGTTCGTTGGCTAGTGTTTCCCCTAGTGGATTCTCCCTAAGTAGCTTAGGTGCAATAATCTGGAACCATTTCTTATGCTTTACTTTTAATATTTTCTTCTCTTCTTTAGTTTCTGCCATCTGGGTAGTGAAAATTAGGAGCATTTAAAAACTTTTCCTTCTTGGCTGAAAAAACAAAACATAAGTTATATAAATGGAGGGGGGTTAAAATCGATTTAGGGGGAGAAATATGAACGTACCTGAATGGTTTGAGAAGTACAGATTTAAGGCTTCTAGTTTTTCAAATATTAAGAGATTGGTTGAGCTTAAAAATAAGCAGAAGCAAGTTATTAGTCTAATTATCCCCACTTTAAATGAAGCTGATACTATTGGAAAGGTTATTTCTGTCCTTAAGAGTAATTTAATGGATAAACATGGACTAATTGATGAGATAATTGTTATGGATTCTGGAAGTACTGATGAGACTTTAGACATTGCAAAGAAGCATGGAGTAATTGCTATTGCGGCTTCTGAGGTTCTAAAAAAACAAGGAGATTTCAGAGGTAAGGGAGAAAATCTTTGGAAGGCTCTGCATGTTGCTAAAGGAACTATTGTCTGCTGGGTTGATGCTGATATTAAGAATATTCATCCGAGGTTTGTTTATGGGTTGGTTGGGCCTTTATTGACAAATGATAAACTTAAGTTTGTTAAACCATTCTACAAAAGACCAATCAAAATTGGTGATAAATTAGAGTCATTAGGTGGTGGCAGAGTAACTGAGTTGTTGATAAGGCCATTGTTTAATATGTACTTTCCTCGGTTAGCCGGTTTTATTCAGCCTTTAAGTGGGGAAGGTGCTGGAAGGAGAACTGCTTTTGAGAAGATACCTTATTTTACAGGATATGGTGTTGAAACAGCTATGCTTATTGATATGAGGAAGAAGTTTGGATTAAGGGCTATGGCTCAAGTTGATTTACTTCGGAGAGTTCATAGGAATCAGAGTTTAGCTAGTTTGAGTAGGATGGCGTTTGCAATTTTAGGTGTTTTTGCTAAGAGAGCTAATACTCTTGGGAAATTGATACATGTTGGGAGTATTAAGACTATATATAAAATCATTACAACTGATAAAGAAAGTAGGTATTATCTTAAACATATGAAGATAATTGATAAACAAAGGCCTCCAATAATTACTATACCTGAGTATAGAAGAAAGTTTAAGAAGAATCCTTCGTGGATGGCACTTTAGAGAAAAAAGAAGAGGTAAGATGGTGATAAGGAACCTTAAGAAGTTGGGTTCTAGCTCTTTACGGAAGAAAGGGTTAGAGATAATTAATTCTGGATTAGATGCAATTAATACTGAGAGGATTATTAGGGATAAAGTTAACTTGAAGAATAATAATTTAATTGTTAAAAACTTTAAGAATAAAATTAGGAAAATAAATCTTAAGAAATATAAGAGAATAGTTGTGGTTGGTTTTGGTAAGGCTTCTTCTTTGATGGGGAAGGAGTTGGAGAGGATAATGGGTGGGAAGATTGATGATGGGATTATAATTTCTACTAAGAAGATTAGGTTGAAGAAGATAAAAGTTATTAGAGGGACTCATCCTGTGCCTACTTTGGGGAATGTTAAGGGTACTAAGAAGATTGTTGAGTTGGTTAAGGGGTTAAGTGAGGATGATTTGGTTATTTGTTTGGTGTCTGGTGGAGGTTCTGCTTTACTTTGTTATCCGAATATTGGTTTTGAGAAGTATTTGAGTTCTGTGAATAAGCATTTTAGTTCTGGGATTGATATTAATAGGTTGAATATGATTCGTAAGGGATTGTCTAATGTTAAGAGTGGGAAGTTGGCTAAATTAACTAAGGCTAAGATTGTTTCTTTGATTTTTTCTGATGTTGTTGGTGACTCCCTTAGTACAATTGCATCTGGACCAACTGTTGGTAAGGGTTTAGGGAATGTTGATAATATCTTGTTGTTGAATAATACGGTTGCGCTTGAGGGTATGAGGAAGAAGGCGTTGCTGTTGGGTTTTAAGCCGGTTGTTTTGACTAATACTTTGAAGGGTGAGGCAAAATTAGTTGGAAAAAATTTAATTAAAAAAATAATCAATAAAAAAATACCATTAAATGAAAGATCTAATAAATCGTTAGAAAATAAGAAAATAAGAAAAAGTAATGGAATTGCTTATTTGTTTGCTGGTGAGACTACGGTTACGGTTAGAGGTAAGGGGAAAGGGGGTAGGTGTCAGGAGTTGTGTTTAGGTGCTATACCTGAGATTTCTAAGTTGGATGATTCTGTTTTGATTTGTATTGGTTCTGATGGTATTGATGGGCCTACTGATACTGCTGGTGCTGTTGTTGATGGTAAGTCTCTTGAGAAGGCTAATCGGTTAGGGTTGGATGTTAATAGGGCTCTTAGGGAGAATAGTAGTTATGCTTTTTTTAAGAAGATGGATGATTTAGTTTTTACTGGTTTGACTGGTAGTAATGTTGCTGATATTGGGGTTGTTATTAAGTTATAGTCTATCTAAAAGGTAGTGGCGCTGTTTGAAGAATTCTTTTGCTTGGTTTTGTACAAAGATATCTGCTTTTTCTGTATTCATGTCAATTGTATCATTGATGAATGAGTAGATACGTGCAAACCATAATGGGGTAAATGATTGAAGTATTTCTGAGGAGTTTGATTCATATTTTTTATATGTAATGATATAGTCGTAAACAATTTTTGTCCATAATTCTTGAGGTAGGTAGACTTTGTTATGATAGGCGCATCCCCATACTTTTGCGAAGTCTTCTTTTGATATGCACTTTTTGATTAAGTCTTTGTGCTTAGCAAAGCCGCTGATGAATCTTTTTTTGGTGCTTTCAATATCAACATAAAATTCTTCTGGAGCTACTTTTTTAGAGTTTCCCAAGAGAGGTACTTTTTTTACTTTGTTGAACTCTAACAATTTTTCTTTGTTGAGAATTATTGTTTTGAATAATGTGCTAATCACCTGTCTGAACATTGGGCTTAGGGACTTGCTTGGATCTTTTGGTTTGTGCGCTTTGATTCCTAGATTAGATTGAGCAACCTTAAACCCTCCAAGAATTGCATTCGTTGTCATGAAGATGTCTATGCCAAATAAGGATGTGTTTTTTGTCCAGTGGGCTTTTTCTAACCAGTAATTGTTCATTTCCCTTGAGTATGCGAAATCTCCTCCAATTGGATTTCTAATATCATGACAGAATAATCCATACATTAATGGATAGCAGATATTATTAGTTATTGTTGCATCGTATTTGTATCTGACATAATCTGGTGATATGAAATCATAACCTTCCATTATTGGTCCTAACTGAAGTTTGATCCAATCTGGAGTTATGCTTCTTAGGTCAGCATCAAAGCATGCTCCTGCTTTTGCGTTAAACTTTTTAGTTAATTCAAAGAGCATCTTTAATGCGTAACCTTTGCCAATATCTCCCTTCTTTGTTTCCATGAAAGCAGAAGGTGTTTTTGTTTTTATGTTGTTGAATGTATCTTTTGTTAGGTCTGTTGAACCATTATCACAGTCAATGATTAAAGAAGAGTTGTTAGGGTAATGTTTATGTAATCCTTTATCGATTTGGTTTGTAACAAATGGAATTGATGTTTGTTCGTTAAAAGAAGGAATGCCTATAACTATATCGTAATTCTTCTCTTTTTCCATATCTTTATCGAGATATAACTAGTATATTAAGTTTGTTAAAAACTAAGTTGATGTAAAGCAAAATTTTATATATGTTCGTGATAATAAATGGTTTATGGACAGTATTACAATAGTTGTACCTACGTATGGAAAAAAGATTGAAAATAATAATACTCTTCCTGATTTGTTGGTTAGTTTGAAACGATTGAAGGACAAAAATTTTAGAGTTATTGTTCTAAATGATACTGTTGATCCTGTTTACCACAAAAAGATTAAAACAAAGATTAATGAAATTATAGAACCATATAATGAGTATTTTAAGATAACTCAAATAAGTTATAAAGATTTGAGGAAGCTTCATAGGTACTTCAACTTTAATGGATTTAAGCTGTTAGCTGAAGAGATTAATTTTAAGAATTATTCAGGGTTTAGGAATCTAGGTTTGATTATTTCTCATTTGATCAAATCTGATATTGTGGTATTCTTGGATGATGATGAGGTTGTTGAAGATAAGCTTTTTCTTAAAAAAGCTCAAGAATTTGTTGGAAAGAAATATAACGGTAAATTGATTGGAGGTATAACTGGATATTATATCAATAGGGATGGAGCGTATACTTATCCAACTAAGAAATTTGGAGATAGTTGGTGGGATTTTTTCTGGAGGAAAGACAAATATATGAATGACTCTTTTAAGATAATAGGTAATAAAAAAAGATTGAATGAGACTAATTTTGCACTTGGTGGGAACATGGTTTTGCATAGGAAGATGTTTGAAGTAGTTCCATTTGATACATTTATTGAGAGGGGGGAAGATATTGATTTATTGATAAATGCTAAATTTTTAGGATATGAATTTTTACTTGACAATAAGCTGGGTGTTAGACATTATCCTACTATTAATACTCATGCTGAACATTGTGCCGAATTAAGAAAGGATTCTTACAGATTTTTGTATCAACGGAGGAAACTTTCTGAGCTGATTAAGGATGGTAAATTTGATGAGGGAATTTTAGACTTTTTATGTCCCTACCCAGGACATTTTCTAAAAGATAGAATTTACCTAAAGCTTATCCTAACTGATATTTTGTTATATTTTGACGCAATTATAAGACTTAGGTTTAAGGATTCTTTTCAGCATCTGAAAAATATTAAGATTACTTTGGTTGATGTTAATAAATATGCCAATGAAAATGCAAGGAGTTATTATGGGCTGCAAAAGGTGTGGGTAAAAATGATGTCTAAGATTAAAAAAGATAGAGAATTAGTAAAGTATTTTAATGATAAGTTTAATGAATAGATATAATGAAAAATATTATTGTGATACCAACTTATTGGACACTTCCTGAAAATGATACTTCTAAAACTTTTGATCATCCAATTCCTATCAAAGAGAAAGGAACTTTGGAAAGATTATTGAGGTCGTTAAGGAAATTAAAGAATAAATGTGAGATACATATTATTATCTCTCCATTACATAAAAAAGTTGAGAATAAGGTTCGGAAGATTACTAATGAGTTTCCTGATTTGGATATTCATGTGTTTACTAAGATTGATTTAGATAAGATTAGGAGACTGTTTAAGGGAGTTAAGTTGTCTGGGGAATTTAAGTCAAAGATTAGTGCAGATACTTATGGAGGGATTCGTAATATTGGGCTGATAATTGGAATAATAAAGAAGATTGACAATATTATATTTCTTGATGATGATGAAGTTGTGGAGAAGGATGATTTTATTATTAAGGCTGAAGAATTTATGTGTAAATGTTATGGGATGAGGAAGAAGTTAGTTGGTAAGACTGGCTATTATGTTAATAAGAATAATAAATTCAAGCAGCTTAAAAGTCCTCCCCCATGGAAGAAACATTGGTTGAAGCAGAAACATCTGAACAAAGTCTATAATAACATTAGGGCTAAAAAAAGGTTGCATGAAACGAGCAATGCATTAGGGGGGAATATGGTTATTAATAATCTGCTCTTTGATGTTGTTCCCTTTGACCCATATATTCCTCGTGGTGAGGATTTGGATTATTTGATGAATGCTAAACATTTTAAGTTTAGGTTTTTGTTTGATAATAAGCTTGTGATAAAACATTTGCCTCCTCCTTCTCGGCTGCCTTACTGGCTGAAGTTGCGTAAGGATATCCACAGGTTTATGTATGAAAGGGAAAAGATGAAGTTATTTAACTTTGGTCTGGATGAGTTGGATAGCTATCCTAAGTTTTTTCTTGATAAGAATCTGGAGTATAGAGCTATATCAACAAGTGTTGAGTATGCTAAGGTTTGTGTTAAGAATGGAGATATGGTGGGGTATAGGGAGAGTTTGAAGAATGCTCAGATTGTCGAGAATAGTGCTAAGTCTTATGCTAAGAATAATGTTCACAAATATTTTAAGTTTCAGGAGGACTGGGTAAAGTTTGTTAAGATTTTGAAGAAGAAGTACAGGCAATAAGTATAAATAACAGATGTATATTCTGATTTCTATGAAGAAGATAATTTTTACTGATTTGGATGGGACTTTACTTGATTATAAGGATTATAGTTATGATGAGGCGGAGGAGGGTTTGGAGTTGATTAAGAGGGAGAGCATTCCTTTGATTATTTGTTCTGGTAAAACGAGATTGGAGATAGAGTTGTATCGTAAGAAATTAGGGAACAAGCATCCATTTATTTCTGAGAATGGAGGGGGTGTTTTTATTCCTAAAGGATATTTTGAGTTTGAATTTGATTTTGATTCTTCGGATGAAGATTATTTTATTATTAAGCTAGGGTTAAGTCATGATGAGCTTATTAGTAAGATTAAAGGTTTGAAGGAGAAAGTTTCATTTGAGGGATTTTCAGATATGTCGGTTGAGGAAATTTCTAATTCAACTGGGTTGCCTCTTAATCAGGCTGAGTTGGCTAAGAAAAGAGAGTTTAGTGAGCCGATAAAGATTAATTCTGATGAAGTTGAGATGTTTAAGGAAGAGGTTGAGAAGTTAGGTTTGAAGCAGACTCATGGTGGTAGGTTCTATCATATTATGGGGGGTAGTGACAAGGGTAAGGCTGTGAAGATATTGATTGAGTTGTTTAGGAAGAAGTTTGGTGAGATGGAGAGTGTGGGGATCGGAGATTCAAGGAATGATTTTAGGATGTTGGATAATGTTGATAAGGCTTATATGGTTAAGAAGGAAGATGGAAGTTTTTCTTCCAAGGATTACATTATGGTAGATGGGGTTAGTTCTGTTGGATGGAATAAGGTTGTTATTGAAGAACTTCAATAAGCTTGTTTCTTGATTTTTCTCCCTTGATGATTCTTATTTTTGACTTTTTTGTTTTTAGGTAGTCTGCTAGTAGAGGTATGATTGCTTTGTTTGCTTTATTGTCAACTGCTGGTGCTGTTACTCTGACTTTTAAGATATTGTTTTCTTTTTTGATGCTATTTTCTTTTGCGTTTGGGATTACTTTTATGTTAAGTTGCATTTTTAACTTTTGAGTATTTTGATGAGGCTACATTTTCTGCAAACTTCTTTTCTGCTTGGCTCTCCACAGAGTTTGCAATAGTTTAATTCTTTGTTTGATATGAATTTCTTTTTTAGTTTTGGAAGGAATTCTAAGAAGTTGTTTACTATGTTTAGTTTAATATCTGGATATTTTTTTTCTTGAAGATTTAATAGTTCTCTTATGTTTCTTCTGAAAACTCCGATTGAACAAGGGCATGGGTCGTATAAGACTGGGAAGTTATGGAGCTGAGAGTATTTTTTTATTTCTTTGTTTGAAAAGAAGTATAATGGTTTTATTCTTTGGACGAATTTTTTTGATTTGATTACTCCTGTTCTTGGGCCTAAGCCAATAGACAGTTCAGGGTTTCCTTTCATGTAGTTCATCAACACTGTTTCTGCTGCGTCATCTAGGTTATGTCCTGTTGCTATCTTATCTGCTTTAAGTTCTCTTGGTTTGTTGTTTAGCAGCCAACGCTTTATTACGCCGCAGATTGTGCAGTTGCCTAGGTTAACT
>PVBE012116139.1_pt1 | contig 10235 bp, 11 predicted proteins | sample 1631181 | NCBI WGS metagenome assembly PVBE01 (sample SAMN08397723, study PRJNA350692) | Marine metagenome, whole genome shotgun sequencing project. | isolation source: water | place: Pacific Ocean | collected 2012-04 | reverse complement strand
TAGTTAATGAATTATTAAATAATATTAAAAAACTTAATCTTAAATATGATTATGAAGTTTTAGTTGTAGATAATGCTTCTTATGATGGAGTAGAGGAGGTAATTAAAAAATATTCTGAAGTAAAATTTATTCAAAGTAAAAAAAATAAAGGATTTGCTTATGGTAATAATTTAGGAATAAAAGAAAGTAGTGGTAAATATATTTTAATATGTAATCCAGATTTAGCAATATTATCAGATGGTATAGATATTTTGTATAATTATATGGAAAAACATAAAGAAGTAGCCTTAGCTGGGCCAAGATTAATAAATGCAGATAAGAGTATTCAATATTCTTGTACTAGATTTCCAGATTGGCATTTACCATTTTATAGAAGAACATCTTTAGGCCATAGTAAAAAAGGAAAAAAATGGTTAGATCATTACTTAATGAAAGATTTAAATCATTATAAAAATCATTATGTTCCTGCTTTATTTGGCGCTTGTATGATTATTAGAAAATCTAGTTTAAATAAAGTTGGTTTATTGGATGAAAGATATTTTATGTATATGGAAGATTTAGATTGGGCTAGAAGATTTTGGGAAAATAATTATAAAGTATCTTATGTAGGTAAAGCAGAAATAATTCATTTACATCGTAGACAATCTGCTAAACAAAATATTATTAAAAGTTTATTTACTAGATCAGCTAAACATCATATTTTAAGTTTTGTTAAATATTTAATAAAGTTTAGGAATAAAAAACTTCCTAAAGTTAAATAAAAAAAACCACTGATTTTGTTTACCAGTGGTTTTTATGAAGTTAAGAATATTTATTTCTTGTTATTTTATTATAGCTATATGTTTACAGCTAATCTTATGAATGCCAGCATACCTATTCCCGTTAATAAACCATAAGTACCTGAAAATCCTGAAAAAACAAATAAAAAATAAAAAATAAATATAAGTCCTAAACAACAAACTAGGGTTATAAAGTCCATCCAATCTAATTTTCCATCATTATCATATGTTTCGTTCCATTCTTCACCTAAGCACCATTTAATTATCTTCATTATTTTCTCCTTTTTGTTTTAATGAACTATATTAAAATATCATATTTTAATATCTATATCATATCATATTTTATATATTTTGTCAATAGTATCTAATATAGTAAAATTATCTTGATTTTAACATTAATTTTAGGTATTATTAATCTATAATTAAATCCTTAAAAAAGTTATGACATTTAATATTAATGATGAATATCAACAAAGATTAGAAAAAAGAGAGAAAATAAAAGAATTAGGTTTAGAATTACATCCAGCTAAATTTTTAGATAAAAAGAGCAGTGTAGAAGTTTTAGAATTAGTAGCTAATAAAGGTGTTAAAGATACTGATAAAGTAATGAAAAGTAAATCTAAGAATATACGTTTAGCTGGTAGAATAATGACTTATCGTTCTCATGGTAAAATATCTTTTGCTCAATTACAAGATTTTGAAGGAAGGATACAAATTGCTTTTATTAAAAATATTACTAAAATAAATAAATTAGCTAAAAATAAATTAGCTGCTCATAAATTTTGGGATAAATTATTAGATCTTGGAGATTATATTGGAGTAGATGGAGAACTATTTAAAACTAAACATGGTGAAATAACTCTTTTAGTTAAAGAAATAACTTTTTTAGGTAAAGCTTTAAGACCTTTACCAGAGAAGTTTCATGGTTTGGCTGATGAAAATATTATTTTAAGACAAAGATATTTAAACACTTTAATTAATGAAGATAGTAGAAAAAGATTTAAATTTAGATCTGATATTATTAAAACAATTAGAAAATTTTTATGGCAACATAATTTTGATGAAGTAGAGACTCCTTCTTTAGAATATAAAGCTACTGGAGCAGCTGCTAAACCATATTATACTCATAATAATGCTTTAGATTTAGATTTAGTATTAAGAATATCTCAAGAATTACCTTTAAAGAAAATAATTTTAGGTGGTTTTGAAAGAGTATTTGAAATTGGCAAAGCTTTTCGTAATGAGGGTATAGATCCATCTCATCTACCAGAACATACTCATTTTGAATGGTATGTGGCTTATTGGTCTTATGAAGAGAATATGGATTTTGTTGAAAAAATGATTAAATATATTATTAAGGAATTAAATTTGAATCCTATTATTCCAGTAAAAGATAAAGATGGTAAAATAAATAAAGTTAATTTTAATAAAAAATGGAAAAAGATAAATTATGTAGATTTAATTAAAAAAGATTCTAAGATAGATGTTATTAAAATAAAAGAAGTTAAAGAATTAAGAAAAGTAATAAAGAAAAAGAAAATTAATATACAAGATATGAATACCATGTCTTACGCTACTTTAGTAGATTATTTATATAAAAAGGTAAGTAGACCAAAAATTATAGGACCTGCTTTTTTATATAATTATCCTAAAGAAATACAACCATTATCTAGGACTAATAATAATAATAAAGAAATAGTTGATCAATTTCAATTGGTAATAAATGGTTGGGAAATAACAAAAGGTTATTCAGAATTAGTAGATTCTTTAGATCAAAAAGAAAGATTTAAACAACAAGATAAAGAAAAGAAAGCTGGTGATCAAGAAGTTATGGAAGGGGATGATGATTATATTTTAGCTATGGAATATGGTATGCCACCAATTTCTGGAGTAGGCTTAGGAATGGATAGATTAATAGCTATTTTAACGCAACAAGATAGTTTAAGAGATACTATATTTTTTCCTTTAATGAGACCTAAAAAGGAAGATAAATAAAATATATGTTAGATATACAAAAAATTAGAGATAATAAAAAAGAAGTTAAAAAAGCACTATTAAAACGTTTAGATAGGGTTAATTTAAATGAAATTATTATTTTAGATGACAAGAGAAAAAAAATAATTTTAGAAGTAGAGGAGTTAAAAAGCAAAAGAAATAAAGCTTCTAAAACTAAGCCAGATACTAAAATTATTAAAGAAATGAAAAGTTTAGGTCAGAATATTAAAAAGATAGAAAAAAAATTAAATGAAATAGAAAAAAAATTAAATGAAAAATTAATAGTTTTACCAAATATACCAGCTGATGATGTTATTTCAGGCGGTAAAGAGAATAATAGGGTAATAGCTAGTTATGGTAAAAAAATAAAATTTAAATTTAAAATTAAAGATCATGTAGATTTAGCTACTTCTTTAAAATTAATAGATTATAAAAGAGGTGTTAAAATGTCAGGAACAGGTTTTTGGGTTTATAAAGATGAGGGAGCATTATTAGAATGGGCTTTGTTAAATTATTTTATAGATTTTCATAGAAAAAATAATTATATTTTTTTAATACCTCCTTTTATGTTAACAGAAGAGTCTGCTTATATTTCTGGACATTTACCTAAATTTAGAGATGATTTATATTGGACTCAAGATAAATTATGTTTAAATGCTACTAGTGAAATGATGTTAGGTAATTATCATAGAAATGAAATAATAGATGAAAATAAATTACCAATTAAATATTATGCTTTTTCTTCTTGTTTTAGAAGAGAGGCGGGGGCATATAGAAAAGAAGAAAGGGGAATGATTAGGGGACATCAATTTAATAAAATTGAAATGTTTCAATTTGTTAAACCAAATAATTCTTGGAATGCTTTTGAAGAATTATTAAAAAATGCTCAAGAATTATTAAAAGGATTAGATTTACATTATAAGACAGTTCAATTAGCTGCTAAAGATTCCTCTGCAGCTATGGCTAAAACAATAGATTTAGAAGTATATATTCCAAGTATGAATACATATAAAGAAGTAAGTAGTATTTCTAATGCTTTAGATTATCAAAGTAGGAGAGGTAATATTAGATTTAAGGAAAAGGAAAGTAATAAAAATAAATTTGTACACACTTTAAATGCTTCTGGTTTAGCTACTAGTAGAATAATACCTGCTATTTTGGAACAAAATCAACAAAAAGATGGTTCTGTTAAAATACCAAAAGTATTACAGAAATATATAGGTAAGAAAGTATTAAAATAAATTTTAGAAAATGAAAAAAAACGTTGGAATTGGATTGATTGCAGAACGTTCTTTTAAAAAAGGAGATATTATTTTAGAATTAGAAGGAGAAATAATTAATTCTCCAACAAGAACGAGTATACAATTATCTAAAAATAAACATATTGAAGATTTGTATGGAAAATATATTAATCACAATTGTTATCCAAATACTAAAGTAGAAAATGGAATAATAATAGCTACAAAAAATATTTTTGGAGGAAATGAAATAACATTTGATTATAATAAAAATGAAAATAAATTAAGTAGTCCATTTATTTGTACTTGTTGTAATAAAGAGATAAAAGGAATTAAAAATAAATAAATATAATTAACAAAAAATTATGAAAAAATTATTAATTTTACCATTATTATTAATATTATCAGGATGTATTTTTGATAGTAATTTTAATAATCAAAAAATAAAAGAGGATAGTAAAGAAGAAATTAAAAAAGAAAATATGCAGACAATTATAAAAACAACAAAAGGTGATATAGTATTAGAATTATATAATGATAAAGTACCTAATACAGTAAATAATTTTATTAAACTATCAGAAGAGGGAATATATGATGGAGTGTATTTCCATAGGGTTATAGATAATTTTATGATTCAAAGTGGAGATCCTAAAGCTAAAGGTAAGGTGGATATAGATTTTACTTATGAATATAATTCTAAGGGATTACATATAGCTGGTACGGGTGGACCTGGTTATGCATTTGATGATGAATTTCATGATGATTTAAAACATGATGGTCCAGGTGTATTATCAATGGCAAATTCAGGACCCAATACTAATGGTTCACAATTTTTTATTACTCATGTAGCAACGCCTTGGCTAAATGGTAAACATTCTGTATTTGGTAAAGTTTTAACAGGAATGGATGTTGTTAATAATATTGAGCAGGGTGATAAGATAGAAAATATTGAGATTAATAAATAATGTTAACTTGGTTAGAAATAAACAAAAAAAATTTAGAATATAATCTTAAACAATTTAAAATATTAGCTCCTTATTCAGAAATTTGGCCAGTTATTAAATCAAATGCTTATGGTCATGGTTTTAAAAATATAGCTTATTTATTAAATAAAAATAAAGATGTCTCTGGATTTATGGTTGTTAATTTAGATGAAGGTATAGAATTAAAGGAATTAACTAATAAACCCATTATAGTTTTAAGTTATTTTGATAAAGAGGACCATAGATTAAAAAACGTAGATAATATTTCTTTACCAATTTATGATTTAAATACAGCACAATTTTTAAATAATTTAGGTCAGAAAAGAAATAAAAAATATAGTATTAATATAAAAATAGATACAGGAATATCTAGATTAGGTTTAAGAGTAGAGGAGGCTGAAGAAGTTATTAAAAAAATAGTAAAAAAAGAATATTTAAAAATAAATAGTCTTTATACTCATTATGCAGAATCAGAATCAGCTGATCAAAGTTTTACTGTTACGCAATATAAATTATTTAAAAAAATAGTAGATAAATTTAATTTAAAAAGTCATTCTGTTTGTTCAGCTGCTTGTATAAGTCAAAGTCAAGCTCAGTCAAATATAATTAGATTAGGTATTTCTCTTTATGGACTTTGGCCTAGTGAAGCTACTAGAAAGAGAGGAGAGGAGAAAAAAATAGAATTAAAACCTGTTTTAACTTGGAAGACAAAAGTTATTCAGATAAAGAAAATAAAAAAAGGAGAAAGTATTGGTTATGATCGTACTTATAAAGTAAATAAAGATACTAAGATAGCTGTTTTACCAATAGGATATAATGAAGGTTATGATAGATCATTATCTAATAAATCTTTTGTAATTATTAAAGATAAGAAATATCCTGTAAGAGGTAATATTTGTATGAATTTAATAATGGTAGAGATAAATAATACTAATATTAGTGTAGGAGAAGAGGTTATACTTTTAGGTAATTCAAAAAGTAAAAATATTAAGGTTGAAGAATTAGCAAAGAAGGCTAGGAGTATAAATTATGAAATTATAACTAGAATTAATTCTAGTATAAAAAGAATTAATATTTAATGTTAAAAAAATATTTATAGATTTTTTAAAATAGATTATAAAATGAAAAGAATTAGAAGTAATAGAAAATGGAAAAAATATATTTATAATAAACCTCGTAAAAGTCGGCAAGGTTATTATTTTAAGCAAGAAAAAAAACAAAAAAAAATAGTTGTTAGAATTATTTGGATTATTTTTACTTTACTTTTAATTCAGTCTATTTTTCATGCTAGATATTTTTCAATTAAAGAAATATCTTTAGAAAATAATAAAGATATTTCTTTAGCAGAAATAGAAGAAAGTTTAAATTCTTTTTTAGATTCTAAACGTTTTTTCATTTTTAAAAATAATAATTACTTTTTAATAAATAAAAGTAATTTAGAAGATATTTTAGCTACAGAATATAATTTAGAAAGTATAAAAATTAAAAAAATATTTCCTGCTAAATTGAATATTATAATTCAAGAAAAAATCTCTTATTTTATTTGGCAAAAAGATAATTCTTTATATCTTTTAACCTCTCAGGGGTCTTTAAATAGCAAAATTAGCGATTTAGATGAAGAGTATGATAGTTATCCTATATTGGTAGATTTAAGGTCTCAAAACGTTAATAAAGAGCAAATATTTAATAATTTAGAATTAGATTATATAAATAAGATATATTTATTATGGCAGAAAATAATAGAAGCAGAACTAAAGATAAAAAAGATGTATATTGAAGATAATGAATATTTTAAAATAGAAACAAATTTTGGATATAACGTGATTTTAGATAAAGAAAAAGATATTAAAGAACAATTAAATAATTTTAATAAGATATTATTAGAAAATATTATAGGAACAGAAATAGATTATATTGATTTAAGATTTGGAAATAAGGTTTATTTTAAATAAAATAGTCATATTTGACATATTTTTTAGTATTATGTATATTTAATATAATTTCGCATAATATACCTTAAGCGAAGTAATAATATATTATAATGAAAAAATCAAAAAAACCCATTATAAAACATATACCCTATTTTTTAGAATATTGTGAAGTAATAAAAGGACTTTCTAGTTTAACAGTAAAAAATTATGAACGTTTTTTATTACCATTTAAAAAATGGTTAAAAAAAAATAATTTAATAAAATTACTTCCTCATGATTTATCACAAAAACATATTTGGGATTATCGTTTGTATTTAGCTAGATATATTAATCCTAATTTAAAATCTAATCTCAAAAAAACTACTCAAAATTATTATTTGATTGCTTGTAGAGGTTTATTATCTTATTTTGCTGAGAAAGATTTATCTTCTCTTCCCCCGGAAAAGATTAAGTTGGGTAAAGATAAAAAAACTAGAGTTATAAAATTTTTATCATTAGATCAAATTGAAAAATTATTATTAGCTCCAGATATTAAAAATTTTATAGGTCTTAGAGATAGAGCCATTATAGAAACATTATTTAGTACAGGGTTAAGAGTTTCAGAACTTGTTTCTCTTAATACTGATATAATTAATTTAGAAGTACTTAATAAAAATAAAAATAAAGATTTAGAGTTAGTAATAATTGGTAAAGGTAGACAAGCTCGTACTGTTTATTTATCAGCTAGAACAATTAATAGTTTATTAAGGTATTTAAATAAAAGATCTGATAATGATCCTGCTCTATTTATTAATGCCTCTAAACATAAAACTATTTCTTCTAAACGTCTTTCTGTTAGAGCTATAGAAATGATGATAAAAAAATATTGCCAATTAACAGGACTCCCCTCTACTACCACTCCTCATACTATACGACATTCTTATGCTACAGATTTATTAGAGCAAGGAGTAGACTTAAGGACTATACAAGAATTTCTTGGTCATCGTAATATTATTACTACTCAAGTTTATACTCATGTTACTAATAAACATTTAAGAGATGTACACAGAGCTTTTCATAGTGGTCAAAATTTAAAAGATTAGTACTATTTAATTACCACCAAATCTTCTCTTTCTATCATTGTATTCTTCCAGAGCTTTATCTAAATCTTTAGTTTTAAAATCAGGCCAATATTTTTTAGGAAAGTATAATTCAGAATATACTCCTTGCCAGGTTAAAAACCCTGATAATCTTTGTTCTCCAGAAGTTCTAATTATTAAGTCTGGATCAATTTGTCCTTTAGTATATAAATATTTGTTTATTAATTTATTATTTATTTTATTTACTTTTACTTTATCTTTAATTATATTTTTTATAACATTAATAATTTCTTCTCTTCCTCCATAATTTAAACAAACATTTAAGGTACCTTTTTTACCATGTTTAGTTAATTTTGTAGCTTTTTTAATACTTAATTGTAATTCTTTATTAAATTCACTTATATCACCTAATATTTTTAATTGTACTCCTTTTTCTTTTAAAATTTTTGCTTCTTTTTCTACTAATATTTTAAATAGTTTCATTAAATAATTTACTTCTTTTTTAGTTCTTTTCCAATTTTCAGTAGAAAAAGCAAAAACTGTTAATATTTTTATCCTTTTATTAAAAATATGATTAGATATTTCTTTTAAATTTTCAAAACCAGTTTTATGACCTTCAAAAGTATTTAATTTTTTTTTCTTAGCCCAACGTCTATTACCATCTAAGATAATACCTATATGTTGAGGAATAATCTTTTTCATGTTTTAGTTAAGGTAAATAGTTTAAAGGATTAGTTGGTATACCATTATATCTTACTTCAAAATGTAAATGAGGTCCGGTTGAAAAAGGACCAGCACCTCTAGTGCCCTGTAAACCTCCAGAATAGCCAATAACTTGTCCTTTACTTATAAATTGCTCTGAAGAAACATTAATTTGATTAAGATGACCATAAACAGTAGCTAATCCTTCAGGATGGATTATCATAACATAACTATAACCAGCTGGTCCCCCATCTCTAATTTTAACTACATAACCAGAATCTGCTGATCTAACAGGAGTTCCTTGAGGAGTAGCTATATCAATAGCGTTATGTTCAAAAATATATCTATAAGGATAGTCAGTATCATGGAAATATGAAGTAATGATACGAGAACCTATAGGCCACATCAAACCATCACTTTCAATAGCTTCTAAAGATAATTGTCTATTTAATTTTTCACGAGCAACTTTTTCTAAATATATTAATTCATTATTTAATTGTTTTTGTTCATTTCTAGATTGTTCTAATAATTGTTGAAAACTTGCTTCTTGTCCTTGAGTTATTCTTAAGATTGAATCTTTAGCTATTCTTTGTCCACCTAAAGATTGTCTTTTATTATCTAGAATATTTTTTAGAATATTTATTTCTTCTTTTTCCTCATTTAAAGATGCTTTATCATTATTTAAAGCTAATTTAATTTCCTGAAGTTCCCCCACATTTTGTAGAAGATTATCTTGTATATTTTCTAATTGCTCTAATTCTAAAATAAAATTACTAAAGCTTTCATTTGTTATAAGAATTTTTAAAATATTATTTTTTTGATCTTGTCTATGAATAGTACGTATTACTTCTCCGATATTTTCTTTTTTTTCTTCTATTTCTTTTTCTTTAGCTTCTATTTTTAATTCTGTATTTTCTATTTTTAAATTTAAAGTTTCTAATTCTAATTCTGAAGTTCGTATTTCTAAATTTATTTTAGCAATACCATCATTAATAGTATTTATTTGATTTGATAAATTTACTAAAGCATTTTGTTTAGCTTTTATATTTTTTTTATATATTTCTACTTGTTTTTTTAATTCTGTAATTTCTGATCTTTTATTATTAATATCTTGGTTAATTTGCCAAATTTCTGCATTATTTGATTTATCATATCTATATTCTGTTGCTAAAGATGGTATAGAAAAAACAACACTTAAAAAAGTGCTTAAAACAAGTACATTTAAAAATTTAAAAATGTTTATTTTTATTTTCATTAAATATTTTTTTTAAATACTACTACCCAAAGTTACTAAGATAATTAAAGCCCCTGCTGAAACTAAAAACAAAATAGCCCAATAATCAGAAGCTATAATTTTAGGATTTGTAGCGCTACCTATTAGTCTAAATGATGTCATCTTTATTTTTGGATTTTTTGCTGGATGATCAGTAAATTGAAAAGATTTTAAAGATTTACCCATAATGTAATATTTATTAATTATATTATAGCATATATCATATAATATGACTAATCTATTTTAATTTATATT
>PVBE010522355.1_pt1 | contig 10235 bp, 8 predicted proteins | sample 1631181 | NCBI WGS metagenome assembly PVBE01 (sample SAMN08397723, study PRJNA350692) | Marine metagenome, whole genome shotgun sequencing project. | isolation source: water | place: Pacific Ocean | collected 2012-04 | reverse complement strand
CGAACCAGATCGTGATGTCGCCGCGACGGCGGAGTGACTTCTCGTACGCCGCCCAGTTCCGCACCCGCTACTTCGTCTTGTACTTCAGTGTCACCTTGCTCTTCGTACGCGCGGCCATCTTGGTCGTCTCCGGAGGCTGATCCTCGAGGAGCACCGTGGGCCGAGCAGGCCCATCAGGTCAAGACGCCGAGCCATGCACCAACGCCACGGATCGATGGGGGCCTCCCTGGCCACAGGAGACTTCAACGGCGACGGCACGCAGGACCTGCTGATCGGATCCGACGGGATCTACCGCGAAGAGTTGCAGGTGGATGGCGGTGCCTACCTCGTGTATGGACCGCTTCGATCCGGAACCCATGGGTTGGCCGACCGAGGTGCCGTCTTCGTGGGCGAGACCCGCAACAGCGTTGCCGGCGGCTCGGTCGCCGCCCCCGACCTCAACGGGGACGGCTTCGACGATGTGGTCATCGGCGCCAGCGGTGACACCGAGGGGGGCGGCGCCTTCGCGGGCGCCGTGTACGTCATCTACGGCGGCCCGACGCTCTGAGAGAGAATCACCGCATCCGGGCGAATCAGGGATCCAGTTCGTCCGGCTCCGGCGCCAGCGTCGTCGTCGACAGGGTGGCATCGGGGATGGGGGCCATCCCCACGAACGTGCCCGACATCGTCGCTTCAGCCTCCGGATCGAGGGACCAGATCTCCGTCTCGGAAGCCCGCCCCCGCAGCGTGACGGTCTTCTCCAGCGACGCCCCCGCGAGCCCCTCGGCGCCCACCGCGCGCACCGCTTCGCCGGTGAGCCAGATGCAGCCGGGCGGGGTGATCGTCTCGACGCGCGAGCAGGTGTTCACGGCGTCGCCGATGACCGTGTACTCCATGCGCTCGACGCTCCCCATGTTCCCGACGATGGCCGAGCCGTAGTGGATGGCGTGGCGCACCTCCATCGACTCGAACCCGGGGGCCACGGCGCCGATCTCGGCCCGCCGCTCTTCCAGTGAGCTGAGCATCTGCACCGCCGCCGCGGCCGCCCGCTCGACGGGGTGACGGCCGAACCGGTCGCCATCCTCGGGCAGGAACACGACGAGGATCCCGTCGCCCATGCGCTTGTCGACGATGCCGTTGCAGGAGCGGATGCAGGGATCCGTGGTCTTGAACCACTCGTTCAGCCCCGCCACGACGCGCTCGGGGCTCATCCCCGCGCTCGCTTTCGTGAAGCCCGCCATGTCCGTGAACATGATCGCCAACTCCCGCCGCTGCCCGCCCAGACGCAGCCGCGCGGTCGGATCGGCGAGGATCTCCTCGGCCGCCTTGCCCGGCAGGTACTGCTGGAACTTCTGGTTGATCAGCAGCTCTCGCTGCACCCGGCGGAACTGGCGCACGTTGCTCATCGCCGTGCCCAGCATCGACGCCACGCTGCCGACCAGATCACGGTCGTACAGGTTCAGCGGATGCTCCGACGTCGTGCGATCCACCACGAGCAGCCCCAACGGCTCCGAGCTGCCCGGCGCCACCACAGGGGAGGCGACGAACGACTTGCTCCCGAGGGTGCGCAGCAGCTCCGCGTTGTCGGGGAGCAGGCTGTCCAGGTACGGCTTGTCGGCCTGCACCAGCAGCGTCTGGCCTTCGCTGAGGATGTGTCCGAACAGCGCCGGGTGATCGCCCTCGGGGTTCACCGAGACGTCGAGTTCGCGCAGCAGGTCGCGCTGCTCGCCGAAGCCCGAGGAGCGGGCTTGGCCGAGCCGCTCCCCGTCGTCGTCGACGCGCAGCAGGAGCGAACGGTCGTACTCCAGCTTGCCGCGCAGCTCGTCGAGCACGACGTCGATCAGGTCGTCCTCGTCGCGTCGCTGCACCGCCGCCGCGGTGATCGTCTGGATCGCCTGCAGCTCGACGATCCGCCGGTCGTTCCGCTCCAGCAGGGCCTGGAGCTTGTCGACGGTGCGCCGCGTCATCTCCTGCGTGTCCCGCTCGACCTGCCGGTAGCTGAACGCGCTGGCGACGCCGACGATCAACGCACCGAACGCCGACAGGGCCAGGGCAGCCTGGAACAGCTCGGGCCGCAGCAACGCCGTCACCGCGGTGCCCACGGCGAGCAGTCCGACGCCGATCCAGCCGCGCTGCAGCCAGGGGTTTCGCTCCACCCAGTGAAGCTCGTAGACGCAGGCCTCGTCGCCGCGGTGGCTGCACAGCGGGTGGTGCACGCGGGCGGGCGGGAGCGCGAACCCCTCCGGGATCGCCTCCAGCAGGCCGATCCGGTTGCGGCAGAACTCGTGCGAGTCGTCGACCGAGTCGTCGATCAGCGCCGTCGCGGTGGCCCGACCGCGCTTGTGGATCGTGACGTCCCAGCCGGTGATCTTGGACAGCCGGCCCGTCGCCCGGTTGATGTTGGCGAAGGCGACCGTGGGGTTGGCGAACCCCCGGATCAGCATCTTCTCCGGACCCATCATCGAGGCCCAGGCCATCGCCCGACCGGCGCGGTAGGTGATGTCGGGGTCGCCGGTGGTGCGCACCATCGCGTCGATCAGGGTCTGGAACAGGTGCGCGCTGAACCACCGGTCGGGGTCCCGCAGCACGTCGAGGCTGGTGCCGAGCTCGGCGGCCAACTCCATCAGCGCGTCCGCGCCGAGCTCCAGCTTGTAGAACTCCAGCAGGGGCTCCAGCAGGCGGCCGTGGAGCTGCTGCTCACACTCCAGCCAGGGATCCAGCGACTGCGTCGTGGTCGACGCGGTCCCCGTCACGGCACCCGACCCCACGCGCCGTAGCCCAGCGCGTGTCCGAAGAAGCCGGGCTCGTCCGCGGCCTTGCGCAGCGCGCCCTGGATCTGCACCGCCCGCTCCCGCTCCATGTGCGGGGGACCGATGACCCCGGCCTTGAACCCCAGCGTGATCGCGACGAAGTGGGCCGGCGCCAGGTGCTTCGTGGTCAGCGGCCGCACCGACACCCCCGGTTCCTGGAGGCCCGCGTCGCCGAGCATCCCGAACAGCTTGCGGCCGACGTGGCGGTCGCCGCCGCGGTCGGTCTGGGCGTCGTGCGAGGCACGGAGCAGGTCCCCAAAGCCCCCCGGCTCGGGGTGCACGACGAGCCCGCCGTCGTCGGTGTCGACGATGGCGACGGTGCCGCCGGGGCGGGTCACCCGGATCATCTCGTCGAGCACGCTGCGCGGGTCGCTCAGGTGCTGAAACAGGAAGCGGGCGTACGAGAAGTCGACGGCGTCGTCCTCCAGCGGGAGGCGGACCGCCGTGCCCAACCGAAACTCGACCGGCAGGCCGGCCTCGGCGAGCCGCCGCTGGGCCACGTCGATGAGGGAGGCGTCCACGTCGACCCCGATAACGGAGCCGCCGGGGCCCAACCGTTCGCGCGCGATCCGCTCCGAGAAGAAGCCGGGGCCGCAGCCCACGTCCAGGACCCGTCCGGACGGCGGCAGCGCGGCCTCGTCGAGGAAGCCGTCCTCCAGGTCCCGCACGAGCTCAACCTGGATCCGCAACCGCTCCAATTCCGCGGCGGCGTCGAGCGTTTCCATCCGGTAGCTGGCGGAACGACCTTCGTCGATGGTTCGATCTGGCTTCAGAGTCGGCTCCACAGCCCCTAAGATGGCGCCTCAGTGACCCCCCAAATGCTAACACGCCCCTCGATCTTGCTCTTCGTGCTGCTCGCGCTCGCGACCGCCTGCGGACCCGTGCGCGGTGGCGACGACGACGACGCGACCGGCGATGACGACGACTCCGCCGACGACGACGACGACGACGACGTGGCCGACGACGACGACGTGGCGGATGACGACGACGTCGACGACGACGACGATGACCTGGTGGACGACGACGACTCCGTCGGCGACGACGACGACGACTCCGTCGGCGACGACGATGACTCGGTAGGCGACGACGATGACGACGATGACGATGACTCGGTAGGCGACGACGACGACATCTTCGGCGACGACGACGACACCGCCCCCCTGGACGAGGACGGCGACGGCTGGACCGTACTGGACGGCGACTGCGACGACCTGGACGACACCATCAACCCGGGCGCCCCCGAGGACGGCGGCGACGGCAGCAACGACGGCAACGGGATCGACGACGACTGCGACGGCGACATCGACGAACTCCCCGTCTGCGACTGCCCCTCCACCTCCGACCTGTCCCTCGCCATGGACATCTGCGAAGGCCTCGCGAGCCAGTCCTTCAGCGGCCCCAGCAGCGGCGCGCTGTCCTCCTTCGGCCTCTACAGCCCGCAGGCGAACTGCCGGATGATCGCGTTGAGCTCGGGCGTCATCGGCGGCTCGGTGGAGATCGGCACCGACTTCGGCGCCACCGGCACCTCCGGCGACACCTCGACGCTGCTGCTGACGCTGGACGTGCCCATCTGGTCGGCCTCGTTCAGCTTCGACTTCAACTTCATGTCGGCCGAGTACCCGGAGTGGGTGGGGTCGACTTTCAACGACTTCTTCGAGGCGAACCTCACCTCGGGCGCGTTCACCGGAAACGTCTCGTTCGACGCCTTCGGCAACCCGATCAACATCAACAACGCCTTCTTCACCGTCACCAGCAGCTCGGCCCTGACGGGCACCGGATTCGACAACGGAGTCGGCGGTGGCACCGGCTGGCTGACCACCACGGCGCCGGTGATTACCGGCGAAACCATCACGCTGGAGCTGACGATCGGCGACGTCGGAGATGGTGTGTACGACTCCACTGTCCTCATCGACAACTTCCAATGGAGTGTCGACGTGGTGACGAACCCCGAGACGGGGCAGTAGGATCCAGGCTCGTGAGAGCCTGTGACTGATCTGCTTCCGACCGTTGAGTCGGAATCCACACCGCCGCCGGCGTCCCTGTCGGAGTATTTCCGCAACCTGGACGACTGGGTTGCGGGGAAGGACCCACGGGACCCGTTCATCGGTGACCTGATCCAGTCGCGGGGCTTCGAGGACCGCGAAAAGCGCGAGTTCAGCCAGGGCCGCGAGGCGCTCTGGAAGCTGATCCCCCGATCACCAAGGAGGAGATCGAGGACACCGAACTGGACCCGCCCGCGCTGATCGCGCTCGGCCTCGCCCTGGTCCTGCGGGCCCGCCACGCGCTCATGGCGCTGGGGGACCAGTCGATCAACGGGGTTCCGCCAGAGCCGATCCCCTCGATCGAACGGCTGATCCGCCACGTCTCGGACCAGCTCGAGGAGGCCGGGCGCCGCAGCAACCACGGCTCGATCGCCCGGATGAGCGCGCTCCGCGTGGACCTCCAGGAGCTCCGCGCCATCCTCCGGGACCGGGCTCGAGCGTCCGGGGACGACGACGCCGACGGGACGGTGGATGGCGAACACGGCATGACCTCGGCCCGCCGCGAGCACAAGGACTCCCTCGCCGACCGCATCCGCGCGATGCTCCCCGGCGCGGTCAAGGCGATCACCTCCCCGGGCGCAACGCTCCGGTCGATCACCACCCCGGGCCTCGCCCTGCTTCGCCCCGACGCCGGGGACTGGAAGGTCGACCCGCAGGTCCCCGAGCCGCTGGGGCTGTACCCCTACCTCGCCGAGCTGGACCACTGGGCCGCCGAGCAGCCGCTGGACGAGCCCTTCCTGGTCGGGCTGATGGCGATCCTCAAGTACAGCGACGCCGAACGTACGGAGTACAAGAAGGGGCGGGTTGGGCTCGGCCCCCCGAGCCCAACCCGCCCCAGGTGGCCGACGCCAACCTGGACCGGACGGCCGCGGCGGCGCTGGGGCTCGGGGTCATCGCCTGGGGCTACCAGGGGCTCGCCCGGTACCTGCCGAAGCAACCCGAGGGTGTTCCGCCCATGCTTCAGCAGGCGGGCGAGATCATCGCCGCGCTCACCCTGGTGCTGGACATCGGCAACGACGAGGCGACCTCGATCGCCTCGTCGCGCCTGTTCGACCTCAGCCGGGAGCTGGAGAGCCGAGGCGTCAACGCCCTCTCGGCCCTGGACGGCCGGCGGGCGGCGATCGTGGAAGCGCACCGCCACGAGGTCATCGCCCGCCGGGAGATGGAGGCCGAGCGGCTCGAGTCGATCCTGTCACCGACCGCGGCCATCCGCGGTTCCGGCAGCCAGATCTCGAAGGGCAAGCTGCTCACTGCTGCGGCGATGCTCGCGTTCGCCATCGGCTTCGGCGTCATCTGGCCCAACCGAGGCCCCAAGGTCCCGACGGCGAAGTCCTACCAGGAGTTCCCCGCGGTCGCGATCATCCGCCATGATGAGGCGATCATCGTCCGGGTCGACTCCCCGTGGATGCAGCTCCCCGTGGAGGAGCGGGCCGGCTCGGCCGTGGCCCTGTGGAAGCGGTTCGAAGAGGAACTGGACGGCCACGGGTTCGACCTCGACCTGCGCGACCGCAAGAACAAGCCCATCGGGGGCGTGCACGTCGGCGAAGCCTTCTGGATCGAACCGCCGAAGCCGGGGAGCGAAGAGGGGGCCGAGGGTCAAGAGCCGGCCCCCGCTCCCTAGCAGCTAGGGCATGAACCGCCCGATCGAGATCGTCGCCTGACCGACCGGGAAGGCCTCCTGATCGGGCTCGCCGACGAGGATCGCCCCGCCGCCGGCGTCGATGCCCAGGCGGAAGCCGTCGGGGAACTCGAAGTCCACGCCGCCGTACCCCACCAGGCCGCCGTAGACGCGGACCGAGTCACCCTCGAACTCCGAGGGTCGGAAGGTGCTGAAGAACATCTGCCCCGCGATCGCCACGAACGGCTGGATGACGCCCTGCAGGAAGCGGTACCGGAAGCCCGCCCCGAACTCGGGGAGCACGTTGCCGCCGACCTTGAAGTCGGTGGTCTGGGCGCCGAAGCGGAGGTCCAGGTTCAAGCCCTGCACCAGCCGGATGTCGATGCCGATGATGCCGCCGAGGTAGTTCTTGATCTGCTCCCGACCGTCGGGGCAGCGGGTGGTGCCGTCGCCGGACCTCGTCGTGTCGGCCGCGCTGCACAGGGACCACTGGGAGAACTTGAACCCGAAGGTCGCCGACGACCGGTAGTCCGGGTCGCGGAGGAATGCATGCCGCGTCCTCTCCTCGGGGGTCATCTCCGTCTCGGCGTCCTCGACCGTGGTCACCTCGGCGGTCTCGGTGGTCGTCTTGATCTCGCCCGTGCTGCTCTTCTCCAGGCGCGCCCCCGGCTGGATGGCGGGCGTGTAGCCGTAGACCCGGGGGGGAGCGGCGGCGTTGGTGTCGAGGGCGACGATGTAGATCTCCGTCAGCCGCTCCTCTTCGGCCCGCTTGGTCAGCGTGCCTGCAGCCAGCCCCTTGAGCACGCCGTCGGGACCGTCCAGCACGAGTGACTCGGCGCCCGCCGCGCTGAAGAACGTCAGAGTCGCGCCCTCGTCGATCTGACGGACGAACGTGGACCACCGACCCTTGTCGTCGACCGCCTGGATGAGGTGCACGCCGGGGTGCACACGACCCTCGAACGGCTTGGTCAGGTCCAGCGGCTCACCATCGAGGCGGACCTCGACGTAGTTGGTCGCGCGCATGTCGCCGAAGGTCCGACCCTTGGGGCGGGCGACCACGTCCTGCACCGACGACAGGAACGTGGACTGCGGCTCGGGGCCGAAGGACGGATCCCAGTCGCGGTCCGCGTCGACCGCGGCGGCCTGCCGGAACCACGACGCCGACGCCTTGGTCTGCTGCGCGAAGTGGGCGGCGATGCCGGCGTAGAAGTAGGTGCGGTAGAGGGTGTCCTGCGACAGGAACGTGGTCTGGCAGGGGATGCGTGCGTCGGCCAGCTGGAACAGCTCAAGCGCGCGGGGGGCGTCGAAGTCGTCCAGCACCTTGCGACCGAGCTGGAGCAGCCCGTCGATCTCGTCCTCGGCGTCCTCGGGCAGCTCCTCCTCCGCCGGAGGCGTGGCGCAGGGCACCGCGAGGGCGCTGCCGCCGAGGCGGAAGCGGGCGGCGCCGAGCCAATCCGAGATGCGGAGGGTGCGGCTGGGGAACGGGGCCTCGGCGTCGAGGTGGCTCTCCAGCGTGGCCCGGGCGGTGCTCCCGTCGTCCTTGAGGGACGACGGACCCCACACCAGGAGGGTCCGGTCCGTGGTCGCCCGCTTGGGCTCGTCCTCCTCCTCGTCGGCCCCTTGAGCGAACCCGCTCGTGGGCACCAGGAGCAATCCCGTCATCAGCATCAGCATCAGCATCAGCGTGCGCATGCGCTCAATCCTTCCACGTACCGGTCTGGAAGTCGTACCAACCGATCACCTTCTTGCCATTGGCGGGGATGGTGACCGTCCGGGCCGGCGAAAACGCGCCGGTCTGGGGGTTCTTCATTCGTACCGTGTGCTGCCCGGGAGGCAGCGAGTGCCCGAAGATCGGCGTGTTCCCGATCGCCTCCCCGTCCACCAGAACGATGAGCGAGATGGGCGAGCGGCCCACCATCAAGCGGCCGGGCTTGCCCCCGTACACGACCCGGGGCGACGGCGTGCTCTCCACCACGATCACGTCGCCGGCGGGCGGGGGGCCGGGGGCGAGCGTCGGCTCGGGCAGATCCGCGACCGGCGGCGCATCGGACGTGGCCACGGCTGCGGGGGTCGAGTCCGCCCGCACCGGGGGCGCGGGGGTCCTGGGCTCCCGCCTCGTCCCTCGAGTGCTTCGTTCGACGGGCGCGGGGGTCGAATCGACGTTGAGATCGGGGAGACCTTCGACGTCGGGGTCGGAGGACGCCACCGGGGGCGGATCGTCCTTGGCGACGGGGCTGTCGCCTCCGGTGCCGATGAAGAGGATGCCCACGGCCACGACCACGCCGAACAGGATCAGCAGCACGAGGAGCCGCTTGTCGAGCCCCTGCTTCTTGGCCGCCGCCGGGGGGAAGTCGCGGGTGCGGTCCACCGCGGACTCCGAGAAGGCCATCGACGGCCCCGCCGCGGTCTCGGCGTCGGGCCGCGCCGCGTCCCCGGGGACTGACAGGCGCGACCGGGCTTCGCGAGCGGGCGACAGCTGGGCGACCTGCTTGGCCGACATCTGCAGCTCGGACAGCGCGTCGACCTCGCTGGTCTCCTCCAGCGTGTTGACGTCCTCGGCCCCCGCCACGGCATCGGGGCCGCCTCGCAGGCTCTGGATTTCGCCGATGAGATCGTCCGCGATCTCCCGCGCGGCAGCGAGCTGCTCGGTGTTCTGGTCGTCCTCGTCCTCGGCCCAGTCGGGCCCCAGGAGGGTGGCGAAGGCGGGGCCGCGCTCGTCCGCGACCGTCGAGGTCTCGTCCTGAAGGTGGGAATCGCGGGCGAGCAGGTGCCACCGGAGGGTGTGCAGGTAGCCGCGCAGGGTGATCTGACCGGCGGTGTCGCCGCGGATCATGCGGAGCTCTTCGGCGAGCTCCTCGCAGGTGCCGTAGCGGCCCAGCGGGTCTTTGTGCAGGCAGCGCTTCACGATGGGCATGAGCCCGGGGGCGTAGTCGTCCAGCAGCAGCAGCTCGTCGTCCACCTGCGCCTTGGCGACGGCGAACAGCACCGAGACCAGGGAGTCGCCGCGGAACAGGAGCTTGCCGGTGACCAGCTCGTAGATGAGCGAGCCCATCGCGAACAGATCGCTGCGGGCGTTGATGTCGGGGGCGCCGGCGACCTGCTCGGGCGACATGTAGTGGGGGGTGCCCTTGGTGGTCTCTCCCGCCAGGGTCGTGTGGTAGAGGTTCGTCGTCGCCTTCGCGATGCCGAAGTCCATCACCTTGGCCACGCCGTCCCTCGAAACGATGATGTTTCCGGGCTTGATGTCGCGGTGGACGAGCTTGACCTTCTCCCCCTCGAGCGTCTCCAGCGTGTGGGCGTAGTGCAGCCCCGCGCAGCTCTGGATTACGATGTCGAGCGCGACCTCCAGGGGGATCGGTTCGACGAACTCGCGGGACAGCTTCAGCACCTTGTCGAGGGTCCAGCCGTCGACGAACTCCATGGCCAGGTAGTAGGCGTCGACGCCTTTGATCCGGACCTTGTTGAACTCGTAGACCTCGACGATGTTCGTGTGCTTGAGCTGGCCGCCGATGCGGGCCTCGTTGATGAGCGCCTTGAGGATCCCCTGGTTCTCGTTCAGCGAGGCGTGCAGCCGCTTCAACGCGACCTGTTTGGCGAACCCCCACGGCCCTTCCCGCGTCGCCCGGAAGACGGACGCCATGCCGCCCTTGCCGAGCAAGTGGGTGAGCTTGTAGTGCCCGAACTCTTCGGGCTGGAAGGGGGTGGCGGCCATCAGAGGGCCGGCCTAAAGCCCGGAGTCGTCGTCATCGCCCCCAGCGGAGTCGTCATCGTCGCCGGCGGAGTCGT
>PVBE011625527.1_pt1 | contig 10236 bp, 8 predicted proteins | sample 1631181 | NCBI WGS metagenome assembly PVBE01 (sample SAMN08397723, study PRJNA350692) | Marine metagenome, whole genome shotgun sequencing project. | isolation source: water | place: Pacific Ocean | collected 2012-04 | reverse complement strand
CCTTGACGATAAATGATTCAAATGTATCGTAGGTTCAGTTTTAATTTTTTTAATTAGTATATTATCCTTTTTTATGTTTTTATTGTTTTAAAAATAATTTATCATTCAAAATTAAGCTTAAATATAAATTTAATAATTATTTATAAATATTTTCAACATTTTCTTTTAGTTTTAAAAATACGTCTTTTGAATATTCAAAATCATTACCGATTCCGTACCATAGCTTATTTTCTATCACAAAATTATTTAATGATTTAAGAGAGTTATCAATATCTTTCCAAGTAATTTTCATAGACTCAGGTCTTATATCGAATTGCATATTCTTAAAAAAATCAATAAATTTAGTTTGATATGAATTATGTAACATGCAACCTAAAATAAAACCAAGACATACTGGCTGTCCATGAACAAATTTCATTTTTGTTAATAATTCAAGGTTATAGAAAAAAAAATGCTCAATTCCTTCTATGTGTCTGGGATTCCAGCCACTAGAAAAAAAAGAATTGCCTCCCCACTGATGAGCTTTTACAATAGTGTCTATTCCTTTTTTATTTAGTTTTTTTATATCATCAGCATTTTCTAACAGTTCGTCTACATAGCTTAGGGATTTTAAGGCGAGTTGTTCATCATACTGCCATTTACTTTCACATTTATTAATTTTATTGGCATATTTCCAATCTAAAACACCGGTATAGAAACATAGAATATCACCAATTCCAGAGTGATTAAAAATTACCGGAGCTTTTTGAATAATTCCGTAATCAATAAAGACACATTCTGGTATTGCCCAACCAATGTAATGAACGATATTATTTCTTCTAATTCCTGACCTATGACCAAATACAGCATCAACTGACAAAGATGTAGGAAATTGAAATAATTTTAGGTTACATTTCCATGAAAAATATTTAGCAATATCTAGAGCCTGACCTCCTCCTAAACCAACTATTGTATCATAATTATTAAATTTAGAAATTTGTTTTTCTAAATCAACTTCTTCTAAAGAAGAAACAAAATAAACATCAGATAAATTATGCAAATTTGATTCAAATTTTTCCCATAAATCTCTCATGGTAACCAAGCATGTTTTTTTACTAATGAAATTATTGATTTCTTCTAGTAAATTATAACCAACTATAGTTTGAAAAGGTTTAAAATTATTTAAAGTATTCATTTTCTTGATTTAAAGGTAATGCATTCCCAAATATTTAAATTTTTTATTACCAAGATTCTATTATCTATATTTTTCTTAAGATATACACTTGTGTTATTATAATTTTTAATATTGGTAATATTAGTGAATTTTTTTGGAATTGGTAATTCAATTTTTGAAATTTTATTACAAAAACCGTTTTGTTCTATTCCAGAATAATTAGTTAACCAAATAGAATGATGCTCTCTATTTTTCCAAACATAAATATTAAATTGTTCATTAGAATTAGAATAAAAAACATTCTTTTTATCTAAACATTTAAAAAATAAATTTTTTATTATATTTGTTAGCTCTGTTGATTTAGTTTTTTTCCAAATTAAAGCAATATTATTAGAAAAAATAATTGATTTACCTTTATTGATTTTTTTAGAAAAGATTGCTGGAGTTAAATCTTTAATATCCGGCGTTGCAAACATTGAAATACCTTCAAATAAGTAGCCAATTTTTTTAGAACTTATATTTTTAAAAAAATTATTCAAACCATATGTTGGGCACAAACCATCACCTATAAGTTTATCAGGTTTTAAATATCCAAAGAATGGCCTAGTAGAAATAAGATCAACACTAAAAATATTAGTTAAAAATTTATTATCTTTTTTAATTTTGAAATTATTTTCAAGATGTGTAGGAGGTTTTCCCCAACAAATTAAAGAGCCTCCATTTCTTACATACGAATTAAAGAATAAATATTCTTTCTTAGTAAAATATTTATGATTAATTAATAAAATAATTCTAGGTTTATTTTTTAATAAGGAAATAGAATTAAAAGAAAAAGTTGTAAAATTTATTTTAATATTTTTTAATAAAGAAACAGTATTATTAAAGTCATCTATATAATTATCTTCATTTTTATTATTATTTGTTTTTTCTGCATTATTTTTTGAAAATACAAGTGCTACGTCAATAATCCTATTATTGGCATTTGGAATTTTATTAAATTTATCAAAAATTTTAGAAAATTCTGACCAATAATTTAAATTTCTTTTATCTGGGCTGTACATAGGATACCAAGTTCCCCCGCCATTAGCCTGAACATCAGCTATATTGAAAATAATCTCATCTTTAGGTAAATTAATTAAAGACCAAGGAAAATGAGGCAATTCCATCAATGGTAAAACTGTTTTATTTTGATTTAAATTTTTAACATAGGAAGTGCAAAGTCCTGGCCACCATATAGGTGTTCCAGCAATTTTTCTCCAAGGCTCCAATGACAATATATCACTATAATGATGATTAATTTCAATATTTTGACCATAAAAAGATGGTCGATAATAGCCTACAAATTCTTTAGGAACCCTACTTCCTATAGGATTCACATATTGAAAATTTTTCATTTTAATAAAAGTACTAGAAATTGGAAAAGCTGATTGAAAAAAAATAATATAATTCTTATTAATCTTTTTAAGATTATTATAAAAATCCTTCATAAAGTTATTAATTATTTTTTCTCTCCAAGACATCCAACGTAAAAACAATGAATTATTAAAATTAGTTTTTTTTGGTATTGTTAATCCAGTTTCCTTAAAATATTTTTTTTTGCAAAAATTACAATTACACCAAGATTGAAAACTTACTTCATCAAAATAAAATCCATCGATATCATATTTTGAAGAAATTTCTTTTGCAGTTTTTAGAAGGATCTCTTTATATGGAGAATTAGGACAAATTGTAGAAGCTTTTAACTGTTTTGTTTTTTTTCCATCTATTCTTCTTTGTGACCAAGTAGAATTTTTATCACCAATATCGCTAAATTGTGTATTTAAATATGCAAAAAAATTAAATCTATATTTTTTTTTTAAAACTGATAATTCTTTAAATATATCTCTATCTTTTAATAATGGGTTTTTTTTAAGAATTTTAGAATCAAAATATGTTTCACCATTTAAATAACCTACAGCAAAACAAACTATTGTATTAAATTTACCTGCAATTAAAGCTGAAATATATTCCTCTGTATCAAAATCATTTATATTTGCTTGGCTTAATTCTAAAGTAACAGATCTATAATATTCATTTTTAAGCACTTTAAAAATCTATACGTTGATTAGTTTTAGAATCAAAATATATAACTTTATTTAAAGGAAAACTAATATTTACTGATCTATTTTCTATTATATCAATATCGGTTGGTAATCTTGCAATATAATTCTTATCTGAATTTTCATAATTAAGTGAGAAAATAATATCTTTAGAAAAACCTAAATCTTCAACTAAAATTGGTTTGATATTAATTGTAAGATTATCATCATTATTTTCTATTTCAAAATCTTCAGGTCTTACTCCAAAAACTAAGTTATCTTTATTTTCAAATGAATTGAGTTTTGTAAATTTATTTTGAATATTTGGATTAAATTTAACTATATTATTAAAAAATAAAAAATTAATTTTAGGTGAGCCAATAAAAGAAGCAACAAAAGTATCCTTAGGTTTGTTGTACAAAGTAGATGGATTATCTACTTGAATTAATTTTCCATTATTAATTATAGCTACTCTATCCCCCATAGTCATAGCTTCTACTTGATCATGAGTTACATAGATTGTTGTAACGCCTAATTTTTTTTGTAAAATACTTATCTGCGATCTCATTTCGACACGCAATTGTGCATCAAGATTTGAAAGTGGTTCATCCATAAGAAATACTTTAGGTTTCCTTATTAATGCTCTTCCCATGGCAACTCTTTGCTTCTGACCTCCTGATAAAGCTCTAGGATATCTTTTCAACAAATCATGAATTGAAAGCATTGATGTAATTTCTTCAATTTTAGTTTTTATTACATCTTTAGGAATTTTTTTTAATTTTAATGGTATACTGAGATTCTCATAAACTGTCATATGAGGATATAAAGCATAAGATTGAAAGATCATTGCTATGTCTCTATCTCTAGGAGAGAGTTTAGTAACATCATTATTTTCTACAAAAATTTTACCTTTCGTAATATTTTGAAGACCGACAACAGATCTTAGAATTGTTGATTTTCCGCATCCTGATGGTCCTACTAAAACTAAAAATTCCTTTTCTTTAATAGAAAGATTAATGTTATCTGCTGCAACAGTGCCATCATCAAAAACTACAGAAAGATCTTCAATAGTTATATAATTTTCCATTTATGATATTTCACACCAATCAATTGCTGTTAATAAACAAACTTTTAACATCTTAACAAGTTCATCTGTAGATACCCACTCATCAACACTATGGATTGGACCTCCTCCAGGGCCAAACAAAACTGTTGGGCACTTATTTATATTTATGGGTAATCTTAAATCACTACCTCCTCCTCCAATAACATTTGGTTTTATATTATTAGTAGCAATTGTAGAATTAGATAAAATTTTAATAAATTCATGATCTGGGTCTGTAATGCCAGATTCAAAAAACAAACCAAATGTTTCAAATTTTATTTTATTATTTTTAAACCATTCAACTGAAGAAATATCTTTATTAATAAAAATTTCAAATTCTTCGACTATTTTATTAATATCTTCACCTGGGAGACATTCAATAGTACCCTCTAATACTGCCTCACCTGGAATAGTTGATGGCCAAGCACCACTCATTATTCTCCCAACAGCTGTAGGAACTTTAGTAGTTTCATGCTCATATAATGGATGTTTTACTGTTAATTCTCTATAATCAGAAAATTTTTTAATAGCACTTATAACTATATAGGCATTATCTATAGCACTATCAATTTCTCGATGATATTCTGTTCCTCCCTCGGTTCCTGGAACAGTAATTCTAAAATATTGTGCCCCTCTGTTAGAAACCATTATTTGATTAGATCCTGTAGGTTCTAGCATGATGCATGCGCCATTTGGAGAAAACTCATTTTGCAATGCAGCATATAAAGTTCCATTTCCCCCAGCTTCCTCTTCAATAACAAATTGTCCTGTTACATTTCCTTTAAGATTTATATTTAAATTTTTTAGAATTTCTAAAGCAACAATAGCTACTCCTACACCACCTTTCATATCTGCGGATCCTCTACCATATATTTTATTATCTACAATTTCTCCGCTAAAAGGAGGAAATTTCCATGTTGTATTTTCATCAACAGGAACTACATCAGTATGTCCAAATAAGTATAAATCTCTACCATTCCCATTACCTTTAAGAGTTCCATATACGTTAGGTCGATCTTTATATGATGTATTTTCTGGCATAGGAATGTATTCCTTTCGCTTTTTAATTAATTCATGGTCAACATCTTCAGTTCTAACTTCTAAACCTATTTTATTTAGCTCGTCTTTTATAAAATATGCAATTTCTTTTTCATCTCCAATAAAACTATCAAATTGAGTTAGTTTTGAAACTAAACTTACTAATCTATCTTTATATTTGTCTGCTTCAGTAATTAATTGTTTTTTGATTTCTTCAGTCATTGTTTTTCACCATCTAACCTTTTACTGCTCCAAGTGTTAGTGCCGATACAAAATGTTTTCTAATTAATAAAGCTATAAAAACTATTGGTATTACTCCTAAAGTTGCTGTAGCAAACATTGGCCCCCATAGAATTCCTTGATGAGTAACAAATAATCCAAGAGTTGTAGGATAAGTTCTTGTACTTGTATCAGTTAGAAAAAAAGCTAAAGTAAATTCATTCCAAGCACCAATAAAAATAAAAATAGTAGCTGCAATTATTCCTGGTTTTGTTAAAGGAATCACTATTTTTCTCAAAACCCATAGTCTTGTAGCCCCATCAACAAATGCGGCTTCCTCTAATTCTATAGGAACTGTATTAAAAAAACCTCTTGTTAACCATATTGCATAAGGGACATTCCAAAGAGTATATCCAATTACAAGTAACCAATAAGTACCTAAAAGACCAAGCCAACTGGCAAACCAGAATAAGGCAAAAACCATTGATATAGGTGGGATTAACTGCATTGTTAAAAACATATAAGCTACTCTTTCTCTATTTTTTGATATTAATCTCTCCATTCCATAAGAAGCTGGTATTGCGAGAACCATTGAAATAAGAGTAGCAAAAAATGCAACTATGAAAGAATTTATAAAATAAGTATCCATTGGGTATTTTTTAAATATAGTGAAGTAATTTTTTAAGGTAGGTTTAAAATCAACTATTAATGGTGGATAGATAGATGAATCAAGAGGATGTTTGAAAGAAGAAGATACCATAAAATAAAAAGGAAAGAAAAAAAATAAGGCAAAAGTAATAATTAATAATAAAATAAAAATAGCTTTCCAATTTATTATTTCATATTTCATTAGTGTGTGACCCTAGTTTTTTTTAAAAAGTTAATAAATACTAATGCTATAAAAAAAGATAAAATAATTAATATTAATGAAAAAGCAGAACCCATTCCAACTTGTCTTTGCGACATAAACATTCTCCAAACTGCAATAGGTAGTGTTTCAGTAGCGCTACCAGGACCTCCTTGATAAATTGCAAAAACAATATCAAAATTTCTAATTATTTCCATTATCCTTAGTATGCAAACAATAATGATTAATGGTGTTAATAAAGGCAATTTAATATAATAGAATGCTTGAAAAGCATTAGCGCCATCTACTCTTATTGCATCGACTGGATCTTTTGGTAGTGTCTGTAAGCCAGCAAATAAGATTAATATAAAAAATGGTGTCCATTGCCAAACATCAACTAAAATAAGTGATACTAAAGCTAAATCTGATCCCATCCAATTTACTTTGGGAATAAAAAAAAGTGATAATACCCAGTTTACAAGTCCATCATAACTTAAATACATCTTCCAAGTCAAACCAACCATTGCTGGCATAATGACTATAGGTATAATAAATATAGCACTAAATAATCCCCTAGCTCTTCTTAGGTTAGTTAACAACACTGCAACTAACAAACCCAAACAGAGCTCAATAATTAATGAACCAAATCCATAAATAGCAGTTAATTTTAAAGATTTACCAAAAGACACATAACCATAATTTAACTCAAGGTAATTTTTTAAACCTACAAAACTTGATTCAAATAAAGGTTTCCCGAATTCCCATTTATGTAAACTTCCGATAATAATTTGACACAAAGGCAAAAACATTAAAATGAAAGTGACAATAAATGCTGGCCCTATGTAAAATAGGTACTCTTTATTTTCAAAAAAGGGGGCGAACCCCCTTTTTGAATTTTCTGAATAAACCTTAGTTTTATTCATCAAGTATTTTTTGAACCTGCGCATTCATTTCTGATAGCGCATTATCAATTGATCTTTCGCCAACAAAAGCTTCCGACCCAAACACACCCATAACATCTGAAATTTGAAACCATTTCTCTGTTTTAGGTACTGCACTTTTTCCAATTGCATATAATGCAGCTGCCTGTTCTAATGTATCAAGTGTAGCTTGATAGTAAGGATGTTTTGCTTGGTTAGCTGGATCAGCCATAACATGAGTTCTAGATACTGGACCTCCTGCATTTACATATTCCTGATGTTTTGCTTTAGAAGTGAAATATGCAATCGCTGCAATTGCAGCTTCAGCATTTTTAGATGTTTTTTTAACACCTAAACCCCATCCCCAAACACCACTATAAGCTCCAGCAGGACCAGAAGGTAAAGGTGCATAAGCTAGTTTTCCAGCCGTTCTTGATTTATCTGGATCTTCGTATTCACCAGCAAGAGCTGATGCTTCAACAGACATTGCTGCTTTACCTTCCATAATAGCAGACATAGCTGTATCCCAGTGATAAGATTCAAAACCTACAGGACCATAAGGTAATAGTTTTTGTAAATATTCAAGAGATGCAGCATTACCAGCATTATTAATTAATGCTTTATTGGAATCTAGATCAACCATATCACCGCCGAATGGATAAATAAATATACTCCACATGTAAGTAAACTCCCATCCACGACCAATACGCATTACTACTCCTGCAACATCATCAGTTTTGAGTTTTTTAGCATGAGATAAAAATTCATCCCAAGTTTTTGGTACACTTAAACCTTGTGCATCAAATAAATCTTTACGATAAGTTAAAAAGACTGTTTCACCTGCAAAAGGTAATGCAACTATTTTACCATCCATCTTAAATAGGCTTAAATAAGCAGGAACATAGTCATCTATACCAAAAGGTTCACTAGGTGCTAAAGTTTGATCAGTAAGATAATCATCAAGTGGGATAGTGCAATTATCATGAAGCATTTGAGGTGAAGTTTCTGCTGCTATCATTATAACATCCCATTTTAGATCTTCACTTTGACATTCAAGAAGCGTTTTATCAATTAATTGTCCTTCTCCCATAATATCAAAGGTTATTTTAATACCAGTTTTTTCCGTAAACTCAGTTGACAATGCTTGAATACCGTCCGTACCAGGATGTGAAGTCATTGCAAAAACTAGTTCAGTTCCTGAAAATTTACTTTTAAGACCTGCTAGCCAATCATCTACAGCATCTGCTTTAGCAAAACTACAAGTTAAAAATGTGCCAAAAAAGATACATAATAATTTTTTTATCATATTTGCCTCCTTTAAATATATATATTTATGCCAAAAAACCTATCATCTATGCAAAAAATATCTAAAGAGAAATTTTAATTTTTTTTACAAAATATTGTATAAAGCTTACAAATATTTACAAATATCTTCATTATTAAAAGATTTTTCATCAAATTATCCTACCACCAACCACGAGGAATGTTGAGTGGCAATTGTGAATAAAGGGTGGTTCTAACAAGGGGTTACTCTTTTATTTCCCCCCAAAGCCTTTATAGGCAAATAGAGGGCATGAGGGACCCAAATTCGTTGCTTCGAATTCCTTAGTGTCCTCATTCCCAACAAGTAACAAAAGTTTTTTCATCACGATCATCCTACCACAATACCGATACGGGATTAAGGGGGAAAATAAGGAGGGGAAAGGGGAGATAATTATTTATATTCCGTGAAAAAAGCTTTGTTAGATTTCTCTTGTGCAATAATTTGTTTGAATTTTGCGATTGACATCTTGTTCTTAGTTTTTCAATTTTTGTATCCTATTTATACTTTTTTTCATCATTTATCTGATAAATAGAAACTCAAATGCAAACGTCTAAAAGGATTAAAGGATTATACATAGCTTTAATAGGTGTTTTTATTTTTAGTCCAGATAGTTTGCTGATACGATTATTAAATTTTAATGATCTTAGTTTGATTTTTTATAGAGGGTTTTTACCCGCAATAGCTACAAGTCTTCTTTTATTAATTTATTATAAAAAAAATATCATAAAAGCCTTTATTTTAATTGGTTTTGCTGGATTGCTAAATGCGTTCTTATATTCAATAATGCACATTGCTTTTACTTATTCAATTCAGCATACATCTGTTGCAAATACATTAGTTTTAATCGCCTCAGCCCCTATCTTTAGCGCAATACTTTCTTTAATTTTTTTAAAAGAAAATCCCTCACCAATTACATGGTTAACAATTTTTTTTGCACTAATTAGCATTATTATAATTGGTTGGGGAAGCTATACAACACAAGGTTTTATTGGTGACATATTCGCACTTATTGCTGGCTTTTGTGCGGCTGCTAGTGCTATTTTAGTAAGATATTGTAAGGATAAGGATTTAGTTCCATCCGTTGTTATTGGTTGTATTTTGACAGCTTTATATTGTTTGCCTTTTTCTCCAGACTTAACAGTTAAAAATGAACAAATTATTTATTTAATTCTTATGGGCTTTATAATTATACCCAGTGCTTTTATTGCACTCACTATCGCACCTAGATATGCACCAGCACATGAGGTTACACTTATTTTTCTGCTCGAAAGTATTTTGGGCACGCTTTGGGTGTGGTTTGTGATAAGTGAAAAACCTCCATTAAATACTTTGATTGGAGGAGGAATGTTACTATCTTCAGTATTTGTTTTTGTTTTAATAACTGCAAAAGAAGAATATAAATCTAATGTATCGTAGGTTCAGTTTTAATTTTTTTTACTACATGCTCTCTAATTGTAATATAAACACCACTTGATACAATTATTATCAAGCCCAACCAAATCCATCTATCTGGAAAATCACCAAAGAAATAGTAGCCAATGATTATATTATT
>PVBE012632196.1_pt1 | contig 10237 bp, 9 predicted proteins | sample 1631181 | NCBI WGS metagenome assembly PVBE01 (sample SAMN08397723, study PRJNA350692) | Marine metagenome, whole genome shotgun sequencing project. | isolation source: water | place: Pacific Ocean | collected 2012-04 | reverse complement strand
GGATTTGTTGTTGCACTTGATTCGAAGACGGGAGGTCGCCGTGGCCGAGGTGAAGCTTTCTGAACTGACAGCATCCTACCTCGACTACCTCAACTGGATGGAGTCCATCAATCTCGATGTGGCCGGAGAGTATCTGGACATCGCGGCCACGCTGATCCTCATCAAGTCCCGCGAACTGCTGCCCAAGCCCCCTCCGGAGGAGTTTCTGGAAGAGGAAAATCCAGAAGAACTGCTGCGTCAGCGCTTGCTGGAATACCAGAGTTTTAAGGAGGTGGCCTTTGCACTGGGGGATTTGGATGTGCTGGGTCGGGATGTGTTTTCACGTCCGGAGCCGGGCACGGAATCCGGGGAGGTCAACCCCCAGGAAGAGTGGGAAGAAGTTTCGGTTTACAATCTGATGGAGGAGTTTCAGCGAGTGATGGAGCATCGTCCCCGCATCACCTCCCATGTCATCGAACCGGAAACCCTGCGGCTGGAGGATCGCATTGGGCAACTCATCGAGCAGTTCCGCCAGCAACCTCGTTGGCGCTTTGAAGAATTGCTGGCCCTTGGCCAGCCCAAGGGCTGGGTGATTCTCACCTTCCTTGGGGTATTGGAGATCGTGCGGCTACGCATGATCCGGGTGATTCAGGTGGAGGACTTCAGCGAAATCCACTGCCTCGTCCGCGAGGAATTTGAGAAGCAGGTGCGCGTCTGGCTGGGGATTGAGGACGATCTCGTTTTTGTTGAGGACCACAAGTTTTCCGCATGAACTGGACCGCACATGAGCAAGCCCCTGTGCCGGGAACACCGCTGTGTCGGTTTGACAAAGTTCCGGAGGGTGAAGGCCGCGAGGTCACCTTTGGCGAGGAACCGTTTCCGTTCCGGATGTTCGTGGTGCGGCGCGAATCGCAGGTTTGGGGTTATGTCAACTCCTGCCCGCACAACCGTACCCCCCTGAATTTTCGTCCGGACAAGTTTGTGACTTACGACAAAACCCACATTCTCTGCTCCGTGCATTTCGCCCTCTTTGAGTACGATGACGGGTTCTGCATTGATGGCCCCTGCGCCGGACAGTCGCTGGAGTCGGTTCCGGTGGAGTTGCGCGAGGGCATGATCTGCATTGCCGAAGAGTAGCATGATTTGTGCATCATTTTGCAGGAGGGAAAGACTCCTCACCATGAAAACCATCCGTCCATCCGCATGCCCGCCTCGTTTCGTCCAGCAATTCTCTGCCTGCTCCTGCTGCCCCTCCTTGCTGCGTTGACCGCATCGGCACAGCGCCGCACGGATTTTGAACTTGGTCAGCTAGTGCTGTCCCGCAACTGCCCACTTCCGGACGGTCCCGATCTCACGCTCAAATCCCCCGAAGCGATCCTCAAGTCGGTTGAAAACCCGGACTGCCCGCACTTCAACTCAGTCCAACTCATTCAGGCGACCGTCACCAATCTTTCATCAGAGGTTCAATCGGTTGGAATAGAGATTGTCGTCAAGCTCGACGGCGAGCAGCAACGTGAGCAATCGCTGCGCAAGCGTGTCATGATCCCGCCCTTTGATTTGGCGCGGGTGCTTCACGACATCAAGCTCGACGAAGTTGGAGTGTACCGCATCAGCGTGAAGTTGTGGTCCGAAAAATTCCGGCAGGTGTTGCTCGAAACCAAACCGGGTGACGAGCGGCGCTTTTATATTGCCAGCGAGCAGGACATTGCACTCGTCCGCAACGCAATGGGCACCTCCACAGGCGGAGACATCATGCACAAGCTGGAGTTCGAGCCGCCGGATCTGCGCTGGGAATCGGCTCAGGTGATCCCCAAGCACATCCTGCGTGGCGAGACGATGCGCATGCGCCTCAACCTCATGAACGTGGGGGGCGACATCATCCGAGACGTGCGCTCGAAGGTGGAGATTTTCAACACCCGCCAGCCGCGTCGGCGCACCGTGGTGGCCACGCCCGTGACCCCGGTGATGGCTCCGGGCGAGGTCGTGACTTACGAACTGAAGTATGTGCTTCCGGAAGATCAACTGCTGGGAGTCTACAAAATTGCTGCAACCGCCGATCCGGACAATCTGCTGAAGGAGGTCAAGGAGAACAACAACGAGATCAAATCCGATGATCTCAAGCTCAGCGACATCAAGCTGCTACTGCCTCCGGAGAACTTCATGTTCGAGGAAAACGGGCTCTTCCTCTTCCAGTGGGACAGTCTTGCCTACGGGGAGTTCAAGATACAGGTGGGTGTGGACAAGAAATTCGAGGACGCTGGTGCCTACTTCGACCTGCCGCAGGGCGACCGTTGGATTGCCGACAAGGAACTTGTGCCGCTGTCCGGAGAATTGCCCGGGATGGCGATGGGGCTGATGGAATCGTTTGAGCAGAACAAGTTGCACTGGCGCGTCGTGGGACGGCAGGCCAGTGGACGGCAGGCGATTTCGGAGATCCGCAGCTTCACGGTCAAGCCTGCGAAGCCGGAGGGCTGATTAACCCCGCGCTTCCGCCAGTAGCATCAGGTGGGTCCGGTACTGCTCCGCTCCGCCTGCCTCCCAACTCCGCAACAACGCCGATCCCACAATGGCCACCTCCACATGACCGTGTAGTGTTTTGAGATGTTCGGGTTGTGACAGTCCGAAGCCGAGTCCGAGCGGCACGGACGTGAGTTTCCGGCAGCGTTGCAGAAACTCCGTCACGCCTACATCCAGTTCTGTCGTTTTCCCCGTCACGCCCTTGCGGGCCACGCAATAGACAAATCCGTTGGCATGTTCGCAGATTTCCTGCAAGCGCTTGTCTGTGCTGGTGGGGGTGCAGAGCATGATCGGGCTGAGGTGGTGTTTCTCGCTGGGTTTCCACAACTCACCAAATTCCTCCACGGGCAAATCCGGGATGATGAAACCGCTTCCGCCAGAGTCCCGCAGGCGTTCGCAAAATGCGGCGTAGCCCATCCGGAACGCCGTGTTGACGTAGCCCATCATCAACACCGGAAAGTCGAAGGTGTCACTCGCCCGCCTCAGCAGCCCGAAGTAATCCTGCCAGCGGATGCCGTTCCGGAGCGCCTCTTCGTTTGCCTTCACAAAGAGGGGGCCGTCGGCAATCGGCTCGCTGAAGGGCATCTGCAACTCGACCAAATCGACTCCGGCCTCCTGCATGATCTCCAGCATCTGCCAGTTCGCCTCTAGGGACGGATAGCCGACCACGGCATGAGTCATCAACAACACCTTGCGCTGCTGAAGCCGCTCCCGGATGTAGGTTTCTAAGGAATCGGTTTGCATCGGGTTCTGTTCAAAGCTGTGTCGCTTTTTTTCGGATGAAGTCCTTCCATTTTTCGTCGCCAATTGCTTCGGCAATGTTGAAGATGTCCTTGTCACCACGTCCGGAGAGGTTGAAAAGGATCGTCTCGCCGTCGTCGAAATTCGAGGCTTCGGCAAGGATGGCCGCGAGCGCATGACTGCTTTCCAAGGCCGGGATCAAACCCTCCTTGCGGATCAGCAGCTTGGTCGCCTCAACAACGGCCTCGTCCGTGGCGGCAGTGAAGTGCACGCGTCCCTGGTCATAGAGGTGGCTGAGGATGGGGCTGATGCCGATGTAGTCGAGTCCGGCGGCAATCGAGTGAGTGTGCTGCATCTGGCCCTCCTCGTCTTGCAGGAAGTAGGTCTTGTAGCCCTGCGCGATCCCGACTTGCCGGGCAGGAATCCGGGCGGCGTGCATCCCGGAACCCAAGCCTTTGCCTCCTGCTTCCACGCCAACCAACTCAACTTCGGAATCGTCGACAAACGGCAGGAAGATTCCCGATGCATTGGAGCCGCCGCCCACGCAGGCGTAGATGCGGTCCGGAAGCGCACCTCCCGTGATTTTGGACACCTGCTCCCGCGCTTCATGCCCGATGATGGACTGGAAGTAGGACACCAGTTCCGGAAAGGGGTGCGGGCCGCAGACGGTGCCGAGGACGTAGTGCGTGTCTTCCATGCTCTCCGCCCAGTCGCGCATTGCGGCGTTGATCGCGTCTTTGAGGGTGGCTGTGCCCTCGGTGACCGGAATGACGGTTGCGCCCAGTTGCTCCATCCAGAAGACGTTGGGTCGTTGGCGTTCGACATCAAGTGCTCCCATGTAAACGGTGCATTCCAGTCCAAGTTTGGCGGCCATGGTTGCAGTGGCCACCCCATGCTGCCCCGCGCCGGTTTCCGCGATCACGCGGGACTTGCCCATGCGCTGGACGAGCAGCCCTTGCCCCATCACGTTGTTCGCCTTGTGCGCTCCGGTTTGGTTGAGATCTTCGCGCTTGCACAGCAGACGGAAGTGCCCCCCCAGCATTTCTGCAATGTTGTCCAGTGGAGTGACGGGAGTGGGGCGGCAGGAGTAGCTTTGCATGAACTTGACGTAGCTCTCCCAGAATTCGGGATCGCGCTGGGCCTCCTTGAACGCCGTGATCAGTTGCTCAAAGGTGGTCTTGAGAATTTCCGGGATGAACATGCCGCCGAAGGGACCGTAATAGCCTTGGGCGGTGGGAGTCACAGATGCACTCAGCATGGGATGAGGGGTTTTGACTGTTCCAAATCCGAAATCCGAAATCCGAAAACGGGAGTTAGCGGGAGGTTTTGAGCAGTTTGGCAACGTCCTCGTGCCCTTCGTTTTCAGCTTCATCAAAGGCGGTACGCCCGAAGCGATCCTTGAGTGCGGGATCGGCACCGTGCTGGAGCAGCAGTTTCACGGTCTCGGTGCGGCCCTCGCGAGCCGCTTCGATGAGCGCCGTGCTGCCGCTTTGGCTGGGCTGGTTGATGTTGGCTCCGTTGTCAAGCAGCATCTGCACGATTTCCATGCGTCCTTCATCGGCTGCGAGGATCAGCGCCGTGATCCCCTCGGCATCTGCAGAATTGACGTCGGCTCCGTGCTGTTGGAGCAGGACAATCACGCGCACACGGCCCTCAAGGGTGGCAAGCATCAAGGCGGTGATGCCCTGATTGTCTTGTGCGTTGATATCAGCTCCGACTTCGATCAGCCGCTTGACCACGCTGATGCGGCCAAAGGCGCTGGCCTCCATCAACGGGGTGCGTCCGACATCGTCTTGCTGATTGACCTCGGTCCCGCTGTCGAGCAGACGGTTGACCAAGCTCAGCCGTCCTTCAATGGCGGCGCTGACCAGCTCGGAGCCGGGCCAGTCGTCTCCAGGCAAAAACTGATGGTCCATGCCCACACCCTGCCGCTGGTTTCCAAAGGTGTCGGTGGTGATGATGGGGTTGAGTTCCATGGGAACGCTTTCGGCCTCGGCCCCTTGGCGGATGAGGAAATTGACCACTTCGGTGTAGCCGTTGCTGGCGGCGGCCAGCACGGGAGTGAAGCCTTCCTCACTTTCCTCGTTAAGCTGGCCCCCGGATTCCAAGAGCATCCAGACGATGCCCAAGTGTCCCTCGAAAGCAGCCATGATGAGGGCAGTTTCGCCGTTACGGTTGCGAGCCTCAACGCGGGCACCGCGCTGCAGCAGGGTGCGGACTGCAGCGGATTGGCCTTCCAGTGAAGCAAGAATCAGTGGAGTCGAGCCATCATCAAGTGAAGTTTCAAGGTCAACGCCACTGTCCAGCAACAGCCGGATCATTTCGATGTCGCCTTGCCGGATCGCCAGTGGAAGGGGGGCAATCCCAAGATTGTCCTGCACTTCCGGGTCCGCCCCGGCGGACAACAGCACATGGGCAGTGGCGAGATTTCCGAACAGCACGGAGTGCAGCAGGGCGGTGCGCCCGTTTTCATCAGAGAGGTTGAGCGCGGTTCCGGAAGCCAGTTCCTCCTGCATCTCCTCGCCAGAGCCTTGCTGGGCGACCAAGTGCAGGTTGGGCAGTTCCTCGGCACTCAGAGTTCCGGAGGGGGCAAGGAAGCAGACAATCCCAGCGAGCAGGACGTGCAAAATCCTCGTCATGCCGAGGCTCCCGGAGGCTGCGGCACGAGATGGGCTTGCAGGGCGGAGTGGAGTCCGGTGACGCGCTGAGTCGGCTGGGCCACTGCATTTTCGAAGACCGACAACTCTCCATGCACGAGCACCTGACGGCGCGCGCGGGTGAGGGCGGTGTAGATCATCTCACGGGTCAGCAACTGCTGCACCCGATTGGTTCCAGCAGCGGCGATTTCATGGCGGTCCGGAAGCACCAGCGCAACCCCTTCATATTCGGATCCTTGACTCTTGTGCACGGTGATCGCATAGGCGGGCTGAAGGTGGCGAAGATCATGATGATAGAGGGTCTGGTATCCGGCTTCAATCGGAAAAACTAGCCGCGGCCCCCGGTTCCCGCTTTCAGGGTGAACGAAGTTCAAGACCACGCCCTGATCGCCGTTATAAAGCGGATGTTCGTAAAGGTTTTTGGTGACGATCACTGGAGTTCCCGCAGGCCAGTGTCCGGGTGGGGTTCCTGCTTCAGGAAGGCTGGTGTGCTCCAAGATACGTTGGTTAATCGCCTCTGCACCTGTGGACAGCACTTGGGTGATGCAGAGGATGCGCCGCCGGTTAAGGTGCCGGAACACCTGCCGCAACCGTTCCTGTTCGTCTTCCGGGAAATCCGGGTGGTAGGCGAACTCGACGTTCTCTCGAAATTCTGAAGAACTCAGGGTCTCGTTTCGCCACCAGTCGAGAAAATCGGTGAGCGGACAGGATTCCGGAGCCAAGCGAGCCACACCGGAATCCGGCAGGGAGTTCGGATTCGCCGAAACAGGGAGCAGGTCGGCAAGCACCGAATCTACAGGAGGGGCCAGCACAGCAGCAGCGAGTTTCCAGATTTGTGTCCCGCCGGAATCTCCAGAGGCTTGCCGGTAGCTCTGTTGCAGACGAACCGCATACCCTGGAGCTGGCTGTGCCGCAGCCTCATTGAAGGCCGCGTGGTGTTCGGGCACAAGTTTGCGCAACCTTGCTTGCTGTCCGATGCTCAATCCGACTTGCCCGGAAATCAAATCGGCCAAAACCGCTCCGGCGCCGACGGAAGGAAGTTGATGTGCGTCCCCCAGCAGGATGAGCCGTGCGGGCGAGGGTTGATAAGGCAGACGCGAGTGGGTGGCCCGGAGCAGTTGCACCAGCAGCGGCAGGTCGATCATCGAGGCTTCATCCACGACCACCACGTCATGGAGCAGGGGATTCAGTTCGTGGGTGCGATACCGCCCCTGACGCGGGACGTACCCCAACAATCGGTGCAGGGTTTGGGCTTGAGTACCCACCGTAGCCAGTGCTTGTTCAACTTCTGGTAGCGGTGTGCCCAAGCCGTGCAATCCGGATTCCAGTGATTCCTGCAAGCGTCGGGCGGCACGACCTGTGGGGGCCGCAAGTGCAATGGACTGTGCCACCCCCAACCGTTGCAGCACCCGGAGGATGGTGAGAACGATGGAGGTTTTTCCTGTGCCCGGACCTCCGGTGATGGTCAGCAGCGGTGAGACCAAGGCTTGCAGGACGGCCCGCAATTGCGAGGGATCCAGTTGCAGCGGCTGTTCCCCAAAGCGCAGCGGGTTGCGCTGCAACACCTGCTCCAGTGCAGACCGGACCTCTTCCGGGGCAGGCAGAGCCAGTTGCATTGCCAACCGCACCCGGATTTGTTGGGCAACCTGCTGCTCCAATTGCCAGAGGAATCTGGGCTGGATCAACCCGGAGTCTGGATGCACCACCAAGGGGCGGTTTGCGTCCGTGTCGCCAAGCAATGGGTTGGCCTCTGGAGTTTCAGGAAACACCACCCCCGTTTCGCCACGCTGAAGCGCGGTGGCCAGTTGAGACAGCACTGACGCTTGCTTGGCAGTGTGGGAGTCATCCCCGGATTTCTCCATGGCTGTGATCCAAAGCGCAAGGGATTGCGCCCAGTGCTGGTGTTCCTCGCCAAGCGGGGCGTGTTCGGGCGCAAGACTGGTCAGGGAGGAGGACAAACTGCCAGCTTCCGGAGCAAGGGAATCCAGCAATTCAGGATGCGTTGCCAGCCACTGCGCCTTGACGGTACCGGAGGCAGACCAGTGGAATGATGGAGGGTTTGCGCTCATTGCTAAAGCATCAAAGGCAATCGGCTTGCAAGTCGGGTCAGAATCGTTTTTACTACGGACACTTTATGAAACGCAAACTCTAGAGGAATTACAATGTTTGGTTTAGGAATTTGGGAACTGCTGATTATTTTGGCGATTGTTGTGCTGCTGTTTGGCTCCAAGCGGCTTCCAATGATAGGCGAGGGGCTGGGAAGTATGATCACCAACTTCAAGAACGCTCGATCCAAAAACTCGGAGAAGCCCTCCGAGGATCAGACCACCGTAATTGAGCAGGAACAGAAGCAGGCGGGCTAACCCGTCAGCGCTTGGCTTTCGGACGAATCACCAAGTTCATGCTCACGCCTGCTTCCTTGAGTCGGGCAATCACCGGTACCAGTTCCCCATAGCGCACCCGCTCATCCGCCTCCAAATCTACGGATTCCAACGAATTCTGTGATTGGGCAAGTTCTTGCTGAAGGCGGTCCTTGAATTTCTTCTCCCACTTTTCTTCCGCGATCACTCCAATTTCTACATCTCCCCAGTACAAAACCCCTTTCCGGTCAATCACGACCCTGACGGACTCCTGCATCGGCTTCTGCCTGTCCTGACTGTAGCTGTCCTTGGGCAATTCAACCTGCACAACGTGGTTGATGATCGGGGCTGTCACCATGAAAATGATCAGTAGCACCAACAGCACGTCCACGAAGGGCGTGACGTTGATGTCGCTCATCGGCTCATTTTCTTGCCATGACGAACTGCTCATACAGAATCCACTCGATGCGGTTGGAGAGTTCTCGGCTAAAATCCCGGAGGTCGTTGCCCAGACTGCGGGCCTGGTTGCGGAAGAGGTTGTAGGCGATCAGGGCGGGAATGGCCGCGAGTAACCCGGCGGCGGTGGCGATCAAGGCTTCTGAGATGCCGGGGGCAACGGCGGCAAGGCTGGTGAGTCCGGAGGTGCCGATGCTCTGGAAAGAGTCAATAATGCCGAGCACCGTTCCGAACAGCCCCACAAAGGGCGCGGCACTGGAGATGGTCGCAAGCAGGTTGAGGCGGTTTTCGATCTGCATGTACTGTTCGTTGAAGCACTGCTCCATGGTCCGCTCCAAGCGCGTGTTGAGATGCGGCATCATGGTTGTCACGAAATGGTCCAGCCCTTGCCGATTCCGGAGGCGTCGGATGGTCGTCTCCACTTCGGCGTAGGCACTCGCGAACATGAGCGCCATCGGCGAGCGCGGACACTCCTCCTGGGAAACATTGCTGACGCTCGCAAGGTTTGTCCCGCTACGGAACAGCACTTGGAAAGCAAGGTTCTGCCGCCGGACATAGCGGAACTGCCGCCACTTGAGTACAATGATCGCCCACGAGAGCGAGGACATGAAGAGGAGAACCATCAGCACAAGGAGGCCAACAATGTTGCCCCCCAGTGCCAAGGAAAGGATGCCCTGCTCGCCTTGCAGTGGTTCGGGCATGAACGATGCGAACAGGGTGGAGTGGGTTCAGAGGTGCTTCAGCCTCAGAGTCGGGTGAATTCGACACGGCGGTTCTTTCCCCAGGCCGATTCGGTGTGGCCCGGATCTTCAGGACGCTCTTCTCCAAAGCTGATGAGGGTGAATCGATTGGGATTCGCCCCAAGGGTATTGACGAGGTAGTCGTAAACCGCCCGTGAGCGTCGCTCGCCCAAGGCGAGGTTGTACTCGTTGGTGCCACGCTCGTCGCAGTGTCCCTCCAACTGGATATGGGCCTCCGGATTCTGCTGAATCCACTCGAAGTTGCGGCGTAGGGCTTCGGCAAATTCCGGCTTGATGTCGCTCTTGTCAAAGTCGAAGTACACGATGCCCAAGTCGGCAATCGGCTCGGTTCCCTCTTCGGTGGGAGCTACAATGATGGTTGTGGGTCGCTTGCGTTTGACTGGCTCCGGCTCTTCAACCTTCGGTTCTTCCGGCTCTGGTGCTTCCACCTTGGCAACCACCACTGGTTCGGGTTCCGGCTCGGGCTCCGCCGTTTTCACAACCACCACTGGCTCGGGCTCGGGCTCGGGCTCTTGTGCTTTTTCAACCACCACCGGAGTTGGTTCGGGTTCGGGTTCGGGTTCGGGTTCTGGTTCTTTCACAGGTTCCGGCTCCGGTTCGGGTTCTTTCACAGGTTCCGGCTCTGGTTCTGGTTCCGGTTCTGGGGCAGGTTCGGGTTCTGGTTCTTTCACAGGTTCCGGCTCTGGTTCTGGTTCTTTCACAGGTTCTGGTTCCGGTTCTGGAGCAGGTTCTGGTTCTGGTTCTTTCACAGGTTCTGGGGCAGGTT
>PVBE011528257.1_pt1 | contig 10237 bp, 7 predicted proteins | sample 1631181 | NCBI WGS metagenome assembly PVBE01 (sample SAMN08397723, study PRJNA350692) | Marine metagenome, whole genome shotgun sequencing project. | isolation source: water | place: Pacific Ocean | collected 2012-04 | reverse complement strand
GCAAGGTGATCTGGCGCCGCATGCTCGGCGGGCTCAAGGGGCCTCCCGGATCCTGCGGAGTGGAGGCCTCGCCGGCGCTGAAGAACGGCCGGGTCTACGCCAGCACCTTCGCCGGCGACCTGTTCTGCTGCGACGCCAGGACCGGCAAGGTGATCTGGAAGACCCGAACCCACGGCGACACCGACGTCTCGCCGGTCATCTCCGGCGGGCGCATCTTCACCGCGGCCGAGGAGGAGTCGCCCCACGTCTACTGCTTCGACCTGGCAAAGGGCAAGGAGGTCTGGCGCTTCGGCAACAAGCTCGGCTGGTGGTCCACCCCCGCGGTGGTGGGCCGGCGCCTCTACATCGGCGGCCAGGACCGCAAGCTGTACTGCCTCGACACGCGCACGGGAAAGCCGCTGTGGACCTTCCCCAACCGGGCCCGGGTCTGGAGCTCACCGGCGGTGGTGGACGGCAAGGTGATCTTCGGCGGCTGCGACAGCCGGCTCTACATGCTGGACGCCAAGAGCGGAAAGCTGATCTTCAAGAAGAACCTGGGCGGCATCATGCTCTCGTCGCCCTGCGTGGTCCGCGGCACGGTGTACATCGGCACCTGCTCGGGCATGTTCTACGCCCTCGGGCCGGCGTGAGGTTCAGTTGACCCGCCGGCCAGCCTGCATCATGTTTTTGCGAACCATGAGAATCACCACAGCCATCCTCTCCTTGACCCTGCTGCTGCCCGCCCCTGCCCTGGCCCGCAAGGTGCCGATCACCCTGGTCGCCGTGGGGGACGTCGGCTTCAACATGTCGGGCAAGAAGGTCTACCCTGGCGGCATGAAGATGTGGGCCAAGAAGCTCGTGCCCTTCAAGTCGATGTTCAAGGACCGCACCATCCGCCGCTATATCCGCGGCGACATCCGCTTCCTCAACCTCGAGACGGTGATCACCAACCGCAACGACATCGTGGCCGAGACCAAAAAGTACAACTTCCGCTCCCACCCCAACTGCATCAAGGCCATGCAGAGCGTGGGCAAGGGGTTCAACCTCTACTCCATCGCCAACAACCACATCAGGGACTACGGCGCCGAGGGCATCGCCGAGACGCGCAAGTGGCTGCGCCGCTGGAACAAAAAGAAGCGGCTCTGGTTCGCCGGGTCGGGAAAAAATATCGACCAGGCCTCCAACATCACAGTGATGAAGCTGCGCGGCGGCGTGCGGGTGGCCTTCGCCGCGGTCTCCATCGGGCCGGTGGCCACGCCCAAGCGCGCCGGCGTCGCCCCCACCTACCGCCCCCACGCCCTGCAGAAGCTGAAGAAGGCGCGGGCCCACATCCGTATCCTCTCGATGCACGCCGGCAGCGAGCGGGCGCTCAAGCCGGTGGGCTACCAGCTGTCCCTGGCCCACCGGGCCATCGACAAGTACAAGGTGGACATCGTCATCGGGCACCACCCCCACGTGGTCCAGGGTGTGGAGCGCTACAACGGGGGATTGATCCTCTACAGCCTCGGCAACTTCGCCCTGCGCGGCGCCCGCAACATGGCCACGGTCAAAAAGCTGCGCGGCAAGGGCGACTACGGCTTGCTGGCCAAGCTCGTCATGCGCTACGACACCAGCCGCAAGCGCCTGCGCTTCAAGATCCTCGAGGCCCTGCCGGTCTACGACATGCACTCCGGCCCCCACCCCTTCAAGAAGAAGGAGGCGGCCCGGGCGCGGATCAAGTACCTCAACATCCTCTCCGCCCGCCTGCGCAAAAAGAAGAACCCCAGGGTGGCCTTCACTGAAAACAAGCAGGGCCAGTTCGTCTACTACTTCAAAAAGAAGTAGGGCGGGGGCTCGTCCCAATGCCAGTAGGAGAAGCCGCGGCTTGCCCCTGGTCAGCGTAGGGCGGGGCCTTGTCCCCCGCCATGGGCGCACCGAGCACCGAAGCCAGGCGTCCTACTTGCAGCGGTTGCGGTTGTGCTGCCCGGCCCCGAGCAGGCGGTCGAGGCGCACCAGGCTGTGCTTGCGCGACAGCTGGCGGATGATGGCCGGCAGGGCCTCCACGGTTCGCCGCCGGTCACCGCCCCCGTCGTGCAGCACCACGATGCCGCCGGCGGTGGTGTAGCGCAGCACGGCCAGCTCAATCTCCTTGGCGCTGCGCGGCCGTCGCCGAAAGTCTGGGGCCATGAGGCTCCAGGTGACGATGTGGTAGCCGAGGCGCTTGCAGAGTCGCCGGATCTTCGAGGTGACGATGCCGTAGGGGGGACGGTAGTAGCGCGACGGCACCACGCCGGCGTTGCGGATGGCCTTCTCGGTGAGCAGGATCTGCTTGCGCCAGGCCCGCAGCGAGGCGTACTTCGGGTGGTGGAACGAGTGGTTCGCCACCAGGTGCCCCTGGGCCGCGATGGCGCGCACCAGGTGCGGGTGCTGCCGCGCGCCCAGGCCTGTGACGAAGAAGGTGGCCTTGATGTTGTGCTTGCGCAGCACCTTGAGCACCCCGGGCGTGTGCTGCTGCGTCGGGCCGTCGTCGAAGGTCAGGGCGATCATCCGGGTGGCGGCGTCCCCGCAGCGGATGACCATGGCGCCCTCGTCCTTTTGGCCCGGCGCGGTCAACGGCGCGGTCAGGGTGAGCGCCGCGGCGGTCGTGGCGAGCAGCCGCCTCATCGCGCGGTCTCCCGCTGCAGGTGCCCCTTGAAGCCCGTCATCAGCGCCCTGTAGAGCAGCGCGCCGAGGACCTTGGCGCCGGACTTGCTGACGTGGGTCAGGTCGCCGCTGACCAGGCGCGGCTTGCTGCGGACCCAGCGGCCCATGGTCCCCTCGCCGCCCATGGCGTCGAAGATGGAGTAGAAGGCGCAGCCCTTGCGGTGCGCCATCTTGCGCTGGATGGAGTTCATCGGCTCGAGCCGGGGCTTGGTGCGGATGCTGCCGCGGTGCTTCTCGCCGTGGTCCAGGGGGCCGAGCACCAGACAGGACGCCTCGGGGCGCCCCTGGCGGAAGCGGTCGAGCATGGCGCCGAAGTCCTTTGCGTAGCGGGCGGAGGACCAGCTCGGGAAGCCGAGGGTGTTGCCGCCGAGCATGATCATCATCAGGTCCGGCCGCCGGTGGCGGAGCTGGGCCTGCCAGTGGGCCGGATCCAGGTTGGCGAAGCGCTTGCCGAAGAGGCCGACCAACCCCAGGGTGTCGTAGACCACGCCGGGGCCGTCACGCTCGAGGGCCACGCCGTAGACGCTGACCCTCCCCTTGCGCACCCGCAGGCGCAGGCGGTGGGGGCCGTCCTCCACCTTGACCACGTGCACCGCGTCCTCCCAGGCGTCTGCCCTGGCCGACAGCAGCTGCGGCGCCTGCTTGTCCACCCTCAGCTCCAGGGTGCCCTGGCCCGGGCCGCGCAGGTGGAAGATCTCGAAGCGCGACACGGCGCGGCCCACCTCGCCCTTGCTCACGGTGCCGAAGGAGGCCGCCGACTTGTAGTCGCCCCGCGCGCGCACGCCGCCGTAACCGTAGCGCCGGTCCGGAGCGTTGGCGTGGGTGATGCGATAGCGCTTCCAGTCACGGCTGGTGAACCGCACCCCCTGGTGGTGGTAGAAGCGGCTGGCCCGGGCGGCCAGGATGAAGCCGTGTCCGGCGTCGCCGTACTGGCGCTGCAGCAGCCGCCGGGCCACCGAGGTCAGGCCGTCGTAGGACACGGCCGAGTCGGCCCAGTGGCCGATGCGGGTCACGGCTCCTTTCTCTCTGCGGGCCGTGCGGGCCAGGGCGCGGTAGAAGGTGGCCATGGACTTTTTGGGGTCCTCGATGAAGACCTTCACCCCGGCAGTGGCCGCGGCCGGCACGACGATGGGCGCCTGCGCGGGCGCGGCAGCCTTGCCCGGGGTGGTCTTGGCGGCCTCTTTCGGCGCCACGGGGACGCGGGGCCTGACGGGTGGGGCCGCGGGCTTTTGGTCGAGCTCCAGCAGCGCCCGCTCCTGCTTGTTGAGCGCCTTGTCGTGCTCCAGCCCCCCGGAGGCCTCGGCCACCACCGGCCCCGACGAGTCGGTGCGGCCCACCATGGAGAACGGCACCTTGTCCCCGGGGGTCCAGGGGCGGAAGCGCTCCAGCCCCGGCACGACGTAAGGCAGGCTGCAGACCACCGCCGCCGCCGCCATGGCCACCATCACGCGAGCGAGTCCGCTGGACGGCGTCGCGGCGTCGGCGGTGTCCCGGGTCGCGACCTCTCGGTATGTGGTGGACGGCGGCAAGGATCCTCCGGCTAGAACTTGAAGTAGATGAACGGTACCACGCTGGACTTCAGCTGCATCACCAGCAGCAGCACCACGGCGAAGGCCACGCCCTGGACCACCGCGGGCAGCCGCTCGTAGCGCTCCATCAGGGCGTCGGTCCAGCGGCGCGGGGTCCAGTGCGCCACGTAGCTGCCGCCGAGGATGCCCCACAGGCCGCCGGTCATGGCGGTGAACTGGGTGGTGCCGCGCAGCAGCGCGCCGGTGACCTCGCCCGCCTGGGAGAAGGACTGCGCCCGAAAGAGGATCCGCGCCAGCACGACGAAGTTGAGCGTCAGCAGCACGCGCCAGGCCCGCCCAAAGAAGCCGAGCACGGGCACCTCGCGCTTGCGCACGTTGACCCGCAGGTAGCGGTTGATGCACATGCCGCAGGCGTGGAGGCAGCCGTAGACCACGAAGCGCCAGTCGGCCCCGTGCCACAGCCCGATGAGCAGGAACGTGATGAAGAGGTTGACGTAGGTCCTCAGGTCGCCACCACGAGAGCCGCCCAGGGGGTAGTAGAGGTAGTCGCGCAGCCAGGAGCCCAGGGTCAGGTGCCAGCGACGCCAAAAATCGGTGACGCTGGTGGCGAGGTACGGGCGGTTGAAGTTGTCTGGCAGGTGATAGCCGAGCAGCAGCGCCGAGCCGATGGCGATGTCGGAGTAGGAGGAAAAATCCATGTACACCTGCATGGTGTAGGCGTAGAGGCCGAGCATCACCTCCAGCGAGCTGTAGAGGTGGGGCGCGTCGAAGACCCGGTCCACCAGGTTGGTGGCCAGGTAGTCGGCAACCAGCACCTTCTTGGCCAGGCCCACGCCGATGAGCCACATGGCGCGGCCGGCCTGATCGCTGGAGAAGAACGGCCGGCGGGGCACCTGGGGCAAAAAGTCCGCCGCGCGGACGATGGGGCCGGCGATGAGCTGGGGGAAGAAGCTGACGAAGAAGGCGAAGCGGAACGGGTCGCGCTCCACGCCCAGCTTGCCGCGGTAGACGTCGATGGTGTAGCTCATGCTCTGGAAGGTGTAGAAGCTGATGCCCGCCGGCAGCAGGAACGGCAGCCGCTGAAAGACCCAGCCCGCGCCGATGATATTGCCCAGGTCGACGAAGGACTCCACGAAGAAGTTGGCGTACTTGAAGGTGCCGAGCAGCCCCAGGTTCACCACCAGGCTCACCACCAGCCACAGCTTGCGTCGGTCCGCCGGGGCGGCCTCCTTGCCGTCGCCCATGGCCAGCCCCGCCACGTAGTTGGTGCCGGTGGAGGCCAGGATCAGCAGCAGGAACCAGGGATTGGAGCAGGCGTAGAAGAAGTAGCTGGCCACCAACAGAAAGAGTACGCGCAGCAACCCCGTACGGGCCAGGGCCCAGTAGACGAGGAAGACGAACGCCAGGAAAATCGCGTACTCGAGACTGTGAAAAAGCATTTAAATTGCAGTACTTGGGCTGTAAATGCCTGCGCGGTGGAGCAATATATCCTACGTTGTTCGTGTCCGCAACGTCCCTCCCCCCGACCCATGCCCCCACCCCGTCAATGATCTGGCTCCCGGCCACCAACCGATGACAGCCAGACCGCCATCGCGCCCACAACTACCCGAAATCAGGTGAGCGCTCCGTGGCATGGACCTTGCTATTCATTGCCACGCCAGCTGTATTAAAAGGAGCCCACGTGAAGATCATCGCCGCCGCCCTCGCCCTCACCACTCTGCTACCGGCACCCGCCGCCCTGGCGGCACCCGGCGCGGTGAAGATCGTCAACATGCACACCCGCGAGACCCTCAGGGTGCCGCCGAAGCGGATCCCCTCGCCGTCGAGGATCAACCGCTTCTTCCGCTGCTGGCGTACCCGCAAGTACACCCACGTGGACCCCCGCCTGGTGGTGGCGGCAGTGCAGGCCGCCCGCCGGCTCGGCTCGGGCAAGGTCATCGTGCTGTCGGCCTTCCGCACCCTGCGCGCCAACATGGAGATCGGCGGGGCGCTGCGCAGCTTCCACATGAACGGCCAGGCCCTGGACATCCGCCTGGCCGGAGTCCCCACCCGCAAACTCTGCGCCTACTTCCGGCGCCTGAAGCTCGGCGGCGTCGGCTGTTACTGGAAGAAGCGCTTCGTCCACATCGACGTGGGCAAGGTGCGCACCTGGTCCCGGCCGAAGAAGCGTAAAAAGTAATCCCTCGCGCTCCGTTGAATGAGCGCCCCCCAGGCACCGTCCATGGACGGGATCCACCACCAGGGGCATAATCGACCCATGAAGCGAACCGCACTGATCATCCTGCTCACCACCCTGCCCTGCGCCCGGGCCCAGGCCGACAAGCTACCCGACGGCACCCCGATCAAGCCCTGCGCCGCGGCCCCGGCCGGCATGGCCTGCGTGCCTGGCGGGCCGTTTTTGCGCGGCTCGAAGTACGGCCCGCGCAACAGCCGCCCCCAGCACAAGGTCTGGCTGCAGACCTTCTACATGGACGTCAACGAGGCCACGGTGGAGGCCTACGTGGCCTGCGTCAAGGCGGGAAAGTGCCAGAAGGCCAAGACCCTCTACGGCGACTTCAGCCGGCCCCGTCAGCCCAAGGTGGGGGTGCGCTGGTTCGACGCGGTGGACTTTTGCAAGGCCCACGGCAAGCACCTGCCCACCGAGGCCCAGTGGGAGAAGGCTGCCCGCGGAGCAGACGGCCGCAAGTTCCCCTGGGGCAACGGCGGCTGCTCCTGCAAGCGTGCGGTGATCAAGGACCAGCGCGGCCGCAGCTGCGGCGTGAAGAAAAAGGGCGGCAGCCCGAGCAAGGGGCGCACCTTCGTGGTGGGCTCACGGCCAGCGGCGATCCACGGGCTGCACGACATGGCGGGTAACGCCTGGGAGTGGGTCATGGACTGGTACAGCCCGAGCTACAAGGCCTGCGGCGCCGCCTGCCAGGGCGTGGAACCAAAGGGGCCCTGCGGCGGCGCGCTCAAGTGCAAGGGGCACAGCCAGCGCGCGGTGCGGGGCGGCTCGTGGTACTGGACCTGCAAGCGCGCTGTGACCTACTACCGGCGCGCCCACTACCCGATCAACAAGTTCCCCAACTACCATCACTACGGGTTCCGCTGCGCGGCGTCGGCGGTGGAGGCGGAGAAGATCGTCAAGGGAGCGGGACGCGGAAGTTCAAGGTAGTAGACACTTCAGCGAGAATGATGGCCAGGCTGCAGGCTACAGACTACGAGGCAGGTATCTGCTGGCATGCGGGCCGTGGGCCAAATGCTCCGCGCAGGTGGATCCTGAGGCCTGCTGCCGACGGTGGGGCCGCCTGATACTAGCCTTGTAGCCCGAAGCCAGGAGCCCGCATATCTGGCTCGCTCGTCGTGATTAAACACGACACAATCCAAGACAAGCGCCTACTTCTTCCCCCGCTTGCCCCTCCGCGGCTTCTTGCCGTAGAGGCGCCGCGCCCTGGCGTCCACCTTGCGCTTCATGTGGAACAGGTCGTTGCGCTTGAACTTGCCGCCGCCGACGATCTGCTTGAGCACCCTGACCCCGGGCAGGGCCAGCCACTCCTTGTACTCATCGGCGAGCTGCGGGATGTAGGCCCAGACGTACTGCTTCTTGTACTTGTGCACGCTGGTACGCAGGGTCATGGAGGTCTCGTCGGTGGGGACCCCTGTCATGTTGGCCTTGAACTGTTTGGTGTAGGCCAGGTAGTCCTCCACGTTGGAGAGGTAGAAGACCCGGGTCACCAGGCCGAACTTTTTGGCCGCCGCGGCGATGTCGGTGAAGGTCTGCTTGCCCTTGAAGTCGCCCCGCACCGCGTGCCAGCGGCCGGTGGCGAACATCTTGATGATGTAGTCGTACTGGGCCTGCTCGTTGAGGAAGCAGGGCGTCTTGGTTTTTTTGTGGTGCTTTACCAAAAACTTGAGGCGCGCGAAGACCTTGCGCCGCGCGGTCTTGAAGACCTTGAGCATGTGCTTTTGCCGGGCGGCGTCAGGCCAGGCCTCCTTGATCCAGCCACGCAGCTGCTTGCGCTTGCCGGCGCTCCACAGGTCGATGAAGGTCGCCGGGTCCTTGGCCTTGCGGAAGGTGATGGCGTAGATGTCGAAGAGGTCCACGACCCACTGGTCGAAGTCCACCACCACCACCCGGTCCGGGCGGGCCCAGCCGGCGAAGACGAAGTTCTGGTCGGTGCCCACGCCGATGTAGAGCCCGCCCTTTTTCTGCGGGAGGAACTTGTGGAAGTAGTGGAGATGTTTTTCGTTGGAGACCAGGAAGTGGAGGTTGAGGATCAGCCGCTTGGGCGGCGGGTCCGGCTTGATGGCCTTGAACGCGACGGTCTCCGCCGATTCGGCGCGCGCCGGGCCGGCGCACAGCAGCAGGGCCAGGCACGCCAGCAGCAAGGTTGAGCTTGTTCGGTAGTTTTGCATCGCAACCTGTCCTCGCCCTCGCGGGCTACTTGGCCTTGAAGTGTTTCTCCAGATACGGCGCCATGCGCTCGGCCGCGGTGTTGGCCCACAGCCAACCCTGCTTGCGGCCGAAGTGCGCCGATCGCCACTCTTCGTTACCGAGGATGTCGTCGGATCGCACCAGGTGGCCCCACTTGGCCTTGGCCAGGGCGCGGGTGATCTCCTTGTAGCGGGACTTGTACCACTTGCGCTTGAACGGCCCGACCCAGACCAGGGCGGCGCCGCTGGTGTGCGCCCTGAGCGTGGTCAGCAGCTGGTCGTGCTTGTTGGTCACGTTGCCGCCCAAAATCAGCATCACCACCTCGGGCTTGAACCGCTTGAGCACCTTGATCAGGTTGCCGCCCCACTCCTCGCCGATGACCTTGCGCGACTTCTTGCCCGAGTACTCCACAAGCTCGTGGTGAAACTTTTTGCCCGACGCGTCCAGCGGCCAGGAGCGCCGCACCTTGTAGCCGCAGCACCAGTCGCGGATCACCTTCATCGTGAACTCCCGGCTACCCGCGCCGCCCACGCCGAGGCTGAGGATGTCGTACTTGCCCCGCAGGTGCATCGCCTTGTGGATCAGGTAGCCGAAGACGCCCTTCATGTGGGAGTCGCCGAGGATCAGCACCCGCCTGGTGCCGACAGGCAGCGGCGGGCGGATGATCTGCGGCGATTTTGGATAAGGCACGAGCTTGCCGCCCTTGTAGACGTGGGGCACCACGGTGAGCTTGCTGCCGCGCACCTCGCCGACGATGAACGAGATGGGGTCGGGCAGGCGCTTGAGCTTCTTGGTCACGCGGAAGTGGCGGCCGTTGTTGGGCCAGACGCACCAGCGGTTCTTTTTGCAGTGCTTCCTCAGCAGGCTGCCGATGAGGCCGTAGCGGTAGGGAGCGCCCGCCACGCCGCAGATGACCTGCCGCACGGAGCGATTGCCCTCGGGGTCCAGGGTGATGGTCTCGTCCCAGATGATGTGCTCGTGGCCCGCGAAGTAGGCGGTGACCCCGCCGTCCACCATGATGTTGGCCAGCCGCTTGAACATCCCCCTGGGCCTCCGGCGCAAGGCGATGGCCGAGCGCAGGGGCAGGTGCCCGAAGACCAGGCGCATGCGGGCCTTGCGGGCGGCTGCCAGGTCGGCCTGCAGCCACTTGTACATCGCGGGCGGGGTATCCTTGAGGGCGAACTCCAGCAGGGAGAGGTGCACGCCGTCGATGTCCACGGAGTAGTACATGGGGGGCTTGCCCCTGGGGACCAGGGGGTGGGTCCATTTATTCAACTCGGCCCACGCCCTCTTGTAGGCCAACACGTGCTTTTCCTGGGCCAGGTCGTGGTTGCCCGGCAGGGGCAGCACCGGGATGCCCGCCGCCCGCAGCGGCTGCAGGAGCTTGTGCACGTTGCTCCACCAGCGGTTGATGCCCCGGGCCCCGAAGCGGTCGCGCTTGCCGCCGTTGGTGAAGTCGCCGGTGATGGCGACGAACTTCGGCTTCATGCGCACGATCTGCCGGATCAGCCCGTGGGCCGCCCTGGGCACGGCCGCCAGGTTCCTGGGCTGCATGACGTGGATGTCGGTGATCACCACGAACTTCAGCGGCCGGGTCCCCTGGGCAAAGCCGCCGCCGGGTACGGGCTGTGCG
>PVBE011251211.1_pt1 | contig 10237 bp, 16 predicted proteins | sample 1631181 | NCBI WGS metagenome assembly PVBE01 (sample SAMN08397723, study PRJNA350692) | Marine metagenome, whole genome shotgun sequencing project. | isolation source: water | place: Pacific Ocean | collected 2012-04 | reverse complement strand
GAGTACAGCTAGGTACCGGAACATGTGCATTTTGAAAAAGTGCACCTTCTTCTGCAACCCAGTCAAAATTAGGTGTTCTAATTAACTCATTAATAGAATTCTGATCTTGATATGCGCTTGCATATCTTCCCCAATCATCTGCAAATGCAAAGACTATATTTGGTCGAACTTGATTCATGAATACACCTAGTTAAAACAATAATAATTTTACTATATATCATTATTAACAGTTTCTTACACATTAAAGCTGAATTAGGTAAAATATAACATTATGAAAAAAGAAAAATCATTAGATGAAATGTCTGTAGAAGAATTAGTAGAAAAGGCGATTTTACAAAAAGTAGAACGTAGAAATAGTATATTCCGTCTAATAAATCTATTTATTATAGGAGCTTTAATTGGAGTAGTATTATATTTTTTCTTCTAAATATTTGGTTTATAAATCATCAAAAAAGTTAATACCAGTACAATCAAAGTCATAATAAAATATTCTGTAAAAACATTTATTTCATAGATTCCATTTTTTTTAGCTCTTATATTTTTTCTTCTTATTAGTCCTTCATTTGTCAAAATTAAAGTGATCCATAAAATATATGAAACAATTATCCAAAGTGATGAATGGCTATAGTTAACAATATTAATTAACCAGGTAGCTGTAACTAAAGAAACAATACTCATCAATGACAAAAGAATTAAATTAACCCTAAACTGTTTTGATGATGTTTTTACTATCCTATTTATTGATCCATATAAAGTGGTATAAGCAATAACAAATGCAGATATTATGTGGAGAAATAAAGCTAAATTATACATTATTTTTTCCTATTTTTTAGAATTTACATACATTATAATAATGGGAACAAAAATATAAATTTTTAATCAAAAGTCAAATGAAAAATCATACTGACCAATGTGCCAGCAAGTATCAAAACACCAATTAAATTTAACATTATGGATTGCATAAACATATTATACTCTTATTTAGTTTCTAAAGTATTAAAATGGAATAAATGTTAATCACATGATATAAGATGTTAATGATCAAATTTTTGAATAAAATCCTTCAAAATCAAAGAATTCCTCTGTTGATAATTTTGAATTTGTCGTTAATTGTATTTGTTGTTCTTGAAGTTTCTATAATTAAACAAAATCAAGTTGCCTTTGATATATACGAAGCAAAAAGAGAAGCTTCTGAAAGGGCAGGTAGAATTCTTAGAGCAGAAAGGTCAAATACACAATATAAAATGGAACAAGAAGAAAAAAGAAAACTAGAAGAACAAAAACTAGAAGAACAAAAAAGCAATAATTAATAACCATCAGTAAATCATCCACTTTCCTCTAGAATCATAATGAAATTTCTTCATAATTTAATTCATATAAGATAAGAGAATGAATGAAAATTCAATGAAAAAATCCATAATAATTCTTTTAAGTATCAATTTCTGTATTCTGATATTATCTTGTTCCTCTTCAACTGAATCATCCATAAAAAATAATACAGAAGAGCAAGGAGAAATTTCCACATCTCTAATTATAGAATCAGGTAAAATCTATTCGATTGAAGATCTTATAAGAATAGGATGGAAAAAAAACAAAAAACTTGATAATTCTAGTTTTCAAGGAACTAAAGGAATTTGGTATGGTTTTTTTAATAGGAAAGATGTAGAAATTTGGATATATGACTCTCATTCGAATGCAATAACCTATGGAAAACCCTATGCTGAAAAATCTATCTCAAAGAAACCAACAAACAAAGATCCAACAAATCCTACAGAAATTAGATATTATGCATATGCAGTTGTAGGTAATATTTTAATGTTATGCGAATCTCAACTGGCAATTTGCGAACAACTTATTGAAAAACTGGATTAAGTAAATAAAAATGCAAGAAATTAAGAATTCCTAATAATTGTATATTAACCTCGAGTTGGAATATAAGGATCTTGTAATATCTCTATAATATTTATTCAGATGATGTTAAATCATTTATTACTTTTGAACATCTCTGCATAGCATCTTCTTCTTCCCAACCCGAACAAAATAGAATCATATTTCCATGAATCACATAATTATAGTATTTCGGAATCACTTTGCTACTACCCGCATGGAAATTCATAACACCTAGTTCTGCTAGCAATACACGTTGTTTTAAATCTGCTTTCCATAAAGCACAATCTTTAGATACACAACCATCAACACCTACAATATTTTCTGCATACTTGGTTCCTTGTTGAACCGCATCAGTATGGGAAGGATAAAATCTTATTTCATAATCTATCTTGTCATCATCGGGATCCAATTTATTTTTAATAAATCCATAATAAGCCGAAGTAGCTCCAGGCAAGTCATCTACTTTGTACTCTTTACTTTTTTTGAACCCTAGTAGTTTAAAATCTTCCAAAGAAAAAATGCGGCCTGAGTCAGAAACTTTTTCTACTAAAGGTATTTCTTCAGTAGATTCATTAGAAGAACAAGATAATACTACAAAAATTAATGGCAATATCAGTAGTATCCTTTTCATAACATAAATCTTGATTTTGAAAACATTATACAGAATTTTTAAAAAATGATTAAGTAAAGACTATTATCACCTGTAATTCTTACCAAAATTTTACTATTTAAATCCCATTTCCCAAATCCGTTGATACAATTAAATAAAGAAATGTTAAGAAAAAGTTGCTTACTATTAATTTTAGTTTTTTCAATAATGATGATTGGTTGCTCAGACAATCAAATAACTACTAATAAATTTTATTATTCCAAGAGTGATCAAGAAATATATTATTCAGAATATGGAGATGATTCCAATCCTCAAATTCTATTAATACATGGACTTATGGGTAGTTCTAGTTCATATAATTATATAATCGAATTTCTATCTAAAGATTATAAAATAACTGTAATCGACCTACCAGGTCACGGAAAATCAAACTTGGAAATTAAGTTTGATGTTATTAACCTCTCTAAAGTAATAGAAGAGTTTATAGAGAAAAAATTTCAAAACCTATTGTTTTAGTTGGATATTCCTTAAGGGGAACAATAATAATTGAAATTGTCACAAATCCCAATGAATTAACATCTTCAATAATTTTTATCGATCCGTGGTTCAGTAACAATTCTTCTTTAGATTCCTTGGCTTTCAAGTTTTTATCTGTTGTAGAAAAAAATGCCAAAGATTCTTGGGTTGCTCCAGAAGATTCATTTAAACATATTGAAAAAATGAGTCCAAAATTAACAAAAGAACAAATTGAATTAATAGCTAATAATAGATTAAATTATGATTTAAGAATTTGGGACAATTCTATACAAAAAGGAACTTTAATAAAAAAGGTTGAATATCCTATTGAAACTCCTTCTTTAATTATTAAACCAAGCTCTAGTTTAGTTAAAAAGTCTCAAATAAAAAAATTATCAGAAACATTCTCTTCTTTAATTGTCAAAGAAATTGAAGATACTACTCATATGCTTATTTTCGAAGATCCTCAAAAAATAAGTATCCTCATTGATGAATTTATAAAATGAAATTATTATTTTTTATATCTGTTTTTTCACTCATCCTCTTATCTTGCGAAAAGGAAGAAAATTTGGTCATGGAAACTAGATTTCTAGAAAATAATACAACTTCTGAACCTGAACAAACTGTTACTCCTATGCCTGAATCTACTGCTACTCCTAAGCCTGAACCTACTGCTACTCCTACTCTTGAATATATAGATATAGATGTTGAATTTACAGACAAAGTTAATATTTATTTAAATTTAGATATCCCAAAAGGATTCATGCTTAAGGAATTAATAGTAGAAGAATATGAAGGAAAGAACAAAATAGCTTTCTTCGCTATACAAGAAGGCACAACTTATACAGCAGGAGACAATATACTAAAGATGGTTTCTTGGGGTCACTTTGGTCCTGAATCTGGCAATATATTATTTTATTCTGATAATTTAGAATCAAAAAACAAAGTTCCAGTGACCTTAAGTTCAGGAAAGTATTCAATAAGATTTGCTCAAAATAACTATAGAGATGCTAAGTATTTTTTATCAGGAAAATTGATCTCAACTCAGCAATAAATTAATTAGATGATATGAATACTAAACCCGTAATAATTTAAACAATATTTTTATAATTCTGTAATCATAAATATCTTTGAAAACGTATAACATTTTTTATTAATCATTCATGAATTTTTCTTTAATCAAATCTCTTTGATTTTAAAAAATTTCATCAGTATTATGACAATGTATTAAATAAAATGGAAAATTTCTAAATGAAAATCGGGATACCTAAGGAAGTTAAAAATAACGAATATAGAGTAGGGTTAACGCCAAAATATGTAAAAACTCTTTCTGAAAATAATCATGAAGTATTTATCGAAAAAAATGCTGGAAATGGAATAGGATATGTTGACTCAGATTACATAAATTCTGGTGCTGTAATTTTGAACTCCCCAAAAGAAATATTTGAATCATCTGAGTTAATAATTAAAGTTAAAGAACCAGTTCCTGATGAATTCCAATATCTTTCTCAAAAACATACTTTATTTACATTTCTTCATTTAGCAGGTGATGTGGAAAACAGTCTTGATTTAACCAGCACAGGAATTACTGGTATTGCATATGAAACTGTAACATCAGAAAATGGCTCTCTTCCATTACTCGCACCAATGAGTGCAATTGCTGGCCAACTCAGTATTGTTGTTGGTTCATATCATCTATTAAAACATAATAATGGAATAGGAACCTTAATAGGGTATTCGAATGAAATTGAACCAAGAATAGTAACAGTCATAGGTGCAGGAGTAGCTGGAACAGAAGCAATTTCAAAAGCTATAAATAATAATTCATATTTAAAGATTTTCGATTTATCAGAAGAGAGACTAACTAAATTAAAAAATAAATTTGGAACTAATAATATTGAATATATTACATCAACTAAGTCTGCCGTAGCTGATGCTTTAGTTGTATCTGATTTGGTAGTAGGCGCAGTTAATGTAGCGGGAAAACAAACTCCAAAAGTAGTTACCAAAGAGATGGTTTCAAATATGAAATCTGGAGCAGTAATGGTTGATATTTCTATTGACCAAGGAGGTTGTTTTGAGACTAGCACACCAACAAATCATACTAATCCAACATTTCTAGTAGATAGTGTGGTTCATTATTGTGTAACAAATATGCCAGGAGCAGTCCCATTAACCGCAACTCAAGCTCTTAACAAAGCCACATTTCCTTATATTCTAGATTTAGCAAACAAAGGTGTAGAAAAAGCTTTAGATGAAAACAAGCATCTTTTTAATGGGTTAAATATTAAAGACGGAGAAATAGTTCATTCTTCAGTAAAAGAATCTTTTTGATTTCTCTAGAAAATGGAGCCTCATCAAGGAGCCTATAACTCGATATCTTGCTACGAAATTTCACATATGCATTATGTACTATTGAGAAATGGTATGATTTAAATAATCAAAAACAGAGAGGTACATTTCATGCATAAAAACAAATTTCTTACTTTATTAATTCTTATAGTAACTTTAATTCTATTCACTGGATGCGGTAACTCTGATGAGTTAGAACTAAATTCAGAAGAAGGTGGTATTTTAACTTCAAGAATTAAAAATGAAGAATCTATTTATGTTATTTCTGACTTTGAAACAGCAGGATTAAAAAAACCTAAATCTTTAAAGGCAGATGCAGTAGATAAAAAGACTGGAGAAGCAATTACTCCTAAAGCAACAGAAGTTCATCTAGGGTTTTTTAAAAGTTCTTTAGGTCCTAAAGATATAGAAGTTAGATTTTATAAATCTCATTCCGACGCAATAACTTATGGAGTTTCTTCTGCAGAAGAAACAATTACTAAAGTAGTAGCTTTTACTAATGCTTTAATAGAAACAAAAAGTGCTGAGTCTGCTACTTCTACTTCTGGATATGGAGCTTATATAGTTACTGGCAACACTATAATGATTTGTCAAGGGCAAATTGAAGTCTGTGATGAACTTCTAGCAAAATTAAAATAGATTATGAAAAAAAATTTACTTTCATTAGTGGTTATCATCATATCCTCAACCTGTTCATCTGATATAGAACCAACCATTATACCTGAACCTGTGGTTGACAAGGTCGCTTTTGAACAAGTGGTAGATGACGGCAAAATATATACATCCAATGACTTTTTTATGCAGGATTTAAGGAATACAAGGAATATAACGTATCTAAACTTACTGGAGCAACAGAAGGATGGTATGGTTTTTGGGGTCCAGATGAAGACAACGTAAAGTACTATGAATTGAGATTTTATTCTGATCATTCCACAACTGTATCTGATGGAACACTTTTTGCCGAAGATGCAACAGAAGAAGATTCTAAATTACGAAGACAGGAAACTATGTGGAGAGTTGGCCTTGCCGATAGAAAAATTGATGCTTCTTGTGCAGTAGGTGGTCATAGAGGTCATTCTAGTAATTCAGATTTTGGTGAACGAGTATGGAAATACGCTGATTATATGATTTTCAACAATGTTATAATTCTTTGTGAAGGTGAAGATTCCAATGAAGCATTAAAACTATGTAATAATCTTACAGATCTAGTGAGAAAATAATCTGAAAGGTTGATTATGAAAAGAACCTTAATAATATCTCTAATACTTTTAAATCTAGTAGGAGCTTGTGGAGTAGAAAATTCTTCAAGTTCTGATAATACTTCTATAGAAAAAGTAACAAACTCAAACAAAAACTTCTCTATAGAAGACTTAAAAAGAATAGGCTTTAAGCAAAATCATGAATACAAAGTAAAAGATTTGCCTAGCGCAGTTTCTGCATATTTTGGATTCATAAAAAATGACTTAGGAAAACCTGAAGATTATGAAATAAGATTTTATTCTACTCACTCGGATGCTGTTCAGAACGGTATCAGATACGCCGATAATATAACCGGAGAAGATGGGTGTATAAAAAAGGAGTGCTCTTGTGGACTGAAAATCTTAAACAGCGCATACAAATGCATGATTTAGGAACCCTGCATCCCAAATACATGAACTATATTGTGTATGATAATTTTATTTTAATGTGCCCTGGATACACTGAATCTGAGGCTTTGATTAAATGTAAAATAGTTATTGAAAAACTTAACACTAAAAAATAAACTCAGTTTCGTTACACGTGTGGGTTACAACAGGTGCAATACATCACCTGCATCAGGTAATATATAAAAATGGTTACAGTTAATGCTTTAAATATTTAATTAGATGATAAGAGAAAATGAATAGATTTTGTGAGAATTCAACATTAGCTTCTTGTACTTTGGGTAGAGGCACAAGATAAAAATTTCATCATTTTATGCAAAATAAGAATTTAATTATTGAACTAGAATCACAATTTAATTTTTTTTTAGAATCTGTCCCAAAATCAAACCAAGTTCCACGATCTTATTCAGATAATAATGGAATAATTATGGCATCTTCTGATTATTGGACTTGTGGTTTTACACCTGGAAGTATGTGGTATATGTATGAATTGACTGGAAAAGAAAAATGGAAAAAAGCTGCAACTTTTAATACAAAGAAATTTGAAGATGTGAAAAAACAAACTCACACTCATGATTTAGGATTTAAGATATTTTGTAGTTATGGAAATGCATATAGAATTACAGGAATTGATGATTATAAAAACATAATTATTGATGCTTCAGAAACTCTTATAAAGAGATTTAACCCTAATGTTGCTTGTATTCGCTCATGGGATTGGGGTGATTGGGAGTATCCAGTCATTGTTGATAATTTAATGAATCTTGAGATGTTATTTTGGACGAGTAAAATAACCCAAAATCCAAAGTACAAAGAAATAGCTATTTCTCATGCGAATAAAACTATGGAGAATCATTATCGTGAAAATTACAGCTGTTATCATGTTGTAAGCTACGATGTAAAAACAGGAAAACCAATTGTAAAAGAGACTCATCAAGGTCTTAGTAATGAATCGGTTTGGGCTAGAGGGCAGGCTTGGGGACTATATGGATATATAGTTTGTTATAGAGAAACTAAAAATACTACCTATTTGGATTTTGCATTAAACATTGCTGAATACCTCATTGATAAATCTCCTGAAGATATGATTCCTTTTTGGGATTATGATGTTGCTTATAACCCAGATGAACCAAGAGATGCTTCATCTGCAGCAATTATCGCATCGGCTCTTTACGAGCTTTCTGATCATACTTCAAATGATAAATTCATTAATTCTGCAGATAAAATTTTAGAATCCCTTAACTCTACCCAATACCGTTCTAAAGTCGGTTCAAATGGAGGTTTTTTGTTATTACATTCTACTGGTAATAAGCCAAAAGGAACTGAGGTTAATTCATCAATTAATTATGCTGACTATTATTATCTAGAGGCATTGAAAAGGCAAAATAATGTCAAAAGTAATGTTTAGTCTTAGCAAATTTCTTTATGAATTATCCATCTTTGATTAATACTAACCTTAGCTTCTCTTATAGCTAAGACCACTTTTAGTAATTTGTCACGGTGTGTATGAGGTGTGCATTACTTAGACGTATTACATCACCTGCATTAGGTAAGAACGAAAACGTTAATATAAAATCTATGGTAAATTAGACACGGCATTCTCTAAAAATTCTAATATTGCTGCAGAGTCATCTCCAGGCATAGGTTCTCCTAAAACTATCAAATTACCACGAATAATAAATTCTAAATAAATAGGTTCTCTTCTAGGACAATTTTTAAGCCCTGATCTATGATTTATATCTATATAAACATCTGTATCAAATAGTTTCATATTATTCATAATTACTGTCTGACCTAAGCTGTTTTCAATACTCTGATACGCTTTGTAATTCAGTTTCAATCCTGATGCTACCTGTCCACGAGTAGCACCTCTATCTCCTCTACACATTGTTCTTTCAACTTTTGAGCCGAAAGCATAATTTTTTTCCTTAACTTCAATTTTTTCAGTTTGTTCTTCACCTACAGTTTTACCTATAGTATCGGCTAATTCAACAGTAGGATATCTGAATATGGCAATTTCTCTACCGTCATAAAAACCCCATTTTGCATCTGTGGATTGGGGAAATTCGGTTTTAAAATCTTTCTTCATCTTGAAACCTGCCTCTGCAACATCCTCCATAGAATAAACTTTTGCTTCATTAGTTTCGGCATTACTACAACCCAAAAACACTAATAGTATCAACGGTGTTAATAAAGTTCTCATGACTAAACATCTTACAATAATCTCAGCACTCACACACCCACATATATATTTACTATAGTCCCCCAATGCCTATCGGCGACCTAACCCATCAATTATTACTATAGTAAATATTAGGGAGCGAGACACTCTACGAAGTTGCCACGAAATGCCACGATATTAACAAAAGTGGAGTGGGTTGTTGCCATCATTGTTGCCATAGAAGTAATTGGAAGGGAATAAAAGCAAGTAAAAGTGGTGTTTTAAGTTCAAAAAGTTTGGAGCCTCAGCGAGGAGTCGAACCCCGGACCGGCTGATTACAAATATTATTAGAGTAGTATCTCAAGGTAATATTAGCTCATCTGTTGATTAGTTTAATCCTAACTTAGTATCTCTGTGTAATTCTCTATAACTGATTGTTTCCTGTTGGTTGCTACCATAACTGCTACCATTACTCAAAATACTCATCTTCTTCCTTATTTACCTTTAGTGATTTAGGGTCTATGTTCTGCTCAAATTCGTGCAGCCCAGACCTAACTTCAAAGTTCGGTAAGCCATCAGCAGAATAATCAAATAGATTCACCTCTCCAAACTCTTTATTGTCTTCTCTCCTTTTTCTTGCTAATTGATGAGCATAGTCTACTTCTTCAGCAAACTTCTGTTCTTCGTTACCTACTGTAGTTTTATATTGAGATAATCCACCAGTCCAAACTTCTAAAGCATCTGTTTCAATACCTAACAATCTAGGTCTAGAACCATACTCAACAGCAAAGATAGAAGAAGGAACTGATTCATAAAGCATCAACTCTAGTAAATCTTTAGCAGAGCATCTACGTTTCATTCTCTTGCCTCTTTTAGTTTTGCCAAATCTATAGCAATTGTCCCTGCCATAATCTTCTAGAGCTTTCTGTAAATCTTTATCATCTTTAATAGCTTTGCCAATATCACCTCTAGGAACATCAAATACATCACAACTAATCCTAAAAAATAAAACCGTATTTGACGGTTTTTCGCCAGCTTGGCAAAAACAACCTTTTTATGGAGAGG
>PVBE012508878.1_pt1 | contig 10238 bp, 11 predicted proteins | sample 1631181 | NCBI WGS metagenome assembly PVBE01 (sample SAMN08397723, study PRJNA350692) | Marine metagenome, whole genome shotgun sequencing project. | isolation source: water | place: Pacific Ocean | collected 2012-04 | reverse complement strand
CGTTGAAGCTGAATATCGTAACAAGGGTATTGGCCGTAAATTAGATGAAATTACCAGACGCGAGTTTTCCGAAAAATATCAAGCGATTTTTGTCTATAGGCAAGACGAAAATAGTCGTGCTTATAAGTGGTATGAGAGTTTAGGTTATTATCCTTTACTTTCAATATTAGCGTTAAAAAAAAATACCAATTCCGATTTTTATCCATTTTATGACTTTCAATGTCAGGAAATTGAAGGCGGTCTTGATATTCCAGAGTCTGATATGTTTGAGTGTTTTTTGCGTAATGGTGGAAACGAATCAGGAGGTTCGCCAAATAGATATTTAGGTTATTGGTCTAAGAGGCTTAGAGCTCACTGTTACAAGGAGCATTACAAATATTTTATTTTAATGCTCACAAAAAATGATCAGATTATTAGTTTTGTAATTTTAGGCGAAACAAAGTTTAAAGATAATATAGAGCGTTTAGAAATTCTAGAGTATTGTGTTAAGAGTGATAATCAGGCTCAAAAAGAATTACTCTCTTCGGTGCAACAATTTGCAGTCGAAAGAAAAGTGGCAGAAATTAGGCTTCAACTTTCTCAACAAGACTCACTGTTACCATGGGCTAGAGAGCTTGGATTTGAGATAAGATGGCGAAGTAATATTATGGGTGTAATTATTAATCTCCCAGCTTTATTTGATCGTCTAATGAATGAATATCCATATTCTATTTCAATAGAAACACCAGGCTTTGGCATATGGGAAAATAGTAAGGGCAAAAAAGATCTGGAGTTATTTATGTCTGACAACGAACTGACAAGGATGTTGTTCAATAGGTCTGATATATCCTGTGCAGTTAAGGAAGGCAGGGTGTTAATTTTGTCTGAGGCTTGTCATGATGCATTTTTACAGTTAAATTTACTGTTTCCATTAAATAAATGGAAATACTTTCAAGTTGATTATATATAAGGGTATATGTGCAGTTTTTAGCTCGCTACACTAAATTATGTTAATAAAAAAAATCAAAAATATCAGTATGATTAGAAGGTTTTTGCAAGCGCAAAATGGAATAATATTCGCAACTTTTATTCAAAATTCATTTATTTATAAGGCGATGCAGAAGTCAGTTGGTGACGTTTGGTATCCATTTTATGTAATAAAATGGAAAATTGCTTCATTATTAGTTAGACGTAAAACTGTTTCAATTGAGGGCGTAAGATTTACTCTTCCTTGTAACAACTGGATTACACATTTTCGCTGGTATCTTTTTAATAATAAGGAAGTAGAAGTAAGAAGTTTTATTGATAACCATCTTAAAGATGGGGATGTATTTTTTGATATAGGAGCTAATATAGGAGTATTTTCAATTTATGCAGGTAAAAAATATGATAACTTGAGAGTTTACAGCTTTGAGCCTGAATATTCTAATTTAGCCCTTCTAAAACAAAATATAATCCAAAATCAGCTGCAGGATACAGTTCTTCCTTATAGTTTGGCCATTAGTGATACGGTGGGGTTAAGTCATTTATATTTACAGGATATTGATGAGGGGGCAGCTGCACACACAGAGAGTACAGATGCAATTGAAATTACAGATGAAGGTTATAAGGTTGTAGGTGCGGAAGGAATATTTACCGTAACGCTTGATTATATTGTTGGTGAATTAGATGTTATTCCTTCATGTATAAAAATGGATACAGATGGCAATGAGCTTAAAATTATTGAAGGTGCTAAGAAAACATTAGCTAATCCACAGTTACATGCACTTGTTATTGAAATGCCAGATGAAGATAAAAGGGATAAGTGTGCAGCTATTCTAAGCAGTTTTGGTTTTGTGCCAGAGTGGGTGCACCCAGAATTAACTCGTAATGAAGTTTGGTTAAGGCAAGGCATTAAATAGAAATAATTATGATAGATATATTTAAACAATTACGTCAGGAAGCAGGTTTTTTACAGCAGAAGTGTTTAACAGATAATGATAAAGACTTATGGTCGTCAAGGATGTCATCACAGCTAAATAGAATTATTAATGATAATGGTGAAATTAATAAATCTGGAATTAAAAACTTTAGGCAGAATCTAACATTTATTAATGAGCATCCAGGTTTTAGTAGTTTATATCCATATAATTTTTTAATTGGAAGTCGAAGAGCGCAAATAAAATTTCTTAAAGAAAGATTGCAGGTCATGAATGAGGTGGGTGATATACATCTCCTTGAAAAATACCCAATTAATATGGTTGGTAACCCTAATGTTATTCCTATTAAAGGGTATGATTTTAATAGAAGATGGAGTAATAACTTGAGATATTTGTCGTTATCGTTGCAATATTTGGGTAATGTATTATCTCATCATAATTCCAGTCTTTTAGATCTTGGCGGAGGTTACGGGATTTTTCCATCACTTCTAAAACAGGAATTTAATGATTTGAAGCTGGCTATAGTTGAGTTTCCTGAACAGTTGCTTTTAACCTATTACTTTTTAGCTAGCACATTTCCAGATGCAAGGATTAACTCGTTTGAAGAGGTCTATGATGTTGAGGTGATTGATAAGGAATTTATCAATCAATATGACTTTGTTCTGATTCCGATTGACTGTTATAAGAAAATAGAAAAAGGTGCATTTACAGTTTTAAGTAATTTCTTTTCATTGGGTGAAATGAGTGAAGAGTGGTTTGATATTTATACCAAAGGAGATGCTTTTCAAGGGGCTGATTATATTCTTACAATTAATCGATTTGAATCAAGACCGAGCTATAATACGATGCTAAATATATTGGATTATAATTTGGAACAATATGAAAAAATCCACTTTCAAATATCCCCTTATGAGAGGTATCACTATGAAAGAAAATACCTGTTTTTTTATAAGAAGGAATATTATACATCACAGTTTTTCGAGTTTATTGGAAAGCGTAAAGCCTGATTTCAAAAAATAATAATGTTAAAACACAAACTTCTTTCTGGTGAAAAAACAATAGGCTCTTGGTTGACTATGCCTAGTCTTGCGATTTCGGAACTTATGGCAAAAGTCGGCTTTGACTGGTTAACTATAGATCTTGAGCATAGTTCTTTATCTATTGAACAGGCTGGTGAAATGATTCGAATTATTGATTTGGCTGGTGTCAGCCCATTAGTTCGCCTTACCTCCAATGATGGCAATCAGATTAAGAGAGTAATGGATTCAGGTGCGCATGGCATCATTGTTCCCATGGTGAAAACAAAGGGTGATGCAGAGCAGGCCGTGTCCTCGGTATATTATCCGCCTAAGGGTATACGTGGTGTTGGGTTGGCGCGTGCACAAGATTATGGAATAGGCTTTCATGAATATAGAGATTGGCTGGAAGAAAATGCCATTATTATTGTTCAAATAGAACACATAGATGCGGTAAATAATCTTAAAGACATTTTGTCAGTAGATGGCGTTGATGGATATATTATTGGTCCGTATGACCTTTCTGCTTCTTTGGGCGTGTCTGGTGAATTTGACCACTCATTTATGATTGAAGCTATGAATGAAATTTACAGAGTTGCTACTACATTGGGTAAGTATGGTGGAATTCATATTGTTGAGCCAGATACAGACTTGCTTAAACAAAGTGTTTTGGAAGGTTTTACATTTCTTGCTTACAGTGTTGATTTTAGAATGCTGGATGTTAGTGCGCGTATTGGTATGAAAAGTTTTAAGGAGTTATAGTTATGAATTCTGTAGCCATTATTCCAGCTAGAATGGAGTCTTCTCGTTTCCCAAATAAACCAATGAAAAAAATTCTTGGTATGCCCATGATTGGTCATTGTTATCAGCGTACACAGCTATCACAAAGGCTTCAGGCAACCTATGTTGCTACATGTAATGAAGAGATATTTGATTATATTGAATCTATTGGAGAAGGCTGTAATGACCTCTTCAGCGCATACCAGAGCAACTTCGCGTACTGCAGAGGCTATTAAAATTATAGAAAATGATCAACAACAAAATATTGATGTGGTATTGATGGTGCAGGGTGATGAGCCACTTATTCATCATAAGGTAGTAGATCATTTGTTGTCTCAATTTACAGATAATACGATACATGTTGCAAACGTTATGTCTCAACTAAAAACAGATTCAGCATTTAAAGACAAAAACAATATCAAGGTTGTCATTGACCAAGATGATAATGCTCTTTATTTTTCACGTGAACCAATTCCATCGCATTGGAGTAGTGATCATGTTGTTCCTAGGTATATGCAGACAGGTGTGATTGCTTTTCGTAGAAATGCATTGCTGAATTTTAATAATATGGAAGAGACTCCACTTGAGCAGATAGAATCAATTGATATGAATCGAATACTGGAAACAGGGGGAAGGATTAAAATGGTATTGACCGACTTGCCTATAATTGGAGTTGATACACCTAACGACCTGATTGAGGCAAACAGGTTACTGGAAACTGATGCTTTGGTGGAATTTTATATTTAAGAGATATAATTTATGACTGTTGAAAAACCATTGAGAGTAGGTATTGCGGGGTACGGAGTTGTAGGTGAAAGGCGCCGAATTTACATTGATAGGCACCCAAAACTGGAAACTGTTGCTGTTTGTGATACTAAATTTGCTAACTCTGGACAGTTTGATGATGGTGTGCATTTTTTCCAGGATTATGAACAGTTATTGGAGGTTCCTTTAGATATTCTTTTTGTTAGTCTTCCTAATTATATTGCTTCTGATGTGACAATTGCTGGCTTAAAGAAAGGTTTGCATGTTTTTTGTGAAAAGCCTCCTGGACGTGATGTAGAAGATATTGAGAAAGTTATTAAGTTTGAAAAGACAGTGCCAGGATTGCGTTTGAAATATGGTTTTAACCACAGATATCATGATTCAGTTAGAGAAGCCTTGAAAATAATTAACTCCAAAGAGCTTGGTCAAGTCACTTTTGTGCGAGGTGTTTATGGCAAAAGTAGGGTTGTCCCCTTATCTTCCAACTCTTCCAATATTGACAGTGCATGTGATTTTAATGGTTGGCGAGCTGAGAGGAAATATGCCGGAGGAGGTATCTTATTAGATCAGGGAATACATATGCTGGATTTAATGCAGGTTTTTTGTGGTGACTTTATTGAGGTAAAGAGTTATATCTCAAATGATTATTGGAATCATGATGTAGAAGATAATGCTTTTGCTTTAATGCGCGATAAGCATAATAGAGTTGCAATGTTACATTCAAGTGCAACACAGTGGCACCATAAGTTTTCATTAGAAGTAGGTTTAACAGAAGGTATTTTGGAATTGCAAGGTATTTTAAGTGGCTCCAAGAGCTATGGAGAAGAGAAACTGGTTATTACTAAAAAAAGTAATTTAAATAACGGTTCATTAGAGAACAGAACTATGAGATTTCTTGAAGACAATTCATGGAAGGATGAAATTGATGAGTTCGCAGAAGCGATTATTTGTGATAAACCTATTAAGTATGGAACGAGTAATGATGCTTTAAAAACAATGCAGTTAGTTTATACAATCTACTCTGCCGATCAAGAATGGGCAATAAAGCTATAATACATTGTAAAAAAAAACTGCACAGATGTGTAAATGATAAAATTCGTTAGGAGTAAATAATGACTAAAGTAGGCGATAGTATAGATGCAGATAATGCTGATTGGACTTTTAAGGGAGGCGTTTCAAATACTTTTGATTCTCATGTCTCACGATCTGTACCTCTATATAAAGAAGGGCATGAAATAATTACACAGTTATCAGATTATTTTATTAAAGATAATTCTGTTGTTTATGATGTTGGCTGTTCTACTGGTGAATTATTTACACATCTATTAGCTAGAACCAATAAAAAACATGTCAGATTTATTGGTATTGATCAAATAAGCGAAATGATTGATACGGCGCAGAAGAAACACCAGAATAGTGATAATGTTAATTTTGTAAATGATGATATTGTTGATGTTGAACTTGAATCAGCTGATCTTATCGTCTCTTATTATACTTTACAGTTTATTGCACCAAGATACAGACAAGTAATCGTAGATAAAATTTATCAGTCTTTAAATTGGGGCGGGGCGTTTTTACTATTTGAAAAAGTTCGAGCACCAGATGCTAGGTTTCAAGACATTATGACCGAATTATATGTTGATTATAAGTTAGATAATGATTTTGAGCCTATGGAAATATTTGCTAAAACAAGAAGTCTAAAAGGAGTTCTTGAGCCATTTAGTACTGCTGGTAATATTGATTTGATGAAGCGTGCAGGTTTTGTTGATTTTATGTCGGTTATTAAGTATGTGAACTTTGAAGGTTTTTTGGCTATTAAATGATTGTAAGTTGCTATTAACTATATAAATATTATGAATAGAATAGATGGTTTTTTTACAGAAAATATAGAGCAATTTTCTCAATCATATTTCTCCTATCTAAAAGAGATAATTGATAAAGTTGATTTGTCAGAAATTAAAATATTTGTTGAGTTGTTGTTGTCATCTCGCGAGAGTGGTGCGACTATATTTTTCATTGGTAACGGCGGCAGTGCGGCAACTGCAAGCCACTTTGCTAATGACTTAGCGTTTGGAACTCATGAGCATGAAAAACCATTTAAAGCAATTAGTATTACAGATAATGTAAGTGTATTAACAGCGTTAGGCAATGATTATGGATATGGCGAAATATTTGTCCGCCAACTGAAAGTTTATGCTAAAAAAGGAGATGTTGTAGTCGGGATTTCTGCATCTGGGAACTCACAAAATTTAATTAGTGCTTTTAATTACGCTAAATCATCTGGTATTAAAACAATGGCTTTAACAGCATTTGATGGTGGACGGATGAAGGTTATTGCCGATAATTGCATACACATTCCAACTGAGGATAAAGAGTATGGTCCTGCTGAAGATGTACATATGATTCTTGATCATCTTATCAGCTCATATTTAATGAGAATTCTTAGAAGTGCCTGATTTTGACAAGTTATTAGAGTTGTCTAAGCATGTTGCTGTTAAAGCAGGAGAAAAACTACTCAAAACTAATGACTCTGATTATAAAAAGCATAAGTACAGTGTTAGTTTACCAAAGGAAATAAAATCTGGTGCGGACTCTATATTGGAAAAATATATACTGCATAAGCTTGTGCAAGCTGGGTTTCCTGTTTTAAGTGAAGAAGCTGGTCTTGTTAATGGTGAAATAAAATCCAAATATATGTTTATAGTTGACCCGTTAGATGGAACTTATAACTTTGTTAAGAATCTTGGGTCATATGCTGTTTCAATAGCTTTTTGGGATGGCAAAAAACCAATTTTCGGTGTAATTTATGACTTGACAGATAGAAATCTCTATTGGGGTGGTGATTATGTTGGGGCATATTGTAATGACCAACCGATATCAGTTTCAGATACAAAGTATCACTCAGAGGCAGCAATCTGTACGGGATTCCCTGTTAGATTTGATGTTGATAGTGATAATGAAAGAAAATTTTTTTGGAATTTAGTCGGTTCTTTCTCAAAAATTAGAATGCTTGGCTCTGCTGCGATATCGTTAATCAATGTTGCAAAGGGATCAGCAGATGTTTATTCTGAACAAAATATAATGTTGTGGGATGTGGCGGCTGGTTTAGCTATAGTTGAAGGCGCTGGAGGTCAAATAAATATTAATATGACTGATTATATGTTAAATGCCTATGCAAGCAACAAACATTTAACTGAATTAATATGAGATGAATAATAAAAAAGTTGCTGTATGTTCAAGATCATTTTCAAGAAATAAAGTGCTACGTGAAAAGTTATCTGAGCGCTACCCTCTTTCTACATTTAATGACGAGGGGGTTAAACTACAGGGCGATAGTTTAGTCGCTTTTTTGAAAGGTCATGAGAAAGCAATTATTGCTCTTGAAAATATAGATGAAACTATTCTTAAACAATTACCAGAGCTTGAAGTGATTAGTAAATATGGAGTTGGATTAGATATGATTGACATGTCAGCTATGCATTCTCACTGCAAACTTCTTGGTTGGTCAGGTGGGGTAAATCGTCGTTCTGTATCAGAGTTAGTTATTTCGTTTGCTATTGCTCTTTTGCGCCATGTGCCATCATCATATAGAGAGGTTCTTTCAGGCACTTGGAGGCAGCATGTTGGTAGTTACTTATCAGGAAAAACAGTTGGTATTATAGGGTGTGGCGCTATCGGACAAGATTTATCTGTATTATTGAAAGCCTTTGACTGTCAAATTATAGTAAATGATATACAAGATTACTCTGAGTTTTATGAATTAAATCATATAAAGCCAGTGGGGTTAGATCAATTACTGAAAAGTGCTGATATTGTTACACTGCATACCCCGTTAGATGATAGTACTCGTAATATCTTAAATAGACAGAAATTAGAATTAATGAAGCCATCTGCTATATTAATTAATGCTGCACGTGGCGGATTAGTGGATGAAGTGGCGTTAAGAAATATGCTACAGGATAATAGGATAGCAGCAGCAGCTTTTGATGTTTTTGCTGTAGAGCCGCCAGAGGATAAGGAGTTGTTAGAGCTGCCTAACTTTTTGGTTACTCCTCATATAGGAGGAAGTGCTGAAGAGGCGATTTTGGCAATGGGTATGGCGGCAATAGAAGGTTTAGATAATGCAAAAGATCCTTTAGTATTTGTAAGGAATTAGAAAATATAAAATCTAAAAAAATGTCTAACCATCTTTTTTTTTACTTTTGGGTTAGAGTTGTATGAATATATCGGTTGTTATTCCAAGTTTAGGCGGTAATCTTTGCGATACTTTAGATAGTATTAATTCTAGCAGTGTTTATCCTGATGAAGTTATTGTTTGTCTTCCAAATGATTCGCACTCTATAAAGAACGCTGACAGGTATGAAAATTTAACTGTTATCTATGCAGGACGCTATGGTCAAGTGTATCAGCGTATTGTTGGGTTTCATCAGGCAAAGGGTGACTATATTTTTCAGGCAGATGATGATATATTGCTTGACAATCAGTGTCTAGAGAAACTTGTTACTTCTCTTAAAGGGTTAACATCATCTTCTACCGTGTCCCCTTGTTTATTTAATGCTAATGGCAAGCCACTCTATAAAAGTAAGAAAAATGGCTTATTGTTAATTTACTATCGATTAATCAATGGCAAGACCGGGTGCAAACCTGGCGGGATAACTCTTGCTGGTACCAATATTGGTGTTAATCCAAGCGATGTAACATCGAACTTGGTTAAAGTTGAATGGCAGCCAGGCGGCTGTGTACTGCATAGAAGAGAAAATCTTATTTTGGACGACTTCTATCCTTATAAAGGAAAAGCATATTGTGAGGACTTAATACACTCTTTCTTATTAAGACAGGCAGGTGTAGGTTTATTTGTAAATACACATGCCAAATGTACAGCTTTTTTAATGCCTAGACCTTCTTTATTAAATGAGCTTGTTCCGGACTTTAAAATTAGACTGTACTTTGTTAATATGGCAGGCCTTAGTAAGGTTAGAATGCTTATTCATTATATGATGTATATCATCCGATCAATAGCAGTTACTTTTGTGAATAAAAAATAATTGAATATATTGGTTTTTTAAGTATATATGTGTGGAATAGCTGGATTTTTAGTAAAAAATAGAATGAATTACGGTGGTAATTTATCAGAACAAGCGACTCATATGTCTGCAGCTATTATTAGTCGCGGCCCTGATGATAGCGGGGTGTGGACAGATAAAGCGGCAGGTGTTGCATTATCGCATGCACGGCTGTCAATTATAGATCTTTCACCTGCTGGGCATCAGCCTATGGAATCGGCGTCAGGTAGATATGCTATAGTTTTTAATGGTGAAATATATAACCATAAAGAGATACGGTACAACTTGAGAGATCAAGTGAGTTATTGGCGCGGGCATTCAGACACTGAAACTTTGTTAAATGCAATTGAAATATGGGGATTAGAATCTACCTTAAAGAGATGTGAAGGAATGTTTGCTTTGGCTGTATGGGACCGTACTAAATCAATCTTAATGCTGGCAAGAGACAGGCTTGGTGAGAAACCACTTTATTACGGATGGCAAGGTGAAGGAGTCAATACAGCCTTTTTATTTGGCTCTGAATTAAAAGCATTACGCAAACACCCATCTTTTAAGTTTGATATTAATCGTGATGCAATTAATTTATTGCTGAGACATAATTGTATACCGGCACCTTATTCTATCTACAATAAAATATCGAAGTTGATGCCGGGAACTATACTCTCGATTTCGATAATACTGGCATACTTGATAATTATATTGGGCATATTGGTGTT
>PVBE012464000.1_pt1 | contig 10239 bp, 4 predicted proteins | sample 1631181 | NCBI WGS metagenome assembly PVBE01 (sample SAMN08397723, study PRJNA350692) | Marine metagenome, whole genome shotgun sequencing project. | isolation source: water | place: Pacific Ocean | collected 2012-04 | reverse complement strand
ATTCGCCTATGAGCCTTGCTGATATGCTACTGGGAGAGGTGCTCGACGACAAGCTCGTCGACAGCCTCGAGGACCGGTTCGAGGACGTCCTCAGCGAGTACCTCATCCTCTCCCTGGTGGACGTGCGCATCCTTGGAGCAATCTTCACGGTCTACTCGTTCGTGATGGTCATCCTCTCGAACGCGGATACGTACTTCGTCATGCCCTCCTTGTTCATCCTCGTCACGCTCGGGCTGCTCTCGCTGTTCTATCGTCTCGCGGGTACACGACCCGTAGCGGTATGGGCCTCGGTGTCCCTGTCCATCCTCATATTCATCCCCATGGTGTCGTTCTACGACTACAAGCTCCAGGAGTACACCGTCAACCAGCTCGTTGAGACGGGGGAGCAGTACAAGCTTGAACTCGGCCCGGTGATAGAGAACTTCCAAAAGTACCAGGACGAGAACAACCCCAAGGATGTACGGAGTGACGCACTGGAAAAAATAACGGCCATCTACAAGGCAACGCAGGCAGTGGAGGGCCGGTTCTACGACCAGGTATCGCTCGTGAACAAAGGCGTCATCTTCGCGTTCAAGATGATTTTCTCTCTGTTCTTCATCTACATGGTGTTCCTCCTGTCCACAATCTACCTCTCCAACATCCTGGCCCATCATACCAAGCGCGGGGCATTCCCCATGCGTCGTTACTGGTCGCTCTACAGTGAGAAGGTCGGACGGGTGTCCTGTGCCTATCTGGTGCTCATCGCCCTCTGCTTCCAGAACCTCTTCCCCAAGCTCGCCTTCGCCATGTGGTTCGCCCTACCGGTTCTGACCATGTACGTGCCCATGGCGTTGCTCTTCGGTGGGCGGTCCAACGACATCCTGTACCTGGCCATCTCGCGCACCTTCGCTGCGCGACGCCGGTGGCATCTGCTACCACTTGCGGTCGTGGGCATCATCTTCCTCATCTCCATCGGGAAGCTGCCCGAGGGCATCATCCTGGACGAGCATCCCGGGTTCATCAAGGTCATCGGTCCTGCCATGTCCGTGTTCATTGGTCTGATCTCAATCGCGGTGTTCGGGGTCGTTCTGATATCGGGAACGGGGTTGATGCTCGCCCACCGGATTGAGGAGGCGCTCAAGGAGAGCTTCCGCAACGCAGGCATCATCAAGAAGGGTATACTGGTGGTCGTGGGCCTCACGCTGCTCGGACCAATGATCGTGCTCGTTGTGGCAGGGACCGTGGGCGGGTTGGTGTCCCGGATCAAGGAGTCTCTCGTGGGAGCCGACACAGGACAGGACAACATCGGGATCCTGACGAGCTCATACGAACCTCGTATCCTCGAGTTCCGGCGACCCGATCCGCTCTATGCACCATCGGTCGCCTTCCAGCAGCAATGCCGACAGGTGCGTGATGAACACGGCCTGTTCAGGCGGGCGTGAGCGGTCAGCAGGATCGGTGCTTAAAGGAAACCTATTTATTCACCTTGGCCAGCGCTCCTTGTCGTGTACGGCTATGAGCTGACCACCGTACCGAATCCCATCCTCCGGCAGGAATGCCGCGAAGTGGAGGATTATGGTCAGCTGAACGAACTGCTCTACTCCATGCACGACATCATGTCGGCCCACGGTGGCGTGGGCATTGCAGCACCCCAGGTCGGCGACGACCGCAAAGTGATGCTGGCCCAGACCGGGGGCGTGGTTCGTGAATACATCAATCCCGAGGTCGTGGAATCCCGGGGGTACCAGCCGTCCATCGAGGGTTGCCTGAGCATCCCCGGCCGCATGGGGTTCAAGCTCCGGCGCTACTCGGTCACCGTCAACTACCAGGACCGGTTCGGCGAGGAGCACGAGGACACCTACAAGGGCTTCGATGCCGTTGTGCTCCAGCACGAGATCGACCACCTCCACGGCCGTCTCATGACGGACTGGGGACGGCGAAAAGAGGGTCGTGGCCCCGATCAGTCCTGACGTGTAATCTAGCACTCCTGGACGTCGGACACGCGGCGCCAGGCCGTTCCCACACGGACGATGTTCAGCGGCTCCATGGTAACGTCGATACCCTCGTTGTCCAGCTCGTTCACCTTCTGGACCACCGCCTCTGGCTCAAGGGCGTACGCTGGGCTACCGCTCTTATCGACCAATGGTCGGGCGATGATGATGTAGTTACCGGGATTGACGTTCTCGAATCGGTAGGTGCCGTCGTCGTCCACGGGTTGTGTGACAACACTGCCCAGCCTGGGCTCCAGCGGTACGAGGTCGACGAAGAGCCCGCCCCCGGTCTCCTTCAGGGGCCGGACCTCGTCCTTGGTACGGCTCGTGCCGGTGCAGTGAACCCTGTAGTTCTCCTTCACAGTTCCGGCGACCGTGGCGAAGTCGGGGATCACATAGGTGGCCTTGAAACCCTCGTGGATGTTGATGCGTTCCACGACACGGGCCTTCACCGGATCGTTGCTCTCTATGACCAGAGTGCGCAGACCACAAGCTATGCCGTCCTTGACGAAGTCCAGGTCGGACACCTGGCCCATGGGATAGTTATAGTTACAGTCGTCGAGCCAGATCTGGCCCTCCTTGGTACCGTCGAGCTTGAGCCCGATGGAGCATGAGCCCATGCACTGGTTGTCCCGGAACTGGAACTCGCCCACGGACTCGTCCACAGCGAACTTGTTGGGCCGCCCGTCATCGTAATGGCCCAGATAGGGCTGGATGTAGAACCGGAATTCCGGCGTCTGGGAAACGTCCTGACCCTCGCTGCTCACCAGCCGGCCGGTCGGTGTGAGGTCCATGGCAGTGACCAGGATTGGGAAGGTGATATCGTACGCACAAGTGTAGACCGAGTAGCAGATATCGGTCGAGGCGCTCATGGGCGGGAACTTCTGGGGGACCAGGAAGACCTTATCGGGGTACGAGTCCGTTGACCAGTCCCGTCCCGACCAGTCAAGGTTACCGATATTCGCGACGATAGCCATCTCCACGTCGGCGACGTTGAAGCCCAGACCCCACTGGAGGTTCGAGCGCCCGTACACTGCGCGCAGTCGCACCTGCTCCAGCGCAACCGCTACCTCGGCGTTCTCCTGGATAGGGCTGTAGAGATCGTACCAGGTCTTGTGGGGGGGATCGTCACAGGACACGGAGTGCATCATCCGGCCCGGCGGCTCCCAAACCCGATCGTCCTGGATCATACCCGAGATGAGGCTTTCCTCCACGATGCGGATCTGCTCGTACTCAACTATGTAGGCCTCTGCGAGCTTGCGGAAGTTACCCAGCTTTGAGGGGAGAATCTTCTCGAAATTCATCGTGGATCGTACCTTGTCACCTTCACGCATCACCGAGACAGGGATCGTCATGCCTGCGATAGCGAACTCCTCCGAGAGGTTGGCCTTTATGGAAGGGTAACCTATCTCGTACTGGTCCCGACGACCCTTGACCTCCTCCCGGTGCCTGTCGAGCTGGCTGTTGACCCGGCGCTCGACCTCCTGGGCGAGCATCTGGTTCATGAGGTTGAGCGTCGGGATGTTGACAATGTTCCCCTTGTAAAAGAAGAAGGGGACACCATGACGGTTGAGCTTGGGAAGCGACTCTTCAGTGTACCCGCCATGGGAGACCATCTCGGAGATCGCGCCGTTGATCGCCTCCGATAGCACCTTCTCCATGTACCGCTGCTCGTTATCGAACTCGGAAACAAGGTCCTCCAACTCTCCCTCCTTGATAGCGGCCCTGTGCTCGACAGAGCGGCCTGAGAGCATGATGTAGGTCACCACGAGCACGACCAGTGCTACGGCGGCCAGGCCGATCAGCGCCATCTGGCCCCGTCGTCTATGCACAGCCGGCCACCCCCATGTTGGACCAGTCACCGGGATTGCCCCTGGTGTGGAGCACGATCCGGTCGGACACGCTCTCACTGTCCCGTGAGAGGGTCACCTCGAGCAGCAGCTTGGCGCCCTGGGGCGGTACCTCGGGGCAGAGGCTCACCGACGTCATGTGCATGCGGACGCCTTTGTTCGTGTTCACGGCATACGACATGAGACGGGTGATGTCCTGCCCGTTGATCGTCACCTTCGTGTTCTCTTTGTTGATCTGCTCGACACCACCGATGTTAAGGTACAGGTCCAGGTCGAATCCGAGCCCGGAGAGGAGGATGAACAGGATGGGCTTCTCTTTCTTCCCGGGCTCCACGTCGAGGACGGACATGGACAGCGGTGGCTCATTAAGAACGTTCAGAGTACCGGTGAGCTCGCCCTGGCGCCCCAGGTGGTTGACGGCGAACTTCACGTGTCTGGGACCTGCGGGTAGGTCGGCCTCGAGGCTCCCCACGACTATGTAGGAACCTGACTCGTACTTGGCGGCCAGTGAGTTGATGGTCACGTCGTTGATGTCCAGGTCCATGGAATCCACGGGCACGCCGAGCATCTCCCGACCGCCCTGGTCGAGGAGCTTGACGCGCATCTTGGACGTGCTGCCGGCTGCCAGGTCCTCCCGGGCGATGCTCTTCTGGAACTGGACCTGCTGGATGGTGAGGACATCGTCGGCATACCATACGGTGAACGGCTTCTGGACCATCACACGGTCGTCCCCGCGGCTGAACTGCAGAGTGAGCTGATACTCTCCCGGTAGCATCTCGCCCGTCACTGGCACGGTGATTATCACACGCGCCCCGTCCACGGTATCCTCGATCATCCCGACGTGCTCCTCCCCCGCCAGGTAGGCTTTGACCTGGACGTCCGCCGACCTGATGACCTTGCCGTCGTACTTCAGGACACCTGTTACCTTGATCATGATGCCGTCGCGCACCTCGTTCTCGCGCACGATGTCCGGTTCGACGGAATCCACGCGTAACAACAGCCGCGGCTCCTCGCACCCGCGCTCGGTGCACAGCTCCCCGCCCACGCAGCGAGCGATGGGATTGCCGTCATCGGAGAGGCACACGCACGCCTCGGTGCACATCTCGCCCTGGCGGGCGCAGGCAAGGGCATGGGTCCCCCGGCGGGCCAGACACTGGCCCTCGTGATACACGATCATGTAGGGACTGACGGCCCGCTCCTCGCACTTGACACGACCGCAGGTCTCGCCGAAGTGGCACACATCAGCGATCTTCCCGCCGGAACCGAAGCACAGGCAGAGGGGCACTTCCAGGGAGGTCGGTGTGCAGGCGTTACCGGAGCGGAGACAAGGCAGTCGCTCCTCGCGGAGACGGAAGGCGCCGCCTGGGCACAGTCGGGCGACAGGGGATCCTGGCTCAGGATTCCATGCGCGCACCTGGACCGGGAAGCTGGCTCGGCCCGTGAGCCGTCCACGCTCGATGAGGTCGGTGCGGACCACGTAGTTGCCCGCCGGCAGCTCCTCGTCCAGGGTCATATGGAGTTTCTCGCACCCCAGGGAGTTGGTCTCCTCCACGAGGATGCCATCGGCTGTCTCCAGGCGTGCGCTGCAGTAGGCCGAGCCGCCCAGGTCCTCGCCCCACAATCGCACCTGCTCACCGGCGGTGTACACGTTCTGCTCAAGGTTGAGCTCGGGTCCCTTGCGGAACCCTACCTTGTCCACGAGGTTGAAGTTGGTGGCGGCCTCACCCGTCCGGGCCCCCGCGTAGGCCTTGACCTTGATATAATGCTCACCGGCGCGCCACGCGGTGCTCGTGCCCAGGAGGATGTTCTCGCACTCCTCGAACTCGCTTGTCATGAGGGTATGGCCGCCCCTGTCGTTCAGGGAGATGTGGCACCCGGTCAAGGGTTCATCGGTGAAGATCTGCAGGTAGAACGGTGCTCCGGATGGGACCTCGTACGGGGTGACCTGGAGCCTGATGGGGAACTCCGGGGGTAGCACGCCAAGACTACCGGGCGGGAGCTCGGAGTACCGCAGGGCACCCATTGCGTAGTTCACGAGCCGGACATCGGCATCCTTGCCCACCAGTGCGGAGTCGGTGGGGAGCATGATCGGGCCGCATCCCAGCGCCATGGCACGGCCGACCATCCGGCCCTCGATATAGAGGCCTACGAAGCAGAACTCGCCCGCACCCATGTCGACCTCGATGGGTTCACCCACGGGGACCCGGTCCTCCCGGGCGAACCACTCCACTGGTCGAGCCACTCCTGATATTACGAATGTGTTCTCCATCTCCCGACTCGGTACATCCTCATAAGCCAGGGCGTGGGTGGGATAGCGGATAGTGAGCCGCTGCTCCTGCCCGCCGATGGAGCCCAACCGCGATTGGAGGGGAATGTACCGGTGACGGAAGGTGAGTATAGTCTCAGCGCCCACCTTGGTAGCGTCAATGAGGTCAATATCGGGGACGCCAGTCGCCTCGAAGATGACGGTACGAGCACCCTCCTCCACCGTATAGGTGCAGTCATCGAACGGTAGACGGCGACAGATATCAGCCAGGGCCGTGGCGGTGAGCCGCTCCATGGCCTCGGCGGGAAGGACGTAGCGTGCCCGGATGGACATCATGTCCAGGTGGCGCATTTCCACCTCCTCGATGATGCGCTCCGCCTGAGCGCCCAGGCTCGGTACGAGCAGGAGTATGAGGGCAAGGAGCAATGCCGCGAGCCTCCCCCGATAGTCCACCATCTCGATAGAAGAGGAGGCGCGTGCAATATATAAATCCTGCGCCGAGGCCGCCCTAAACGAACGTGGCCATCCCGGCGAACACCAGTGTGGTGACGATGCAGACGGAGCTGTACACAATAGTACCTATGAGCACCGTCTGCCCTATGCTCTGGTACATGGCCACCGTGTCATTGGGCCCGCTCTCTAGGAGGGCACAGAAGTAGCCGAGGATGGACAGTAGCTGGACGATGTAGATGCCGACGATGAGCTGAAGCCGGTCGGGGGGCACTGCGTTCTCGGCGCTGAAGGCACCACCCATCCCGCCGCCCGACATCTGACCTCCCAGGCCGCCTTCGTCCACCTTCTGCCCAACACCTGCAAGGATACCCGTGATCATCTGCGAGAGCCCGACGATGATTCCGCACACCACGGGGGCGAGGAGGTAGGCCTGGAACTTCATGCTGGACATGGACTCGGAGAGCAGGCCCTCGATCTCGGTGGACACCTCCTCGATGTTGTCCAGGTAGGTGGCGATGTTCATGGTGGTCGTGGCCGCAATGCGCACTCCCCGCTTGGTGGAATCCAAGACGATCTCCAGCACGTTGGCCACCAGGTCTGAAGGGCAGTATCGCAGGGCGCCGTACTCAGGATCGTACACGGCCTGGTGCAAGGGCATGCCCAGCTGCTGGATGTTGCGGGCGATGGACAACAGGAACGGCCGCATGACCGACGTGGACATGATCTCCCCCGCACGAGTGACGGCGATCTCGAAGGGTTGGCCCTGGTTCATGATGTTCCCAAGTTGGTATAGGGCCGAGGAGAACTCCTTCTCAGTGTCCTTGATGTGGTTGCGGATGGACATGCGCTGCGAGGACATGCCGATCCCGTAGATACCGATGGCCAAACCTGAGCATACGATGATGGGCATGGTCTGGAAGGCCCGGGTCGCATCCTGGAGCGCGGTCGCGTCAGCGCCGGATCCGAGCACGTACTCGTTGATAAGGAAGGCACCGCTGTAGGCCGCGCCCAGGACAAATATCAGCAGTGAGATGGGGAGCAGTGGGATGTCATAGGTCGAGCTACCCATCGAGAGCCTGTAGCAGCCCGGCTTGGGGGCGTCGGGATGCTTTGACACGTCGACACTGGAGAACGAGCCCGGACGACGGCTCCCCAGGACGTAGATGATCATCAGGATGATCGCCGGTAGGATGACATTATAGAGCACAGCGAGGGTTATATCCACACCTCCGCCGTCAGAGAGCATGATCGTGACGATGGGGGCCATCACGAGCCCCATGACCGGTAGCAGGATACCCAGGGCGTTCACCACGATGGCGGGCATCTGGAGCGAGCGACCGAACTGCTGCATGGTGTGGCGGGTGGACGTGAGGGCGCCATTGACCGCTTTATCGAGCATCTCTACCCGCTTCTCAGGCGTAGGCTGCTGGGTCGAACCGGCTATGAGATAGAAGGCATCGGAGATGCCCGGCGCCCAGTCCTGCACCTTCTCGCTGAACTGCACCAGGGCCTGCTGGGTGTCAGGGAACTCGCGCGTCGCCACCCCCCACTGGAGATGCTTGAGCTCGTCGCCCAGCGGACCGGTCACGTTCTTTGCGGAGAACGCCACCGCCGACTCGAGGCTCGGCGAGGAGCGCAGGTAGATGACTATATACAGCACGGCCAGCGGCGCTGTACCTGCGATATGCACCTTGGCCACCGTGGTGCGGAACATGGGGTAGAGGATGATGGCTATAGCAAAAACGATGGGGGCCATGATCGCGGTGATGCCTGCAAGCCCCGACTGGTCGCCCAAAGAGTAGCACTTCGTGCCTATGCCCGTGTCCTTGCACATGAAGGGCACGGCGATGATGGCGAACCCGATGACGAACGTTACCATAAGGATCCCGATGGCCAGGGCCATGACGTCGTTGGCCGTGATCCGCAATCCGGACATCTTCAGGCTGTTGTTGAGGAAGGTAGCGATCTCGGGCGGCGCCTCGATGGGGATGTACTGCCCGGCCATCCGGTAGGCGTTCTCGATGGGATTGTCCATGTGCACGGACTCCTCCTCCTTGAAGATCTGGAAGGAGCGAGACCGCTCGAACCCCGTGTTCTGCTGCTGACCAGCGCCCCAGCCCAAAGGGACCTGGGGACCTTGCTTGTACTTGTTGTAGACCTGATCGAGCTCGTTCATGTTGATGGAGTACGAACCCGCCCCGATGGTCCTTCCTTCAGGCTTCGGTGGGTCCGCCATGGCATCACTTCTTTCGGGTCCGCTCCTCCTTGATCGCCTTGCGGAGCCACAGGGTCCAGCGTCCGAGCACCTCGTCCGGGACAGCGCTCCCCAGCTCGTCGGTCACCTCGCCCACTAGGATGTGGAACATGTCGTTGCATCTCACCACGAAAGGCGCCTCGAGAAGCTGTGGCAGCTTCGCCCTGGTCACGTAGTCGAGAATACGTCGCTTGTACTCGGCGCGCATCTCGATGTTAGCCCATACGGCATCGAAGTTGCCCACCCACTCCTTGACCGTTCCGGATATGGCCGAGATGGCCTCCGACTCGCCGTCGATGAGGGTGGAGGTGGGAATCATCTCATCCTTCTTGGTGTCGTACTCCATGAGGGTATGAAAGGCGTTCTCCCGCTCGGGATCGTCCACCCATTCCTTGCCAACCTCCACGATCTCGGTGACGCGCCGAAGCTTGTGCAGCCCGTCCGCTGAGCGGATGGGGCGTACGAACACGATTATGTCGGTCGCCTTGAAAGATGTCTTGGGAACCCCCAGGTCGTTGACCACACGGTCGAACACACCGAAGGGGCTGTCGCCGTGGATGGTCCCCGCCACCACGTTGGCCGCCGCGCCGACCCGCATGGCCTCGTAAAGTGCGAGCGTCTCAAGTGAGCGCACCTCGCCCAGGATGAGGGCCGAGTCGCCAAGACGCAGGGACGACCGGATGCCGTCAGCGGGCGTCAGCTCGGAGCTGGATGCCCCGCCCACCGCCGAGCCCACCTTCATGGAGAGGATGTTGAACCCCAACTTGCGCATGAACACCGTAGGCAGCTCCAGGGTGTCCTCAATGGTGATGATGCGATAACGCCGCATGATCTCAATTAGGTTCGAGCCGAGGAACGCCGACTTCCCCGAGCCGCGGGTACCGCATATGAGCATGGTGCGGGCGCCGTCGATGAAGAAGGACATCAGCCCACACCCGAGGGCGTTGATCATCTTCACCTTCATGAACAGGGGATGGGTCCAGGGATTGTCCCGGTGACGCCGAATGGAGAAGGCCAGCCCATAGGCTGACAACGAGCGGGTGACTGCGCACACACGTGCGCGGGCGAAGGGCAGCTCGATGGACGTGTCGAGAATGGGATTGGCCTGGTCCAGGGGGCGGCCGGACGATAGACGCATGCGGGCGGCCCAGCTCTCCACCTCCTCGCGTGTGGGGATGATGTTGGACTCCATGTCCTCGAAGTCAGCGTGAAAGATGAACACCGGCAGCTCCCCGGGCGGCGCGTTCACCGACAGGTCCTGTGCCCGTTCGTCGGCGAGCATGACCTCTAGGATACCGTACCCGGTTGTCTCGCGGGTGAGCACCTCGGAGAGCACGTCCAACCGATCCCTGTCGAACTGGATCTGCTCGCGCAGCGCGAACTCGCTGATGAGGTCCTTGGATATGTCGAGGAAGGTGGTGCGCATGCGCTCCGGGACCAGCAGCT
>PVBE010581918.1_pt1 | contig 10240 bp, 8 predicted proteins | sample 1631181 | NCBI WGS metagenome assembly PVBE01 (sample SAMN08397723, study PRJNA350692) | Marine metagenome, whole genome shotgun sequencing project. | isolation source: water | place: Pacific Ocean | collected 2012-04 | reverse complement strand
CGGTGTGCACGTGGGGCATCAAGCCGTAATCGACGAAACCGTCCGATCCGCTGGGGAGATTGGGGGCACGTCAGTCGTAATAGTCATGTGGCCCCACCCGGCGACGGTCCTCGTGCCGGGCGTTGAAATCCCGCTGCTAACCCCCTTCGAAGATCGAGTCGACCTGATTACGCTCCGCGCACCCGATTATGTGCGGGTTGGGAAATTCGATCTTCATTTTGCCGCGCAGCTGGCCGACGACTATCTGTCATTACTCCGCGATGAGTCGGGGATGGAAATGCTCGTGTTGGGAGAAGACGCTCGATTGGGGCGCGATCGCCACGCGGGAATTGACCAACTCAAGGTGATAACTCGCCGCCTGGGCGTGCGTTTGAAGGTGGTTGGCACCCTAAGTTTCGGAGGCCCGGTGGGAAGCGCACTTGCTAAACAGGCGTATTCAGAGGGAGACTTTGCGACCGCTGTCAAGCTTTTGGGCAGGCTGCCGAGTTACAAGGGATCTGTCGAAAAGGGCGACGGCCGGGGCCGAGGATTGGGTTTTCCTACGGCAAATATCAAGATTGCTTCCGAATTGGCGCTGCCAGCCCGAGGCATATACAAGGGGTCTGCGGTGATTGGCGACGATCCGGGCCGCGGTAGGCTGCGGGCGGTCATGAGCTTGGGAACGCGTCCAACGTTTCTCGACGACGGTGACCTACTTTTGGAAGTCCACCTACTGGATTTCGATGAAGACGTGTACGGAACCGAGATGCGCGTCTTTTTCGAGGACTTAATCCGCCCGGAGGCGAAATTCTCAAGCGAAGCGGAGCTCGTTGACGCGATGCACGGCGATGTCGCGGCTGCCCTGGCTTTGCCAGAAAAGAGCGATGAGCTGTACGAACCGTGGGGCACCACGGGGTCGACTTGATTCAGTGTTGAAAAACCTACAAGCGATAGCAGCGCGGGCTGATACGTTGATGACTGTCATTTGACGTGTGGATAACCTGGAGTTTAGTTCCGTTTTGAAACGCATTCTCCGCGTCTATACCTCCAACGATTGTGCGGCCTGCAAGCGGGCGGTCGAGCCTGCAAAATGGGCTGAAGGCGCGTTTCTAGCGCTCGATGTTAAAGTCCGTGGACGTTTCCAACTTGGGTGCGACAATGCCGCCTGGAGTTACCGCCACTCCGACGTATGTGTTGGACGGAGAGGTGATCCACTTGGGTAATCCTCCGCAGGAATGGTTGTACGACCACCTGAGCTGAAGGAATTCGTAGCGTGCCGCGTTGTGGTGTGACAAGGGAGGGACCGTAACTGTCCATTAGGCCTCATTTTGGCCGGAGCGGCATCAGCGGGCCGGAAAAAATTGAGCTTCTTTCGTCTATTGCTATTTTCCAAGATCTCAGCTCGCAGCAAATGGAATCGCTCGACCGTTCTACGAGGACAATTACCGTCGACAAGGGCAGGGTGGTTTTCGAACCGGATACCACAGGTGAAGGGTTGTTCCTCTTAAAGTCGGGAAAGATTCAACTGTACCGACTATCTCCGGAAGGTAAGAAATTTATCCTCGACACCGTAGAGCCGGGGACTTTCTTGGCGAGATGGCGTTCGTTGGTCAAGGGATGTACGGTGCGTTTGCGGAATGTACAGAGTCGGCGTCCATCTGTGTGATGAGTCGCGACGATCTTGAGCGACTCATCCTCGATATCCCGATGGTCGGAATCCGGCTCATGGAGACGATGGCCAGTCGTTTGGAAGGGGCGGAGACGAGGCTCGAAGATTTGGCGTTTAAGTCTCTGGCGGGGCGGCTGGCCAGTTTGCTTGTCAGAATGGCGGAGCCTGGTTCTAGTGAGGTGGCGGGCCTAACTCACAACGACATGGCCGAGACTGTGGGTACCTCGCGGGAAACAGCGACTCAAGCGCTCAACGATCTTAAATCTCGCGGATTGATCAATATTCGTCGAAAGCGCATTGAAATTGTCGATATGGATGGCCTCATGGAAGTTGCCGAGGCATACTAGGCTCAGTCGCTAGCCGCGCTTATCGGGAAGTCCTCCCGCAGCCAGCTTGTAGGCAGAATCAATGAGTTGGTCCGCAAGCAGGCAATCATGCGCAGTTGCGAATGGCGGGCGACCCTGTTTCCAGGCATTCAGGATTTCCATCACGGAATCGCGGTAGCCGTTACGCGTGTCCGATGCGGTAACGACCGGATCGCTGCCTGCTCTCGTTTCAACGAGACTGTCGCCACTCCAAAGTAGGTGAGCTTCTGATCCGGCGATGCGCCATTCACCGTCGGTGCCATCGACCGGATAATTGCAGCCAACTTCCACGGTACCTATGACTTCGCCTCCTTTGAGGGTGGTGATCGCATAGTCCTCCACGGGAAGGCGATGTACAGCCGATGAAACGGATGCGGCGATGACTTCAACTTCCGGTCCGGCAATTGAGCGGAATACATCGAACGCGTGCCCGCCGAGGTTCCTCAGACAGCCCCCTCCCGTATGTTCGGAACCAAGCATCCACGACGATCCGTTGTCGACATAACGCTGAGGTGTGGGCCGGATCATTCGGAATTGAGCGTGAGAAATCGTTCCGAATTCGCCGTTTCTGACCATCTCGGTTGCTCGCCGCACAAACGGTGAGAGTCGGATTGCGTATGGCACGGCAACAAAGGCGCCTTTCGCTTCGGCGCGCTCGACGACCGGTTGCAACTCCTCGGCTGATAGAGCCATGGGCTTTTCCATCATGAATGGATAGCCGGCGTCAATGAGATAGCTCGCTGTTTCGGCCATATCGGAATGCCTGCCGAGAGCCACAACGAAATCGGGATTCTTTTCGGACAGCATTTCTCGAAAGTCTGAATACGAAGGAACTTTGAACGAGCGGCCGCGTGCTTCGGCGATATCGGAGTCAGAGTCTGAAATCGCCACGATCTGGGCTCCCAGATCGCGAAAATGATCCACGTAGCGAGCGTCGATGACGGCGTGCCAGTGACCGACGCCAACGACCGCAACCCTGATGTCATCGAAATCGCTCATCTTGCCCGCGTCCCTTGTGGTGGCAATGTGTGGTCTTGCGCGGCGTACGGCCTATTGTAGGGATGTCGGCGCAACGGCACGGGAACCGCTGTAGTGTTTGCTCAACACTTCGGCGACTTCGCGACGCGAGAACTCGGCTGGCAAAGGATCGCCGACGGCGAGGCTCTCGCGAACCCGCGTACCGCTGAGGACCAGATGATCCTCGCTCGGGTGCGGACAGGTTCTAGACGATGCCATTCCTCCGCAAATTCGGCAGTAAAACGTGTTCTCAAATGAAATCGGGACAATTCCCAGTTCGCCAGGCTCAAAACGATCGAATATGCGCTGCGCATCGTACGGGCCGTAGTAATCACCGACACCGGCGTGATCACGGCCGACGATGAAGTGGGTGCACCCATAGTTCCTTCGGAGTAGGGCGTGGAAGATAGCTTCGCGCGGTCCGGCGTATCGCATTGCCGCAGGCAAGACGCCGAGAACGATCCGCTCCCGCGGAAAGTATTTGTCAAGCAGCCCGTCATAGCACTGCATCCTGACTTCCGGAGGGATGTCATCGCTCTTAGTGGCGCCCACCAGAGGATTTACAAAGAGCCCGTCTGATATCTCAAGAGCAACTTTCAACAAATATTCATGGGCCCTGTGAATTGGATTCCGAGTTTGAAATCCCACTACGGTTTTCCACCCACGCCTCTGGAATTCAGCCCGGCTTTCCGCAGGCGTCAGATGAACGCCGTGGAATTCGGTTGGAGGTGCGACAACGTCAACTTGACCGCCGACGTAGACGTCCTTTTGTTCGTAAAGTGCTGCCACGCCGGGATGATGCTCGTCGTCGGTGAGAAATACCTTTCTTGCCTCGATCGTCTTGTCGTATTCAAAGACGTCTTCCACGCTTATGATCCCGACAACTTCGCCCTGGTGATCCCGCAGAGCTGCCTTGTCTGAGCGGGCCAGACTGGCGGTTGCGTCGCTTGGCGCCGAGAGAGTGATGGGCATCGGCCATGCAAGACCGCTCGCGAGCCGCATGTCTTCGAGAACGCCGCAGTAGTCAGTTCTGCTCATGAATCCGTCCAAGGGGGACAGTGCTCCAACCCCCATGAGATGCAGATCAGAAAGCTGCCTTGGGGAAAGTTGAATCGACGGCAATCCATCGGCTCGAGCGCGAAGCTCCGCGGCGGCTTCAGGATTAATTCTTCGCTCGATCAGCGTGCCGCCATGGGCAGGCGCGTGCGACGCGGGCGAGTCACCACGGGATATGTAGCCGAGCTTCGCGAGGGCTTCGACAAGCCTGCGAGTGCTTTCCGCCGGGGATTCTGAACTCGTTTCGATTACGATTTCCGGGTTAAGAGGCTCTTCGTACGGGTCGGATATACCGGTGAAATTCTTGATTTCGCCGGCAATCGCCTTCTGATAGAGACCTTTTGGGTCGCGACTCGTGAGAACGCCGAGAGGGCATTTGACATAAACTTCGACAAAGGAGCCGATCTGCCGCCGGACTTCGTCCCGAAGTTCACGGTACGGGGAGATCGCAGCCGCGATCACGGTGGCTCCATGTCGAGTCGCCATGGCGGCGACCCAGCCGATACGTCGGATGTTGGCGTCGCGATCAGTCCGCGAGAAGCCCAGTCCGCTACTCAGATTCTTCCGGATCTCGTCTCCGTCGAGCATTTCGACAGTGTGATTCCGCGCTTTGAGTTCCCCCTCGAGAAGCTGGGCAATCGTCGATTTTCCAGCTCCCGACAATCCGGTGAGCCAAACCGTGAACCCTTTCTTCAAGAAAGAACTACCTTCCGTCGGGACCGACGTGAAAACCTAGGATGCCGGGACCAGGGCTAACCATTTAGGTGCAGCCCACACTCCGATTTGACGAAGCCCGGCCACCTTCCGGATCTCAAGTCGACTGAATTTGGCTCAACCGCGCGGGTGCACACCGTGCAGCCGAGGCTTGGATAGCCTTCGCCGTGGAGACGGTTATGTGGGACGTCATGCACTCGAACGTAATCCCATACTTGACTCTCGGACCACATGGCCAGGGGATTTACTTTGACAATTCCAAAACCGGGTTTCCATGAGACGATGCTGGCCTCTGACCTCACCCGTGATTGGTCGCGTCTAACGCCGGTTATCCAACATCTTTTGCCTTCGAGAGCTGCGAAGTTCGGCTCGACCTTGCGGAGGCTACAGCAAAGGTCAGGATTTTTTTCCCAGAGCCTCTCTCCATATTTTTCGGACTGCTGATCGACGGTCTGATCGGGCCGAAACGCTGAGACTTCGATCCCGTATCGACGTTCGACCTCGCGCACCAATTCATATGTTTGCTCGAAGAGCAATCCGGTATCCAGATAATAGATCTCAAGGCTGTCCGTAATGTCGAGGCGGGCTGCCATGTCTAATAGGACCATGCCTGAGGGGCCGCCGAACGAGCATGAGAGCGCAATACTCGGGGCGTACTGCTCGACGGCCCATTGCACGATCTCTTCAGCCCCAACCCCCTCAAAGGAATTCGATATTCGGTCAAGTTCTTGGCCTCCGAGCGGTCGCACGGCCGGGTTTGAGGCACCGTTCGAACTAGCGTTCGTGGTTTTGTGGATCGAGTCTTGCAGAGCTTGGTTGCTACTTTGAGCCAATAATTCTCCATGCGGAAATGCTCAGTGCCGACAGGGTATTCTAACGAAATCGATTGATTAAGTTAAGGAAACTGTCAAGGGCAGACTGGCAGCGGGGTGGTGTTCGGCAATTGTGTGGTCGGGTTTGGGCCATGTTCGCTCAGATTCGCTCTGTCCGATCCATCGGGTGGGTTCGAATTCTCGAGGTAGATTCGAAGTCGACTTTAGGTCGAGTAAGGGGAATGGCGTTCAAATGGAGCCTGAACCCGTATCGAGGCTTTCAATGCGGCTGCTGGTACTGCTGCGCGCGGGAAACGGCATACGTATTTGGATTTAGAGGCCGGTGAGGCTTTCGAGCGGATGATTGGTGCGAAACAATTTGTTGCTGAACTCTCGCGGACTGAACTGACGCCAACGAAGCGTGAGAGATCTGAGATCGGTCGGCACGGCAACGAACCCATACCAACCGATTGAGGGAACCTGCGTGCATACGGGTCGATGCCTTGACGTACTCGAAGCTTAACGGTTGCCATTTGGACTCATCACCAAGAATTCGATAGTGATTCGTGACATCGACTTGCTGCGAGAATGTTCGCGACGTTCCACGAAGGCGACGATGGTGATCACTTTGCCTGTTCTCGACGGTAGGACCTCGGCTGTAATGGAACCGCGTACAGCCCCGCCGCGCCGGCAACTGATGGCCCGCCGGAGGTTTCGTGATGCGGGAATCTCGGCGGGCATTAATCTGGCGCCGATCTAGCCGGGATTGACGGATTCTGAGTGGCAGATTCGCGAAGTAGTTCGAGCAGCCGTCGACAACGGCGCGGAGTCCGTCGGAACTGTGCTTCTCCGGTTGAACTCAATTATCGGCAGACACGTTGCAGAGCTGCTTAGGGTTCACAGGTCTGACCTTGCCAAGCGGTATGAAGCCTTACGGAAGCGAGCATATGCTCCGATTCGGTACAAGGAACGGATTGAGCGGATAGTTGATGAGTAACGACAGGAAGTAGGCTTTGCTGTTTGCCCAATTCCCACCGGATCCGACGAAACGGGTTATTCTCGGCTACGGTGTGCTTCGAGTCTCGGACGGTCCGCGAGTCGGTAGACGAATCGCAGGCCGGACCAGATCTCCGATATTGCGCAGACTTTGGTATCTACCAGCCCTTCAGCTAGGCCCACGTTCCGAACGACTTCCTCTGTAAGATCTGGTTTTACACCCGAAGAGCGCTTTGGCCAGGCTATCCACAAGGCTCCAGCCGGCTTGAAAGCCGCGCTGCAAGCTCCTGCGCAATCGATCCTCGAGCAGTTCCTGTTGTTTGGTGAAAAACAGAATCACGTCGACCGAGCCGTCATTTTCGGAACATATATGCACGCCCTCGGGAAGCGTGCCGAAGATCTCGTCGATATCGGTCGGCGGATAAGTGATTGCGACCCGCGACGATGGCTTGCCCCCTAGCTTTTTTGGAATTGGCGTTCCTGAATAGCCAGTCAAGACGAGCGATTGCCCTTGGTGCAATTCTGCCGCGCCAGTTTGTCCGTGTCCGCCATACCAACGCCGAGGACTTTGTTGGATCGGACTAACCATTCAGTGTGACGGATCTGCTAGAACCGACGCTGGACGCATTTCGGTTGGGGTTGCCGAAGAAATCGTGCTGAGAGCGCACGATTCCCCGGTGACCGGGATGCGTTCCCCGTTACGCGTCGCCGGACGGCAACGCCTTTGCGGAATAGTTGAAGTTGACCAACTCGAAAGATGTCTCTTCGGTTTCAACCTGAATGTCTACTACGGCTGCCGGTCCAAACTCTTCGGCTCCACCAAATCGGCGGCCCGCCAATTCCTCAAGCCCCTGTCGGACGAGATCCATCGTCTTGTAGCTGATATCTGGAAGCTGGCCACCGAAGACAGCCTCGGCTTCCGCAAATCCCTGCTCGGCGGCCTCGATGAGCATCTCGAGCAGATCGGGCCGCCCGCCAGAAGCCGCTTCGATGAAGTCGATGATGCGCTTGGCCACGGCTTCAGGTTGCAGATAGTCGGGGAGCAGTTCAGAGAGACCGCCGTCGTCTGCCTTTTGGATTCCCGTTTCTTCGCCAAGACCCGCCTGCCGGGATATCTGCATGTGCACGCGGGATGTGACCGTGCGCATGCGCAGCGCTTCGAACGACAGGTTCACAACGTTGCCCTGACCAGGGTCCCCGGCGGATTGGCCTACCGCAAAATCGAGTGATCCTGTGACATGTTCGAAACTCGACATCCGTGAGACGGAATTGAGCGAGAATACTGCCTGATCGATAGCCATGTTCGGCACTCCCTGCCTAATACGATCGCGATTGGCGGTGTACGGAATCCAACATAAACGCAGATCGTTGTTTGCCCTCGCTACCACTATCGGCGGCTCGGAGCTCGTCGAAAGGGGCTGGATGAAGAATCTTTTCCAAATGGGCTTGCGTCCCGAATTCGGCGCTGGCCGCGCCGAAGGACTTAGAGCTCGCGTCGGTCTGGACGAATCCTGGAAATCGGACTCGAAAACGTGACTAGCTGGTGAGGATTTCCCCGCCATCGACACCGATCACGTTTCCAGTAATCCAGTGCGTTCGATCGTCGCACAGCGCTGCAATTGCGCTTGCGACGTCCTCGGGTGTGGTCAGCCGCCCGCTGGGATTCGTGCGGCTCGCCCGATCGATCAGTTCCTCGCTGCCGCCGATTACGCGGCTGGCGGGTGTATCAGTTACTCCAGCGCGAATGGCGTTTACCGTGATGCCTTTTGGGGCCAGTTCAAACGCGAGGCGCCGAACGTGAGCATCAAGGGTCGCTTTCACCGCGGAAACGGCACCGTAATGAGGCCAAATCTTAGTCGCCCCCTCGCTGGTCATCGCAAAGACACGCCCGCCTTTCGCCAAAAGCCCGCTTTCTACGAGATCCCTGACCCAATACACAAGGCTGTGCGCCATGACATTGAACGTCATTTCCATTTGAGGCGGTGAGATCGCTTGCGAATCCCCGTCCGATATGTATGGCAGCAGGTTTCCAAACGCAAGCGAGTGTAGTACAGCTCGCAAACGCCTCCTGTGCGAGTTCTCGCCCAACTCCTCGATCATCGCGGCGATGACTGACTCCCGAGCGTCATCTTGTGCTGCGTTGGAGTTGAAGAACCGCGCGATCTGCCCATTGGACTCGATTTCTCCGACCACCTGATCGACGAGGGGGAGAGTCGCACGTCGGTCCAGGTGGACGCCGAAAATGTTGAGACCGTCGGCCGCGAGCGCCCTGGCGGTGGCCGCCCCAAAACCACTCGAGGCTCCGAGGACGAGCGCCCAATCCAGCTTATCTGTTCCGGCCATCGAGATCGGTTTTTCCTCAATTCTTGGCAACCCACGTCGCAAAGGCAGGTCTGACGCTGAGGCGATTTTACAAGAATCTCAGCCAATAGATGAGAACGAAGTCTAGCGATAGCTGACGGGACCCACTGTTCGTTTGAGAGATCAACAGCCCGCCTGCTGGCGACACTCCCCGATCGCCTCTATTACGCCAGGATTGCCTAATTCCAGGAGCCTAATTCGTGTATTTTCAGCAAATTGGTCGTTGCTTTTCCAACCGGCGTCGATGCCACGATAATGACCGTTTTCCCGCGCGCAAGAAGACCTGTTTCGACGATGTGACCGTCCATCATTGCGATCATGGCTTCGGTGTTTGGAGGGCGGATTGTGTGAAACGGCGTTACGTCATGCCACAAGGTCAGCTGGCGTACGACTGCGGATTCTGAAGACAGCGCGAACACGGGCACGCAGGGGCGCGCGGCGGACAGCAATTTGGCCGTTAGGCCGGACTGCGTATAGCAAGCGATTGCGGCTATTCTCGGGTTGTACCGCGATGCTGAAGCGGCCGCGATCGCAACGGCAGCTGCGTCGGATTCATCGCTCACCGGTGCGGTGGATGGCGCGAATTCGCTTCCGTCTGCCTCGGCGGTTCTGACGATCCTTGCGGCAGCCGTGGCTGCTTGAATGGGATATTTGCCAATTGCAGTCTCGGCCGAGAGCAGGATCGCACCGGCGCCGTCCAGCACTGCGTTCGCCACATCGCTAACCTCGGCTCTTGTCGGGCGAGGTGAGTTGGTCATCGACTCCAACATCTGAGTGGCGACAATCGCCGGGATGGATTTGGACTGTGCCATCCGAATGAGTGTCTTTTGGGCCAGAGGAACCGATTCCAACTGTATTTCCACGCCGAGATCTCCGCGCGCAACCATGATGGCGTCAGCCGCCTCACTGATATCGCGACAGGCATCGACGGCGGGGCGAGTCTCGATCTTGGCGATTATAGGGACGCTGCGATCACCAATCAAAACCCTCAAATCCTCTATGTCGCGACGTCTTCGGATAAAGGATTGCGCAAGAAGATCGACGCCGAGATCGATGGCGCATTGCGAGTCCGCGGCGTCCTTGGAGCTAAGCGCCGGGAGGCTCAGTCGAGCTGCGGGCACGTTTAGACCGACGCCGGTTCGAACAACCCCTTGCCTGACAACCTCAGCGATAATTGTTTCCCTGGCGCTGAGGACCGTCAACTCGACCGAACCGTCGGCGAGAAAAACCGGATCTCCGGGCTGAAGGTCGTGGATGAGTCCCGGATAGGT
>PVBE012619149.1_pt1 | contig 10241 bp, 3 predicted proteins | sample 1631181 | NCBI WGS metagenome assembly PVBE01 (sample SAMN08397723, study PRJNA350692) | Marine metagenome, whole genome shotgun sequencing project. | isolation source: water | place: Pacific Ocean | collected 2012-04 | reverse complement strand
GATTGCATTCAAGATGATGGGACACGAGTTCAGCGAGTGAAATCTCGAGACAAAGTTCATCCCTCATACGAAGTACTCGTCGAGCCATCATCCTAGCCAGATAGCCAGCCTTGGAATTGGAAGGTACCAAACCGTCGCCCAACATGTTGCAGAGTGCGTGAAGGTGATCTGGAATAGCATAAATCCGAGCCAGCGGTTCAAGAACGGAGAGAAGTGTCTTCTCATCGACCGACAGCCCTCTTTCAGCAAGACGCGAAAGCAGTATCTGCCGCAATTCATTCTCATCCGAACCTATCTCGATATTCATTATGCCCATTGACCTTGAGACCTCGGATAACATTGAATCCAAATCAATATCTACATTATCGAGAACCTTGGAGAAACCAGATAATTGCTTCAACCAATCAACGCTCTCTGGATAAATCGCCTCATAGATGGTCGGTGTTCCAGCAGCGGCCCAACAGAATCTTTCCAGACCATAGCCTGTATCTATCACCTGCAGAGGCATCCTGCGATAATTCAAGCCTTTGAGTTCAACATCACCATCAGGATGCTCCTCCATGTCCATGAAAACGAGAGTCGCCAATTCCAAACCTCCAACCATGACCTCCACAGCCGCACCAGCGTTACCGCCGCCAGACCAAGGGTTCTCGACATAGGTGACCTCGGCAGCATCGATGCCCAAGGCTTCAACCAGTAACTCATCACAATAAGAAACACATTCATTCATCCAGTAGTACATGACTCCACTATCAGGGCGATTGAAAACATGATGTGCCATCATCTCAAATGTCGTCAAATGTCTCCCAGAACGTCCCACTGCATCGACATCGGTCAATCTGATACAGGGTTGAGAAATGACCAATGGATTTGCAGGGGGTTCTACCATCCCACTTGTGACATGAGGCTGGAAATCAGCGATTGATGCAATCGTCAAGTGAATGTCATCCCGCCAACGAGCCAATACTGGATATGGTTCCACTCTGCTGTGTTGGCGTTGTTCAAAGAAACCAAGGAAGGTCTCTCTCATTCTTTGCTTCAATTCGGCGCCCCTCTCAGGGAATCCTTTGATCAAGGGATTTCCAATGAATGAATATTCGTCAACCTCTGTGTCTCCACAGGTCTCTCTGGTAATGTCGCGAGTCCAGAAATACAAGCCACTGACCGCACATTGCTTACGAACAAAACCATTGTCCGTGAAGAATGGAAGTTCAATTGCAGCAAGACCCATACCTACCCCTCTAAACAACCTCGGAGCGATTCATCCCTTCAATGAAGCGGCCGATACCACACATATGCGCTTATATCCAGCCGCGGGAGGAGTCCTCACATGGGCGGCACATCAGAGTGGAAACAACATGTCCATCAGGATGATGAATTCACCGTTTCCATCAAAAAACATGGAAATATGCAGGTTGATGCCAGATTGGTCGCTGATGAACATCATTGGAACACTCAATCAGATGACCGAAGTCCAGGTCAACTGGTGAATGCTGCAAGTCTTCCCGGTGCTGTTGGAGAAGCCTGGGGAATGGCAGACTGGCATTTTGGATATGGTTTTCCAATTGGTGGAGTCGTTGCAACAGAACTGGACCACGGCGAACTGGGTGGAGCAATTTCTCCCGGCGGAGTGGGTTTCGATATCAACTGCGGAGTCAGGCTACTGACTCTCGAGATATCCGAGTCAGATATCACCGACCTCAAGGCACTGGCAAAAGATCTGGCCAAGGCGATTCCTGCAGGAGCAAGTGGCAAAGGAGGGGTGCAATTGAATCATCAAGGATTGGAGGACATACTTGCAGATGGAGCCAGCGCTGCAATCAATCTAGGATGGGGGCATAGCGAGGACCTCTCCAATATTGAAAGTCAAGGATTTCTTGAGAATGATGGAGATTCTATCAGCGAGCGCGCAATGCAACGAGGTTCACGCTCACTGGGAACATTGGGTAGTGGAAATCATTTCCTTGAACTACAGGTGGTTGACAGAATTGACGATGAAGAAGCTGCAAGGGCATTTGGCCTGAGAGAGGGCCAGATATGTATGATGATTCATTCAGGTTCAAGAGGCCTTGGCCATCAGGTCTGCAGTGAGCATGTTGAAACGATTGAACGAGAATACCACAAGAATGGTGAAAATTGGAGCAGTAAGAAATGGGGGTGGAGCATTCCAGACCGCCAACTGGCCGCAGCCCCAATCCATTCCAAACAAGGTCAAGAGTACATTGAGGCGATGAATGCTGCAGGGAATTTCGCCTTCGCCAACCGTTCTGCACTGGCACAAAGAGCCCGAGATGTTCTCAACGAGCATCTTGGCAGAGATGGAGAGGCAAGGCTTCTCTACGATGTCTGTCACAATATTGCCAAAATCGAAGAGCATCGGATACACGGTTCCAATTGTCGATGTTGCGTTCATCGCAAGGGTGCGACACGTGCATTGTCAGGTGATGCATCAGAGATGAGGGGGGGATTCTCATCGATTGGCCAACCGGTTCTGATACCTGGAGACATGGGCACAGCATCCTGGGTAATGGCAGGTCCAAAGAAAGGAGGAGACAGAGCATTTGCAAGCAGTTGTCATGGTGCAGGCAGGGCATTATCCAGAAGTGCAGCTAGAAAATTGGTCGATGGTACGGAACTAGAGGCGGAACTAGCAGCCAAAGGCATTACCATCCACGCAAAAACAAGGAACATCCTGAGTGAAGAAGCACCACAAGCGTACAAAGACGTCGATGAAGTGATTCGACTTACTGCGGGAGCTGGCCTTGCAAGGCCTGTCGCAAGATTGCGGCCACTTGCAGTGATCAAGGGCTGAGACTCACATGCAGAGGCCAATTCGCGGTGCATCTGCGGGGATTGGAGCTGCTCCGCTGTGCACGCCATCTGGTTCCTCACAGATTACATTTAGCAAGGTGTGCACCAACTTGCGTAACTCGTCAACCTGCTCTTTCAATTCCTCAACTTCGGTAGAGTCTTCCACCATCGCTTCGCTCACGCTTTGCATATCCATCCCATCCAGAGGCTAGCCTCTTTGAAAAGGCCAACCTTGCAATTCGACCTTTATATGTAACGATTGTTGAAGTTGGCAGCGCGCGATTTTCTCGCTCTTTCCATTCAACCGAACTGCCTATTTCTATGATTGATACAAGGTGAAGGTCCCATCTTCAGCCATCATATATGCCTCGTTGGCATAAGTTCCATCTTCCAGATATTGGTAGTAATATCCATCACCAGATAGCACATATTGAGGCTCAAAGTTTGACTGTGATTCTTCAACCGCTGTTTCCGCTCTTCCCTCATTCATCAACCATTGCTCACCATATTGCGCCCATTGGTCCATTGTCCAACCATCAGGAAGCCCGCCATCTGGAAGTGGTGGGCCACTGCTTTGTGAATCCACTGCTGGTTCATAAGTTGAGGTCGGCATCGGCGGCAATACCTTCTGAGGCTCTGCCGCATATGGTGCATCATAGGTCATCGATTGTTCAACTGTATTGGTGACATCATCCCACTCCTCTTCCTCATAATAGATTGATTCACCATCCTGTCTTTTCAGAATGACAATGACGGCAAGAACCACTACTAGAATCAAAACGAAAATCGATGCCATCATGACTGGGTCCATGCCTTCACCATCATCGAGATTTCTGGAAAGAACCGCAGGCATATCCTGCTCAAGACTCAGGTCACAAGAGATGGTCTGGCCAACCAATGAACAGCCTAGAGGTGAGGTGGAAGTATCCCAGCCATCGAAATCTCCAGTGATGTTGATGAATAACCCTTGAGAACCGGATTCATACGTCTCGAAAATGAATGGCTCAATGGTTCGCAATTGCCCATCTGCCAGTTCGATGCTGGCGAATCCCTGTGAGACCCAACTATCGCCTTCTCCCATGGCATGGAACAATTCTACTCGAGCATTTCCAGACTTGGTACCAAGATTGCGGAGACTGACAGTGACACCAAGAAGGTCCCCCTCTTTCACCTCTCCACCCCTCGGAGTACTTCCATCTGACATGGCGATACCGATGGAGGGAATCGCCATAATGAATTGTCTCACATTGAGATGAGGAGAAACTTTGTCGCCGTGAGTACCTACTCCCGAAACGGAATTGCCTGCCTGATCTGAAGCCTCGACCCAAAGGAACAGCATGTCTCCAGGCAATAGTCCGAGAATCGACCCATTGGTGAGATCAACTTCGGCACTGTATTCCCACATATCCCCTATCTGCTCAACCAACCCCATCTCAATAGTGTATGGAATGGTATTCAGCAAACTCGATTCTGCGCCGGAATTTGGCCGTCTGAATTCCCAATTCAGAGTTATTGGATCATTTGACATCCCGCCATCATCACGAATAGATACTGTGAATATTTGCGAATATAGTGCTGTGCTGTCTATTGAAGATGGCAGTGATTCAAAGGTGACGATTGGAGAGTGACTATCAAGAATGATGTTTGCAGTATCATTTGTGACATCGAATGATTCACCAGGTAATCCGTGCAAAGCGAAGCTCAGCACCAATATTGGATTCTCGACCTGACGGTTATCGAGGACAAATGATATCTGCCAACTTCCATCAACAGCGACTTCGGTGGTCAGAGTCCTTGGTTGGAAGCCGTGTACGTAATCAACTGTCAAACTGATCCCATCAGGCAAGGCTGAGGATGAATAGCCACTACTGTCATGCAGTACAGAGCCACTTACCCTAACCTCATCGCCTAATCCAATGTAAATATCCTCAACCCCATTCGGGCTCTTTGGGGGTGTCAAGTCCTCCAACATTTCCACCACTGCACGCATGCCGGAATCAAGACGCCATCTCAATTGCCCAAGATTGGGTACAGTGATAAGTGGATTCGACAGGTCATCATCATAGACAAGCACTGCAGGAAGAGCCCATTCAGGCAGAGAATCGGGATTGAGTTCCCAAGAGATGTTGAAGCCAACCTCAAGATGGTAGATGCCTTCAGCAACATCGCTTACCTGCAGGGAATCTATCTCGACAAAAGAATTTTCAGGAGTGGAGAATGTAGTGGACCGTGGGTCTATCTGCAATACGCCAATCACTTCTTCTTCTGTACCAACCAATCTGACTTCGATGAGGTCAAGTGTATGCAGGCCATTAGGCTCTGCAATCTGCATGGAGAAAGTGTGGCTATATCCAGGGAGGAGATATTCATCATAGCGATCCACCAATATCAAGTCAGTATCTATTGTGGGGTCGACGTTGGTGGCAACAACCAGTGTTGCAAGATCAGAATCGAGTCCGGGAGAACCACCTTCTGATAATTCCAGCCCTGCCCAATCAGTTCCACCAAGATACAATGAAACATTTCCATTGGTTGGAACTCCTGAAACATCGATATTATCGAAGGATATTGTCCATTCGCCCTTGGATAGTTCGGGCATTGATGCCTCCATGGATTGGTAGATTCCATCGTCATCCATGCCTTGACGCCAATAATACAATGTCATCGAATCAGAATAGGACTCCGATTCTGAGAATGTCGCCCACAACTTCAGTGGAGAGGACGGGTCCCAAGTGAATCCATCAGCAGTTTTGCGACCATTACTGGTATCTACCTCAAAGGTGAGAACACTTGGAGCAGATGAATCAACAAGAACAGAATGGTCTGCTACCAAGGTGACATCGTCGGCACCATTGGCTCCGATTATTGGCCCAACCCTGATTATCTGAGGCCTAATATCTGCTTCATCACCATTCACTGGCATGGTTATCTGTCCAAACCAAAGCCCACCTGCAGTACTGTTCATGATGTTATCAACACCTGCAATCTCAACACTGACCACGAAATCTTCAGTCAATGGACGAATTGCAACAGTGTTCTGGAAACGCACACTGCCTGAAACATCGATGAGAGAACCCGCCATAGCATAGAATGGATATGCTGGGTCAAAAGCATTGCTCAGCAGGTTCCCTGAGTGATCATAGATGTCCCAAGTGTCAATCTCCAAATCATTCTCACTTGCCTGAGAACCGCTTCCTCCACTCTTTGCTGTGGATGGTGCCAATCCCTCACCGCTGTGGTTGAAAGCCTGTGCAGTCCATTCAACACTTGCCTCATCATCCCAATCCCATGAAATCTCAAATTGCCAATCGATTGACCATGAACCATTGTTCAAACTAGCGCTAGAAGCGGCAGTATCCAATGCCATCATCGACATTCCGGAGTTCTGAGTGAATACTCCTCCGTTCCCGAGACTGGAAACTTCGCAGACAATCCGGTCGCCATTTGAATCCGTACCAATCAGTGTCACTTCGGCTATCTCTGATTGATCATAGAGATGATGGTGCCCAGTGGTGAATCCCTGAAGGGTCCCATCTGGATGGAATGTTGAAGGAACAGTGAATGGCTCATTGGTAATCATCAATTCATGATAAATTGAGCCAGTTATAGCCAGACCACCACTGCTGGAAGTGAATGACAATGGAATATCAACTGATGGTTCCGAACCCCCAGCGTTATTTGCCTCATGATAGGCCTTTACCACCGGTCCTAAGCCGGTGACATTCTCAAACAGACGATATGCAAAAATGACTGAGGTCAAGGTTAGATTCTGTGTAGCTCCACTGAATTCAATATCCACTTCTACCCAATCTCTACCATATCCATCCTGATGTGTAGGAGAAAGTGCATGAATCGAAGAAATGACAGTGGATGAGAGAGGTAGAACCTCCGGCCCAAGCCAACCTGAAGACAGAGACGTCAATTGGCTGCCAGCCGCATTCACGGTCAATGTGTCGCCAGTTGAATCTGGAATCAAAGAGATGAATCCGGAATGAACGATGGCGTCGGCAGGTAACAAAACTGTGGTCGACACAGGAGAATTGGAGACACTCACGGCCTCACTTCGCGTCGGTGTAGTGTGGGCAAGGGCATCTCCAGCAATCATGTTCTGCCATCCTAGAGCCCCATGGTTTCCGGTAGACAGGAACTCCCAATCATCGGTACCATCCATTGCTACGTCAATCGCTGCATCCTTGGCCGGTGCAACCATCGTCGCCTCGACCTTCAAGGAATCTATCCACCCCCCAGGAGAGACCTGTACCTGCAATCCGAAACCAGGATGGGCATCACTCATCGCCACACTGGCACCTGGAGGAGCCATTGAACCATATGAGATGCCGTCGATATCAATCACTGAAACTGCGATTGCACTGGCATCAGCATTCAATGTCCAGCCATCCAAAGGAACTGTGCTTTCAATGAAATCAGAAGTCAGGGTCAAGGTACTACCAGTGGGATTGGTCAGCACACCAGTGGAATTGACTACCATCCCTGATGGGATGGTCCAACCATTTGATTCTGCTCCCACTCCAGTCATCATTCGAATTGAGCCAACATGCAATGCAGAAACGAGTGGAGTAAGGATTGGGTTGTTAGAGCCCATGTTGATTCGAATATTGACACCAGATGAATGCTCATCAAGATCCAATGCAGCTAGAGACATTGGGAATGAAGAATTCTCGAAGCCAGCGATTACTTGGCCATTGATATCCAACATCGAGGCAGACACCCATGTCCCATTGGGTATGACAGCATCTATGTCGACGAATCCCATTCCCAAGTCTTCGGGCATGATGGTACTGCTCTTCCATGAACCACTTGGATCGAACCAATCCACTTCAAGGCCGATATCATCCAGATACCAACCATCGTAGTGCACTGCACTATCTGCAGTGAAGGAGAAACGGAATTTGACGTCACTTCCAGAAAAATTTGAGAGATCAGCAGTGGTGGTTCTCCAACCTAGACTGGTCGAGGTACAGGTGGTGAAGGTAGAACCCGCATTTCCATCAAAAACACCTAAGTTGATCAGAGGGCTGTTACTGTTGTATTGTATCGTATTGTCATACCAACTGGAGCCATTCGCAGTTGTGGGGTTGAAGTGTGTCCATGTCCCATTGTTGACGGAGATATACACGGCACCTCCATCCCAACCGTACTCAGCACACATCCATTGATCGAAAGTTAGTCTAGCACTCGCTCCGGATGGAATGCTATAGGTGGGCGAATAGAGATGTTCCCAAGATGAGGCTTCATAATTGGAATCGATGACTGTGCCGAATCCACCAGGCGGACTTGACCATGCTGAAGGACCCGAACTTGACGAAGAGGAAATGGCACCAAACTCCCATCCGGTGAAACCCGCTGTGTTCTGAACTTGCCAGCCACCGGGAGGCAAGGAGGGTGCATCCTCCCATCCATACTGGAGTGTCATGCCGCCCATCCCCATCATCAAATATTGCCAATCATCAGCCATATTGTTCACTGCTGAATGCCATGCAGTACCACTGCTGTTGAATTCATCCAAGAAGTAGTATGTAGAATTGGACTCGTGCACCTTCAGGTTATCAATCGTCAATCCTTCTCGAGAATCAGGTGAGGCTCCATAAGTGACCGTGAAGTCCGTTTCAACTCGCAATCTTATCCAAGTGGTGTTGTCTCCTTGGAAGTTGGCTGGCAGGTCGAGATGCATCGGCACCCAACCCCCACTATCGTCAGTATAGGTAGTGCCACCTATGATCACTCCATCGGTTGGCACACCATCGGGTGTGTTCCACCCAGTCGTCACATATTGGAGATTGTTGGTGGTCACATCGACCCATGTGGAGTTATCCTTACTAGCTTCCAGCCACCAATTGTCATATGATGCACCTTCAATATCCCAATCAGCAAGGAAACTAACGGTCACAGTGCTGTTTGCAGTAGAAAGGTCGATGGATGGAAACTCCAACACACCATCAGCATCATTGCTGTAGCTGCAAGTGTTGTTGTTGGAGTTGAAACATCCATGATGCCAGACCCCTGTAGCATTACCGATATTCGTCAGATCCAAGTCATCAATGAACCATCCCGGCCTTTGGGTTCCATTGGACTGGGTCCAGACACGGAAGCGGAAGTAGATGTCCTGAGCATTGGAGATCCCAGAGATGTTGTCAAGAGAGAAATTGGCGAATTGCCAACCACTTGAGTTAGTGGAGGCGAAAACTGGGAAACCGTGACTCCCATTCGCTGATGCACCATTAGGCAGAGGTGCACTGGAGGAAACAGAGTTTGGATAGCCACCCACCGGTTCCAACCATGTCCACTGTCCACTGTCCAACTTGTACTCCACCCATGCTCCATCACCATCGCCATTGGTGTTGGCCGAGGTATCGAGATGATACCAATGTTGGAATGAGAATGTGAAATCACTGATAGGAGAAGGAAGTGATGTTCCCACATTGGTCTCAAGAGAAGCATTGGTACTGGCATTCAGAGCAGAACCCGGAGAAGTGCCAATCGCCAATCCTCCCGAATATGGCTGTGCAGGAATCTGACCATGAGCAACAGTGCGAGTATTGCCAATAACAGTACCAGTGATATTGGTCAAAGTAGCAATCTCCCAAACACCGGAATTGTCTACCCACCCCAGCGGCAATTGATATGAGGAGCCAATGAATTGATTGACCTGTGAAACACTGGAATTAGGTAGCAGTGAAAGAGAACCATCGAAATGACTCATCGTGGTCCCCGAGGACAATCCTGAGGTGAAGTTTCCCGGCCTATCTTCAGCATGCCAGCCAGTGCCATTTCCTGAACTAGGCATTCCATCTTCCTGAATGTTCAACCATGCATCGAGTACCGTTGCATTTCCAGGCACCTCCCATGCTGTTGAAACTGTCTGAGTCTGCCCACTCAAGGAAGCAGGACCAACCCAGACTGAAAGCCCAGCAGAAGCACTGGACACAAGCATTAGCAATACCATTCCAATCGCACCAATATTTGTCGAATGTCGAGTCACAAGAGCACCTGATAGTATGATGCCGCAAATGGCGGGATATGAAACCTACCCCGTTGGGCCACCTACGGTGGCCAATGAAAATCATACCTGAACACCAAGTATGCCAAGCACAAACGAAGAGAGCCACTGGCGAGAGGTGAGTTCTGGACTGAAAGCCCAGCATCACATATCCAAAGGAAGTACGAACCTAAGCCAGCGGCGTGAATATGAAGAAGCGAAGAGAGCCACTGGCGAGAATTGAACTCGCGACCTACGCATTACCAATGCGTCGCTTTACCCCTAAGCCACAGTGGCAGTAGGCCCGCCCACCTGCCGCCCAATCATAACCGCTTCGCCCGCGTCTTCAGTGGACTGCCCCGACAGGGCTAAACCGAAACCGTTGGTCGACGGGGCATTGCCGAGATCGCATAGCCTGGTATCGCGCGTGACT
>PVBE012271872.1_pt1 | contig 10241 bp, 18 predicted proteins | sample 1631181 | NCBI WGS metagenome assembly PVBE01 (sample SAMN08397723, study PRJNA350692) | Marine metagenome, whole genome shotgun sequencing project. | isolation source: water | place: Pacific Ocean | collected 2012-04 | reverse complement strand
TGCCACAGATCCGCGGATCGCCTAAATGACGGCCCCGCTTTTATCGATTACGCCGAAAAGCCGCAGGAAATCGTAGACCGCTTGAACGAGGAGCCGCACGGATTCGATCGCGGCTTTCATCTGTCCCGGGTCGCAAGGCGAGGCGGGAACATTGCCCTTGTTGCGGGCGTCGTCCATCACGGTACGAACCGCCGCGCCTTGCCGTCGCAAACCCTCCGCGGCTCGCTTTTGTGCGTCGTCGGGCAGCGGTTCAAACGCTTGCTCGGTCACTGCCGCCACAGCCGCCAGTCGCAATGCGCGGCGCTCGTCCTTTTTAAGCGTTCGCATTAGCGGATCAAAAGCACGGCGGCCGCCGCGGCCACAATTGCAAGGACGGGCACCGAAACGGCCGGATCGGTCGCTGGTGGATCTGTCGTTTCCGGCGGCGGTTCATCGTCGGCGGGTTGTCCGTCGTCGCCAATGGCCGAGATCGTTGTGAGCGTCTTCGGCCAAGGGTACGTCAGACTGTACGAGTCTTCGACAGTGCGCGAGACGGGATCCACCAGAACCGCGCCTTCGTCCGTCACTGCAACCCAAGGCTCCGACCAAGACGATCCGGTTCTTTCGGTCGCATAAATAATCCCAGGCCAGCCGGGAACGTAAACCCCGAGGCCCCGCCGCAGATATCCGTTGATCACTGCGGCGACCTTTGCACCCGCGGGGATCCGCTCCTCCCAATCTTCCGCGGCCTTTTCGGTTGTTTCTGCCGTTTGGTCGATAAGAATCATGGGGCGTCGATCTCCGGGCCGGATTGTGCGAGCACGTTAACCACCAGCGCCCCCGGGGCGGTAAGCGTTGCGGCGGCTCGGTCTAGCAACGTCGGCTCTTCAGGAGGATCTAGAGTTCGTCCGGACGTGTAGAGCATCGCACCGATCGCCACCGCTCCCCCAATGTCTCGGTTGATCTTAAACAATCCCGCGACATAGCGCGCCGCTACAACATTAACGCCGACGGCGACCGCCAAACGAAGTAGATCGATTTCGGTGGTTTTCATGGTCCGCCCATTTGAACTAGTGCGATCCCGCCGGATGCCAGCCCCGTGAGAATGGTTCCAAGGATCGAATGCAGGAGCCGATCGATTTTGTCGAATCGGGCGTCTATGGCGTCGATCCTTGACTCGAGCACAGCAAGGCGCGCGTCGATTTCCATTATCGGCGCCGCGCGATAGCGGCGACGGCGAGCGCGCCGACCCCTGCCAATGCCACGTTTTGCCACCCTGCCGTTTCGGTTGCGGCGCGTTCGCGCTCTTCGGCATCGCGGCGGATCGCCTTGTCTTCTAGTTCCCGCTGCCGTTTCTGAAAGGCTTTGCACTCCACGTCCGCGATCGTGAGCAGTCGTTCGATCATTTCGCGTTGTTCGTAGATTGTCCCCAGGGCGGAATCCCAAGCGATCGGGTCACCCTGCCGCCAAACGTAGGCGGGGAGATCGCGAGACGAAGGCCCCACCACGAACTGCCGCAGTTCTGCGCGGGCGATCGGGCGCGCAATTCCGGCAACGGTTTCCATGATGTGATTGCGGTAGGCCCACCATTCCCGGCGAATCACCAAACCCTGCAACCTGCCAAACATCTCGTGACCGGCGCGATCCCAGTCGGGTTTGCCTTCGGCGTAGAGCCAAACCCCCGGCGCGATTTCTACGCCGCCGCGCGCAGGATTCCCCCGGGGCGCACCGTCACGAAAAGAACCGGACAACGGCAGTTTATCCCGCACGACTTCCCGTGCGATGCCCGCTCCGATTGGGCCACCCAGGAGAAAGGCCACCCCATCGGGTGCCGTGAGAAAAACGTTTCTTTCCAGCAGCCAATCGTGGAAGCCCTTGTGGAGCCAAACCCCCGACACGTCGTCTTCCATGTATCCCGCAAGCGATCGGTCGATCGCCGATGCGAGATCGTCCGCGGCACCTGACGCGAGGTTTTGGATCAGGTTTTGGACACCCATCAACGCGTCCCGCCGGTCCAAAAGGACTACTTCCCGAAAACACGGATCCGCGGCGTTCTTTTCTAGTTGCTCGACGGCGAACTCCGCCCACCCCATCGCAACATCGTTAACCGTGGCGATCACCATGCTTACGTCTTCGGCGGACGCCGCGCTATTGGCGTTCACTGCCGCTTGATCACTCATTCCGGCCTCCGGAGCACTTTATGCGCCGCGAATTGCGCAACATGGATCGACGCGACGGCCGCCCCGGCGAACGTCACCAAGGGATCTCGCGTGTTGATTCCGCGAAACAACAACGCCGCCCCAAGGATCCACGCGGCCGCGTCGGTCGTCCACGGCGCAAGATATGTGCAGTTTTCGTCGGCCGTGATCCCGCGTTCGCCTTCGGCGAAATACGCGACGGCGACGGCAGATCCCGCAATTGCTGCGAATTCGGGAGAGATCATCGACGGATCCCTTCCCACCATTTTAGAAGCTCGTTGGCCGCAATCAATCCCACGGCCCATTTCAGCCACTCGGGCGCGTTTTCTGGATTCAGCAAGCCGCCGCCGGTGACGTTTTCTGCGATCTCCTGCGAATTGGCGATCCCGTCAGCGATAGATCGGTATTGCTCCGCCAGCCTAGATCCGGCCCCGTCGCCGTTGTATTTATCTGCCGCTTCTAGGTTTTCTGCCACATAGCGAAGGGTCTGAACAAAATTCAACCCCCATTCTTCGCAGTAGAAATCGTATCGACCCGACGTTTCGCCACTCGTGGCCGTTGCTACGATTGAATCGATCAGAACGCCCGCGGTCCCGCTGGTGATCCCTTGCGACCATTTGAAGCACGGCGGACAAACAAGGCAGGGTTTATACGGCGCGCTCGCTTCAATTTGATCGAGCGCAGCCGGGATCAACGCGTCCGCGTTCGTCAGGAGATCGGATTGCGCCCGATTCGACAGCCACCGCGTGGTTTCGGTGATCAATGGCTGGATTTGAATCATTGTCCCAAATACGCCACGGCAACGCCCGCGGCGAGCAACAACGCCGCGACCGGAACGCCGTTTTCTGCGTCTGCGTCTGCGGATCGGTTTTCTGCGTTTGGGTTTTCGCCAAACTCCGGCGCGAGTTTCTGCACGTAGTTGCGCGTCTCTTTCGGCATGCTTGCGAGATCGAGCCGCCCCAAGGCTGAGATCTGCCGCGTGACGTTGCCTACGCCCCAATTGTAAGCGGCAAGCGCCGCAGTCCAGCTAGGCGTCACCGATCGTAACCACCGCAGATATTTCGCCGCGCCTTCGATCGACTGCAACGGATCCCAAGGATCCACGCCCCATTCTGCCGCCGTGGCGGGCATAAATTGGGCGATCCCCTGCGCGCCGACTGGTGATACCGCGTTTGGATTCCACGCGGACTCCTGCGTAATGAGCGCGATCAACCCCGCGGACGGTACGCCATATAGATCGGCGGCTTCTTCGGCGAACTCCTCGAGTTCCTCGCGCGTCCATTCGTTTCCATAGCGATCGGTCGGCATTGATCAGCCTTCATAGTCGAACAGGTAAGAAACCGTCCAGTCTTCCGCGCCGCCGCCGGTGCTCAGTGTGATCGAAGACGCGGACGCCGACGAGTCCGGATCCGTCGCCGGGGGCGTCGGGTACCAGTCCATCGGACCGGCAATGTTCCCGGGGTTTAGGCTGTATGTGCCTAGATCGTCGTCACCGTTTGAAATTTCGCTGACTTTGATCGCCGTCGACGATCCATCGACAGCGCCGACCCGGTACGCCGACGCACCCGGCGGGATGTTGAACGCCGTACTACCCGCGCCGGAGGTAAGAGTTTGCGTCCTGTAGCCGATCGCCTTGGTTCCCCCAAGTCCGCGGCCGTCGCGCCGAGCAACTGCAAAGCCTTGGGCCTGAACCGTTCCAGTCTGCGCGGCGGCGGCGAGGCCGACCATGGTGATATCGACCATCGGATACGGGATAAACAATCGCACTGAACCGCCCACCCGCGGCGCGCCGAGCGACGGATCGCCCCACTGCGCGCGCCACGTGTCCCCGCGGATGCCGTCGCGAGCCGTCACGGTATAGACGCATTCCCACAACTGGCCCGCATTGTCGCGGATCGCCGTTAGGTCAATGATCCATCCGCTATCGCAGGACCCTTGATCATAGAACTTAAACGTTTCTCGAGAACCGTTACCGATCCCCGATCGCGGCGCGTACGCCTGGACTCGCCGCCACCTGCTAGCAGGTGGCGCGCAGGTGGCGGCGGTGTCCATTTAGCAGCCGCAGGGATCCGGCTTGCCGACGCTGGGAACGCCGCCGCCGGACACGGTCATCGGCACCGAGGCGGAAACCTGCGCATTTACGCCGGATCGCTGGAATGCCGTGATCACGAGCTGATCGCCGCTCGTCACCTGGTGTCGCCCAAGCTCGAGCCAGTTCGTCGCACGGTTCCCGGCGAAATATCCGGCACCGAATTCGGGCGCACCGCTGCCGATCACATTGTTGTAATCGCTCCGAAGAATCATCTGCCTGATCACGGTGTTATAGACAAATTCCGCCCCAGACTGCGCGCTAACGTTCGCCGTCGGGGGAATCGATGCCGCGATCGTCAGCCTCGACAGATCGAACACCCCGTTGGTGTCAAACGTAATCGTTACGGCCGTTTCGGTGGCGTTGTTCACCTGAGTCAGCGGGGACGCCGACAAAACCTCAGGCCCGCGCAAAGGCGCGCCCGGGGCCACCGTGAGCTTGCTCTTCGGCGTGTACGGAACGCCGATCGAGAAATCCCCAACCCCGTTGGTGTATTCGTAGAAGCCGGTCACAAGAAGCGTGTCTTGCGACCGCATCTTTACGTCGGGCAGCCCCGGAATGATCCCCTGTCGGTCGGGACCGAAAGCGGACATGGGCGCGCACGGCGTATTCGATCCGCGAACGTAAAGATCGGCACCGTTCAGCGTGATCGCCTGAATGGTCGCGAACTTCCAAAGCTGCAAACTCATATTTGCAACGGCCGCATCCCCGCGGAGCGAGCAACACAGCTTGGAAAGCTTCGCGATCCCATCTTCGTTCGCGGTGATGGTCGCCGAGAAAGCGGCACCGGTCCCGGCCGTCGCCTGAATCGGCGATCCGAGCATAAGTTCAAGATTTCCCATAATTAGGCACTCTTCATTCGTGAGGTAGTTTGCTGGACAGCCGAATACTTGGCCGACGGCATCGCGCGAGGCACGTAACGTCGAGGACCGGCGATAATGGGCGCTTTGGTCTTCGTTTCAAACGTGGCGCTGCTCGACTTAACCGGCAGAAGCTTGTTAACCGCGTTGCCAAGGGGCTCCGCTACAGCGGGCAGAAGCATCCCGGTGGCGAATGCAAATCCTAGGTTCTTGTTTCGCCCCTTCAGAAGAAACGCCGAAACTGCAAACGTGATCGCGGCGGCGGCATAGGATCCGGAGATGCCTTCACCCTTGCCGTTGTCCTTGCGCATGAACTGAAGATCTTTTCGCGCGTTGATCGCCGTGGACAATCCCGCGCCGACGGTTGCCGCGATTCCAAAACGGACGGCCGGAGTCGCGAGAATCCCCTTGGGGTTCTTCCGACGCCGCCCGCGGCGCTTGATCGCCGAGGACTTTGTAGATCGCTTGACCGGCGCGGCGCGCTTTCGGCGTGCCGGTGCCTTATATCGTCGGCGGCTGGTGCTTTTGCTCTTTCGGGCCATGTTTCCCTCTAGTGGAGTCGATCGGAGCCGGTAAGGCCCCGGCTATTCAGCGTGATGGACGGCGCATCGATCAGCAGGAACCCCGGCGCGGCGAGTAGGTCGCCGTCTAGGATCTTGTGCGTGTATGCGCTCCCCTGTGCGTCTCGATACACCACCCCGATGATCTGCCCGACTTCGGTCCATTCTTCCGGCAATGGAGCCGCGTCGGTTTCCACGGCGCACGGTTCCCCGGTGAAGTCCTCGCATTCCTCGAGACGCGCTCTCACTTGAGAACCAACGCAACGCCGAGCAGCGCCAACAAACCAAAACCGATCGTGGCGACGTTTGGGACGCCTTCGATCCATTCCTCGTTTTCGGGCGGCAACGGTTCGTCGTTAACAGTGGTCACGCCCAATTCCGAAACCGGCACCTGCGTACCGTCGGCAAGAACGGCGATGTTTCCGACGATCCCCACGACGAGCCCAAAGATCTCCGAGAACACCTGCAACCCCGCGGAGATCCCCGCCTGAACATCCTCCGGAGAAGGAGATCCCGCGGGGCTTTCCCCTTCTCCCGTCGGAATTACCCAGAACGGCGCATTGGTCGCAGACATGCGCGCATTGTGGCGCATGTCGTGAGCTTTGCGCAAACCTGCGTTACACTTTCCCACTTTCCGCACATTCCACCGGAGTTCCTTTATGTATCGCGTTCGTCCTGATCAAGTTGCCGCCCTTGAGTCTTTTGTTTCCGATGAGTTGTTGTGCTCCGCACCCGAAGACGCGCGCGTTTTGGGCGGCGCGTGGCTGGATCGAATCCAGCGCGGCGGGAAATCTCGGCAGGTTGCGGCATGGGAACCCGACGAGCTCGATCAGTACGATTCCGCGCGCGCGTTCGTTGCCGTTTTGCTCGAGGTTGTCGAAGTCCCCGCGGCGCACAAACTGCGCGTGGAATGGCGGCGCGTTTTGCCAGACGGATCCGTGAACACTCAAGGCGACGTGTACAAGCGAAGCAAGCGCTTTGAAGTTCGCCGGGAGGTGGTGCCTAAGGCAGACCGATCGAACGATTCCGGCGCGGCGTTGCGGGGCCTCGGGGTAGCGCTCGCCACAAACACCGATCGCGCGATGGATGGACAACAACGCGCCACCGAATCAATGGTGCGACTTCAGGGCGATTACTTCGATCGGATCCTCGCGTTGCAGGAGCGGCACGCCGCCCGACTTGACGAGGAGCAAGCATCGATCATTTCTCTAATGGACGAGCGGGCGGAACTAATGGCGGACGCGCGGGCGGCTGAATTGCGGCTCGAGCTTGCTGAGGTGCGGGCTTCGTCCGATCTAATGGCGCAAGCACTGCACGGCGCCGTTACGGTGCTCGCGCCGATCGCGCAGGTGATCACACAGCGACTTGCGGGACCAATCGATCCCCAAGCACAGATTGCAGAACCTGATCGCCTGGATCGCCTGGAAAATCAAGTGTCGGCGTTGATCGCGCTTGCGAACGTTGGATCGGAGATCCCCGCGGCCGGTACGGCTGCCGATCCAGTTTAAACGCGATCAGAACCGTATCGGCGACCGCTCCGGACCACTGCGACCGCGGAACCGGCGCTGATCTCGCCTTGCAATATGGACATGCCTTGTGCGTGTCCCGAATGCTGATCTCCCCAAGACTTGCGATCGTCGCGGTCGCTCCGGTCTGCATAACAGCGAGACCGGAAGCAATCCCAACGATCTGCGCTCCGGATTCCGCGAAAACGTCGAAACCGTCCGCGATCCAAGCCGCGACTTGATCAGGATGCGGATCGACGTAAACGGTGTCCGGTGGCTTTTCTTTTGGCAGTCGATATAGAGATCCCCAGGGAATCGTCCGCCGCAGGTAGTAAGTGCCCACCAGCAATTGCCACAAGTGCCAATCGGTGACCGGTGCTCCTTTCTTCCACCGTTTCCGGCCCTTCTGATCGCGGTACTCAATCCAGGATCCGTCAATATCGAAGCCTTTCGACACGTACTTGATCCCTTCTGCCGGGTGAACCCACCGGAGATCGCATATCGCCGGAACGTCGAGACGGTCGCAAAGGGCCGCCCATTTTCGCAGGATCAGCGTTTCGGCACGCCGTTCCGGAAGCTTGTCACCGGCGGCGCGCATCTTTTCGCGCCATGCGTCACGGCCGTCCAAATACAGCCGAGTCAGCTTTCGGATCTTCAGGGCGTCGGCCGCCTTCCGACCGTCCAGCAGCGCGGAGGCCCACAAAAGACGAAACCGCCACGGGTTAATGGGTCGGGCGTTCCACCCTGGGACGGACCATTCGTCCGGAACGTGATCCGGCTCTCGGAGCAAAACGTGGGCGTGTGCGTTCCAACGTCGCGCCCCGTCTTTGTCTTTTCGCGGGGTCGCTTCAAAATTCGACAGCCCGCCGATGTGTCGCCGCTCCTCCTTCGCTTGTTTCTTCGCGGCTTTGCTGGTCTCGCATGTTCCGGGGAGTTCCCGCAGAACCGCACGGGTAAACGCACGGTGCCGAGTGGTTAAACGATCGAACGCTTGATCGAGTCCTTCATTTGCAATGCTCCGCTGAGTGAGCGTCAGCATTGGCACCCGCTTTTCGTCGCCCTGCATACGCGTAAACCACGGCGCATATTTTCCGAGAAGCTCGTGCCGACGGTGCACAGCGCAGGGAACGCAAAGACGGTGCCCGCACCTGGAGGTGGAGGCCCATTTGCCATGCTCAGGACAGCTATAGACCCCGCGCCAATGTCCGCACGACTCGAGCGCGGAAATCGCTTTGGAAGCTTGATCTGCGATCCTTTGGTGGGTGATCCGGTCGCACGGATCGACGCCATAGGACTCTGGAAGGCTGTCGACCATCGTACTCGAGGGCGCGCGAGACCTTTCGCGCGGTGTGCGTCGGTCCCGATCCCGGCGGGCTTCTTCCACCCAAGGCGGCATTGGACCCTCGTAGCCCGCAAGTTGGAACCGAAACCACTGAACTTCAACCGGATCGAAACCCACCGGCAGAGCGATCCCGGTTGCCCGGTGCTGATCGACGGTCCAAGCGTCGTCGCCCGTCGGAATGTTTGATAGAGCGTTCGCGATCCGCCTGCATCGGTTAAGCAACGTCTCCCGGGCCGCTTCACGATCCCGGCGGCGCTTTCGGTGTGTTCGAGTCATCGGTCTCGACCGCGACCATGAATGCTTTTTTGACTTTCCTTTGGAGTGTCAAGACGACGGGCGGCGCTGCCGCCATGCGCCGCCGGTGGGCGGCAAGGATCCCCGAGATCGGGCACGAAATGGGGAACCGGGAGACCATCGGGACCGGGCGCGACGGGTTCACCGCACCGATCGCAAAGGACTGTGGACGAGAAGCGATGACTAATCACGCGCGGGCCACAAAAGCGAACACGCGCCGCAGTGTAGAAACCGCTTTGGTGGGGTCGTCGGGTACCACGTCGGGAACCTGCCCGCCACCTTGCGCGCAATGTCGGCAACCCGCGGACACCGCGGACAATCCAGCAAAGAAACCGAGGAACCGTTTGAATGCTCGTGTCGGCCGCGCCTAAGCATGCGGCGATCCTCTTTTGTCGTGATCACGGCGCGTCTCCCTTCGGCGGCTCGTTTGCAGGCTCAGTACAAAGAGCGTGGCGGGTAGCCGCCTCCACTTCTAGATCTTCGATCCGCAGTTCAAGTGACGCGAAAGTGTTCATTACAAGCTTTAAAAGCTTCGTGATGTCGTCCACGTCGCGCGACAAATTGAAGATCGCCCGGTGCTGATCGTGCTCGGTCATGCGTCGGAGCCGCCTGAGCTGATAGCGATCACGGTCGCATTGGGCGGGTGGTCGCTCATAAAACGGAGCAAACGCCGACCGGCGTCTTTCACCCGATCCAATTCATACCCGCGGGCCGGCGCACCGTCGCTGTCCTCCACATGCGACACAGCCCAATTCACCAAAAGGTAGAGACGCTCCGCGTCGCGGCCGGTCAAGGTGCGGCAACTCATGCGTCCCCCCGACGGCATCGGCGGACGGTTTCGCGGAGGGAATCCAGAATCAGATCCAAATCCGGGATCGGGTCTCCTCCGATCTCGTCGATCCAGATCTGTCGAATCCTCGTGACCTCCCGGCCTAGCTGAACCGCCCGCGGATCGCCGACGAGTCGCGCAATCCCCGCCGCCGGGATCGGTGTGCGGCTGAGTCGGGAAGCAATGCGCGCCGCGTTTCGGGCGTTGTGGCGCAAACTCGAGGCGGCTGCCTTCCGCCACCCGTCCGGACCGGGTTGCAGAACGTGCGCAATGTTGCGGCGCATGCGGCGCACGTCAGGCCACAGGGCGGCAAGCGCGTCGGTGAGGTTGGGTGTATGGTCGGTAAACATCTGCGGCGTTCCTCCATCCCCGCCGCGGTTCCCGGTTGATTCCGGGGGGACGCCGACCTTGCCGGGTCGGCGTTTCCGCTTGGGGATCTCAGGATGCCACAGATCCGCGGATCGCCTAAATGACGGCCCCGCTTTTATCGATTACGCCGAAAAGCCGCAGGAAATCGTAGACCGCTTGAACGAGGAGCCGCACGGATTCGATCGCGGCTTTCATCTGTCCCGGGTCGCAAGGCGA